>Ga0209501_10003856_pt1 | contig 14771 bp, 14 predicted proteins | sample ArcticOcean_MG_C_4_FD_187434 | JGI IMG/M metagenome (GOLD analysis project Ga0209501, IMG submission 187434) | Marine microbial communities from western Arctic Ocean - ArcticOcean_MG_CB4_134 (SPAdes) (version 2) | ecosystem: Environmental > Aquatic > Marine > Oceanic | place: Arctic Ocean...
CAGGTATCGGCCCCGATTTCAGCAATAATGGCCTGCACAAATTGCCGATAATTGCCTGGGGCCGCCTCGGGGCCCGCATGTTCGGCCAGGATCGCCAAAGCCTGCTGGCTTGGGCCGCTGCCCTCGTAACCCCATTCCAAGCCGCTGGCCTCGAAATCACGCAGGTCGATGCGCGGGTTCAGGGGTTGCCCGTCAACGGCAACCCTAACCCGTTCGCGCTCGCGTGTACCGGAAAAGACTTTCATGGCGACGATCATAGTACATTTCGCACCGGCCGCGCGAGCCCGTCTATACGGGTACTTCGATCTGGCCTGCCATATAGAAGGCGCATGTGCCGGCGAGGATCACCCGGTCGCCCTCTAGCCGGCAACCAACTGTACCGCCACGGGCAGAAATTTGCCGCGCGGTAAGTTCGTTTTTGCCCAGCCGTTTAGCCCAATACGGCGCCAGGGTGCAATGGGCCGAGCCGGTTACCGGATCTTCATCTATACCCGACATGGGCGCGAAAAAACGCGAGACGAAATCCACCCTTTCCCCCGGCGCGGTGGCGATCACATTGGCGCTCATGCTGGCGAAGCGCGGCGTCAGAGCGGCGATCTGGGCTTCGGATTCAAAAACTAGCAAATAATATGGCGCGCCATGCTGCTCGCGAATGCCGAGGCATTCTTCCGGCATCACCCCCATGGCGGAAACTAGCCTTGCCGACGGATGCACAGCTTGCCCCGGCGCGATAGAGGGAAAATCCATCGCCAGGCCATCACCTTTGCGGCGCACTTGCAGAGCACCGGACAAGGTCTCGAACGTGACTTGTTGCGAGGCCGGCGAAAGCCGGTTCAGAATTAAATGTCCCGTTGCCAAAGTGGCATGACCGCATAAATTGACCTCCATCACCGGGGTAAACCAGCGCAAGCGGTAGGTTTCCCCCTCGACCACGTAAAAGGCGGTTTCGGAAAGATTATTTTCCATGGCAATGGCTTGCATGACATCGTCCGCAAGCCACTCCTTTAAAGGGCAAATTGCGGCGGGATTGCCGCCAAACGGCGCATCGGCAAAGGCGTCAATCTGGTAAATTGGTATCTGCAGCATACATCCTCCCACGAAATTCAAAACGTGCGCTGTGCCACCGGCCGTATTTGCACCAGAACGGTTTGCGGCACTCCCGCACCACCTCGGTCCGGCTCAAGGCCACGTCATCCAGCAAGCTATCATCCAGGGCAGCTAATTAGTGGCGCTGACGCCGCCACTCGGACCACGTCCGCAACACGATAAAGCAGCAATCCGGATCAACCAAGCGGCCCATGCCGGGCGAACTCCAGCCGCCGCACCAGGTGCTGGCCTGGCGCCGGAACGCACCATCTACATTACCTCCGCCTCGAAATGTCTGGCGCCTGGCTTGCGCGTTGTCTGGGTCACCGCGCCACGGCCGCAACTGCAGCGTCTGGCGGAAGCTGCCCGCATCATTACGGTTACCCAACCGGGCCTGACAGGCGCCGTCACCACGCAGTGAATCAAAATGTCCAGGCGGGAGGATTTCACTGCCGCCGCCCGTCAGGCCCGTATTGCCATCCTGCCCTTGAGGCCGTTCGCCGTGGTGACGGCCGCAGCGGATCAGGCCGTGCGCATCACCCTCAGTCAGGCACCCACCCGTGCCGTCCTGACTAAAGCACTGGGGGCCTTGCGGGACATTCTGGAACGGGGGCCAAACCGGCCATGGGCCATAATCTGAACCAGAGCATTCTCATTTTGAAAATGTTCAAATCTTTAGGATTAAGGCCATTTTCTAAGCACTTAGAATCGCTTTGCGATTCTCATTAATTCGGAATTTCCCTAACGCGCTTTATTCGACGATGATGGAGGCGTTGTTAATGCCGCTGGCCAGGACCTGGGACAGGACCTTGTCGGCGGCTTCCACCGAATACAGGGGCCCCATGCGGACCCTGAACATTTCCTGACCCTTGATGAACACGTTGGAGATGCTGGACGGGCCGATATAGGCCAGGCGGGCGCGCAGCCTGTAGGCATTCTCGGCCAAGGCAAAAGCACCGGCCTGGACGAAGATACTCGACGGGCCCACCGGCTGCCGGGTCACCGCGATGGCCCCTGGATTAGCCGTCGCCGCGGGCCCGGCACTGGCGATCCGCGTTGGCCCGCCACGTTCGACCGGCCCGGCTTGGGCCTCTTTCGCGCCTGGCGGCGGGGCCAGGTTTTGTGAGGTTACCTTGGCGAGTGGCAAGGCCGGCAAGGCAGTCTTTTGTTCCGTCGGCGTGACAGCCTTTTTCGCGATAACACTGGATTTCCCATTATCCAGGACAACGACCAGCACTTTGGCGGTGCCCTGTTTCTGGAAACCCAGCAATTGCGCAGCGCGGCGCGAAACATCAATGATCCGGCCATTGACGAAAGGGCCACGGTCATTGACGCGCAGCACCAATGAGCGCCCGTTGCCCAGATTGGTGACCCGCACCTGCACCGGCATGGGCAGGGTTTTGTGCGCCGCCGTCAACGCGTTCATGTCATATATTTCGCCGTTCGCCGTTCGCCGGCCATGGAACTTTTCACCATACCACGAAGCGATCCCCGCCTTTCTGTATTGCGGATCCTCGCCGGGATAGTACCAAACGCCTTGGATTTGATAAGGCTGGCCAATCTTGTATGCACCGGCGTCGTCGCCTGCCTTGTCGGCCGTGGCCCTTTGCTCGTCGCCTGCCCTGTCGGCCATGACCCGTTGCAGCTTCTTGGTGACATGCAGGGCCAACTGAGTCTCGGCACAGGCCGCCAGAGAGACAGCGGCTATAAGCCAAAATAATAGCCGCAAGGCCCAACGCACTCTCATGGTACTCACAGTGGAAATTCCGTCATTGAACGACTCACTTGCATGAATGGTCTAACCGCCAGCGCCGATGCCATCCGACAATAGCCCCACAGCAAGGGCAAAAAAGGTCGAACGGTTCCAAAGCAACGTCGTGCGGTAGTTGCCGTAGACCATATAAGCGGGAGACATCTTGCCCTTTTCCGGCAACACGATGGAGGCGGCAAGCTGCCGTGCCGGCAGATCATCGCCATTCGCTCGGCGTACGCCCAGGGTTTGCCATTCACTAATTTTCTTCCGCACTTTCAGATCCGCAAGTGCGGGATCGAAACCAGGCTGCAATTTCACTTCCCGGCCCCAGGTCTGGTCCGCCCGCCAACCGGACTTAGCCAGGTAATTAGCGGCGGATGCGAAGACGTCGGGGCGGGTTGCCCATATGTCGCGCCGGCCATCGCCGTCATAATCAATGGCATGGGCCAAAAACGAGGATGGCATGAATTGACATTGCCCCATGGCCCCAGCCCAGGACCCCACCATGGCGTTGGCCGTGATATGACCGTCATTCAGAATGCGCAGAGCGTTATGCAGTTCTTTTCGGAAATAGGCGCTGCGGCGGCCATCGAAGGCCAAGGTCACCAAGGCGGGTATCACGGAAAAGCCACCCGTAACGCGGCCAAAGTCGGTCTCAATCCCCCAAAGCGCGACGATAAAGCGCGGCTGCACGCCAAAATTGGCGCCGATTTCCTCCAACAACGCGCGGTTTTCGGCCAATTTAAGGCGGCCCTTTTTCATCCGCGAGGCCGGCACCACCCGGTCACGGTATTGCGCAAAAGTCAGTGTAAATTCAGGTTGCCGGCGGTCCAGTTTCACCACCCGTGGGATCAGGGCAATACCGTTCAAAGCATCATCCAACGTCGCCGCCGAGATCCCGCGTTCCTGAGCCTCGGCCCGCAAGTCCTGCAGCCATGCCTTTAGATCCTGCGCACCGGCCGGCAAAGACCAAAAAAATAGGATGGATACAAATACCGCAAATCGAGCCAAGATCAGCACGAACAATCCTTCCGTATGCGAATTTTCCTGTTTGCTTGTGCCATGGCGGCGCGGCCACGGCAAGCCGCCACCGCGCCGCGCCCGGACACCGCAAATGCCGCGCTTCATGCACTGGCGCCCTTTTCCAACGCGGCGGCAAAGTCATCGATGCCAATGGCGGAACGAAAGTCCGCCGTCGCCGCTGCTTTCTCGTCTTCCAACGGGATGCCCGTGGCATCAGCGACCCGGTCGATGGCATTGAACAATGCCGCCACGGCCGCCGTATCGGATAATGCAGCGGCTCCCATGGCATCGGCGACCGCCGTCCGTGCCGCCGCCAATTCAGCCTCGCAGTCCCCCAAAGCCGCCGTAGCGAAGCGAATCAGCACCGCGCCATGGGCGACGCCGCCACCACCCATGACCGCATCACCAGTCATCACCGATAGATCATAATCATCACCGTCATTGTGGCCGCTCGCACGGAGCAGCTGCCCATGGCTGGCGGTTCAATAGACGCACTGGTTCAGGGCCGATACCCGGCCCGCTATCAGTTCGATCTGGGCATGGTTGATGGCCCGATACTCGTTGTCAAAATCCCGCATCGCCGCGGGCGGCAGGTATTGGTTTGTCACCAGGTCAAAAAATCCCCTCACCTCCGCCGGCACCAGGCTCATGGCCTGATAAATGTGCCCCACCGTTGATCGGCCCGCATACAAGTCCTCGTCCGGCGTGCCGACGGCATCCTCGGGCGGCAGGGTCGCGACCCAGGCCAATGCCCGCTTGGCCGCCACAGGCCTGTGCCGCGAGGGCGCGCCTGGAACAGGCGCCGGCAGCGGCCAGGGCGCAATGCCGAGACCTTTGGTAAAGGTATCAATGGCCACGATAGTAGCGATGACGCCGACGGTTTCTACGTAGCGTTCCTCCACCATACCGCCGGTGCAGAGGCCTTGGTACCAGGAACGGCTCAAGCGGCCCGGATCCGTGCGAATACGGTGAATTTGCTCCACCTCTAAGCCGGATAACTGGCCTGTATGGTCGTGGCTGCCCTCTACGGCATGTGGCGACAGGGCCGCCTTGCGCGCCTGGCATAATTTACAGGCCGGCGCATTGCGGGTCTCCGTTGCGATGGCGATCCGCTCCGCCCCCGTTAGCCAGGTGCCGGCCTGGGCCAAACGATCCCAGGCCCGCCGCTGGGCCGTGACAACATCGTCGCGCACGGGCCAGGGTTGATCTTGATAGCTGATTTCGATCATCTGCATTCCTATTCAATTGTGCTTGCCACAGCATACTTGCATTCCACGGGCCTTAGGTGGACTCTACAACGGACCAATATTTAGGAAGGACCAGCAAATGACACTTATACTGACCAGCAAAAGCTTCAAGGACGGCGACTACCTTGATAGCGACCATATTTTGTCCGAGACCTACGGCTTCGGCTGCGCCGGGGGCAATCAATCGCCGCAGCTATCCTGGTCCGGGGCGCCGGAGGGTACTAAAAGTTTCGCCCTGAGTTGTTTTGACCCGGATGCGCCAACGGGCAGCGGTTTCTGGCACTGGGTCGCGGTCAATATTCCCAGCTCCGTCAGCGAACTGGCCCAGGGCGCCGGCAGCGGCGGCGGCATGCCGGACGGCAGCCTGCAGACACGCACGGATTTTGGGGCGCCGGGTTACGGCGGTCCCTGCTCGCCCGAAGGCGACCATCCGCACCGCTATATTTTTACTTTGCACGCGGTCGGCCTCGAAACTCTGTCGGTGGAAGCCGACACCTCCGCCGCCGTGATCGGCTTCCTGTTGCACTTCAATACCATTGAAAAAGCCGCCTTGATGGGCCTGTACAAGCGCTGAATCTGGGTCCTTCCGGTTAAATTAGATTTGCCCGGCCGCCCACGGAATTATTATCAATGGGTAGCCGGGTTGGGGAGCGGGCGGCCGGGCGCTTCGACGTCAGTCGGAATTACCCTAAACCGCGCCGCACTCGGTTAGCGCTTGATCCAAAATCGCAACGGCACTGTCGATCTCATCGCGGCTGACGGTCAACGGCGGCGCCAGCCGGAATACGCTTGCCGTGGCGCGTCGGCCGATGTTCAGGCTGGCGCCTAGTTCCAGACAGCGTTCACTGACTGCCGCCCCGATCTCGGGCGCCGGCGCCCTGGTCTGGCGGTCGGCAACCAGTTCGACGCCCAGCAGCAAGCCCCGGCCACGGATATCACCGATTACGGCATGGCGTTGCTGCAAATCGTGAAGCTGGTTTTTCAGGTAGTCCCCAAGCTCGTGGGCCCGGGCGGCCAGACGGTCCCGGATGACTATCTCCACCACTTTGTGTCCGACCGCCGCCGGCAGCGGATCGGCGGCGTGTGTTGTGTAAAATAGGAAATCCTTGTCATGGCAGTCCTGCTCTATTGCGGCCGAAGTAATGGTCGCCGACAGGGGCAGACCCGCGCCCAGGGTTTTTGAGAGATTGAGGATGTCCGGGACAACGCCGTCGCGCTCGAACGCAAAGTTGTCCCCCGTCCGCCCCATTCCGGTCTGGGCCTCGTCAACGATCAACAGCATGCCCCGCGCGTGGGCTTTTTTCTGCAGGGCGGCCATGTAGCCTTGGGGCAATTCGATGATGCCGCCCGAACTAAGGACCGGCTCGACAATCACGGCCGCCAACTGACCGGTACTCTGGCGGTCGATCATCTCCCAGCCGAATTCAAACTCCGCCCGCCAGTCATAATCGCCAGCGCGGTTGAAGGGCGAGCGGTAGGCGTGCGGCGTCGGCAGGGTCAAAACTCCCGGCAAGGTCGGACCATGGCCACGGCGGCCGCCGGAATAGGTTGTCGCCGCGGCCCCGCCCGTTACCCCATGCCAGGAGCGGTCAAAGGCAACAATCTCGAAACTCCCGGTGTAGGTCTTGGCGATGCGCAGCGCGGCCTCGTTGGATTCACCCCCCGTTGAGAGGGGCAGCACCCGATCTAGTCCAGGGGGCAGAATTTCGGCCAGGGCGGCGGCAAAGTCAATGACCGGGTCGGACAGAAAACCGCTGTGAAGATGGTCCAAAGTTGCGGCCATTTCCTGGACAACCGCCACGATTTCGGGGTGGCTGTGACCTAGAATTCCACTCATCTGGCCGGACGTGAAATCGAGTATGGCGCGGCCGGCGCTGTCGTAAATATAGGATCCCTTGGCCCGCACGATGCGCTGTTCCGCAAAGTCACCGCCATAGCGGAAAACCTGGCCGCGTTGCTGTTTACTCATGATCCCTCGTCCTCCACCGGTTGGTTGATGGCATATAGGGACAATTGAAAGGTCTCCCGCTGGGCCATGGACCAACGCTGAATATCTTCCACATGGCGCATGCCGCAATACTCCATGACCCGCCAGGAGGCCTCGTTGTCGGGCCGGCAGGCAGCGACGATACGGCGCAGAGCCATGGCCTCGAAAGCCATGGCGATAACGACGGCGGCGGCTTCCCGGGCGAAGCCCCGGCCTTGATGCGACCGGCCCACCCAATAGCCGATTTCGCCCTCGTCGGCACCGTTTCGGGTCAGCGATATGGTTCCCACCAGATCGCCACTGGCCCGCGCCACCATGGCGAAGAAGAACCGCCGCTGCCCGGCCAATTCATCCTGCGCCCAGGCAATGAAGTTCCGGGCCATAGTGATATCATAGGGATGGGGGATATCCAGTGTCCACCGGGCCACCTCCCATTCCCCCGCCATTTCGGCAATCTTAGGCGCGTCGGTACGCTCCAGGAGCCGCAATACCAGTTGTTCACTGCGCAGCGGCAGGCGAAATGGGAACAAGGTAGAACTTGGCCGTGGGGGCAGCATCCTAGCCCCTACAGAAAATCGCGCAGCATGGCGACCAGGGGCCGGTCGGCGGGCGGCATGGCCAGGTCCGCCATGCGCATGGGGCGCAGCCATTCGATCGCCTGGCCCTCGCGCGGGCGCAAGGTCCCTTGCCAGACACGGCAGACGAACAGCGGCATCAACAGCCGGAAATTCTCGTAAGCATGGGAGGCGAAGGTAAAGGGCGCCAGACAAGCTTCCGTCACGTCGATATCCAGCTCTTCCCGCAACTCCCGGATCAGCGATTGCTCCAGGCTCTCGCCCTCTTCCACCTTGCCGCCAGGGAATTCCCAAAGGCCGGCCATGGCCTTGCCCTCAGGCCGCTGTTGCACCAGCACCCGGCCATCGACATCCACCAACGCGGCGGCGGCGACCAACAGCAGGGGCAGAGCCGCCATCAGGAACGGTAATCGGCGTTGATCGCGATATAGCCGTGGGTCAGGTCACAGGTCCAAACCGTGGCCTTGCCCCGGCCCACGCCCACATCGACGACGATATCAATCTCCCGGCCCTTCATATGGGGCACCACCTGGTCCTCGCAGTACTCGGGATGGGGATGGCCCGCCTCGGCGATCACCACGCCCCCGATGCGAATGGACAGACGGTCACGGTCCGCCTTTTCGCCGGCCCGGCCCACCGCCATGATGATCCGGCCCCAATTGGCGTCTTCGCCGGCAATGGCAGTCTTTACCAGGGGCGAATTGGCAATGGTCATGGCAATCTGGCGGGCCGCCCGGGCCGAGGCCGCGCCAGAGACCGTGATCGTGATGAATTTAGAAGCGCCTTCGCCATCCCGCACCACCTGCTTGGCCAGATCCTGCATCACCGACAAAAGGGCCGCCTTGAAAGACGCCAGGCGTTTGTCCTCGTACGCGGTGACCTTGCCATGTTTCGGCCCCTGCCCGGTCGCCGCCAGCAGCACGGTATCCGAGGTCGAAGTATCGCCATCCACCGTAATGCAGTTAAAGGATTGGCTATTGGCCCACTGCAACAGCTTTTGTAGGATATTCGCGGGCAATTTGGCATCGGTAAACAGAAAGCTCAACATGGTCGCCATATCCGGTGCGATCATGCCGCTGCCCTTGGCGATGCCGGCGATCCTCACCACCTGTCCATCTATTTCGCCCTGGGCCGTAGCCCCTTTGGGGTAGGTATCGGTGGTACAGATCGCCTTGGCCGCCGCCTGCCAGCCCTGCGCCTTCAATTTGCCCTGCAAGCGGGGCATAGCCCGTAACAGGCGGTCCACCGATAGGGTTTCGCCGATTACTCCGGTCGAAGCCACCATGACCTCCTCCGGTTTACAGCCTACCGCCCCTGCCACGGAACGAGCGGTAGCGGCCACATCATCCAGACCCTGGCGGCCCGTGAAGACATTGGCATTTCCCGCGTTGATCACAATCGCCCGGGCTTTGCCCCGGGCGATGTGCCTGCGGCTCCATAGCACCGGCGCGCCGGGCATGGTGGAGCGGGTGAAGGCACCTGCGATGGTACTACCCGGCGCCAATTCCATCAGGGTCAGATCCGCCCGCCGCCGGTAACGTTCGCCGGCCGCCATCGCCCCTAAGCGCAAACCTGCCAGTGGTGGCAATTTCGGAAAACCAGACGGGGCAAATGGTGAAATGGTGATTTTCGGCATGATCAGTTCACCTAAATTAGGGCCGGGCCGAAACCGTCATTGGGCTTTCGCGCCAATGGCGGGCATTTTGCCGGGGCTGCCGTCCAGTTCAAAGATTTTTATATCCGCGTCCTTGACCAGTACCGCCAGAAGATCGGCCACCACGGTTTGCGCCAAGGCCTGGCGCAGCTCCGGCGCCCGCTCCGCAAAGGACGGACCCTGACCTTGCCGCCGGTCCACCGTCTTGATGACATGCCAGCCAAACTCGGTTTTCACCGGGGCGGAGATTTCGCCGGTCTTCAGGGCAAAGGCGGCGCTGGCGAATTCCGGCACCATCTTGTCTTTCATGAAATAGCCCAAGTCGCCCCCCCTGGCGCCACTGGGACCTTTTGATTTTTCCTTGGCGATCGCCGCGAAGTCGCCACCCTTTTGCAGTTCCGCTACAATGGCGTCCGCTTCTTCCCGGGTCTCCACGAGAATATGGCTGGCGCGCACCTCGTCCGGCCCTTTCGCGGTGTACTTTTCCGCTTCATAACGGGCTTTTAATGTGTCTTCGGTGGCGACGGAGGCGACTTTGTCGGCAACATAAGCTTGTTCCAGGATCCGCTCCCGGGCCTGGGCGATTCGGCTGGCGACCTTCGGTTTATCGGCTAGATTATCCAACTCCGCGGCCAGCAGGACCAGGCGCCGTTCCACCAATTGCTGCACCAAGGGCTGATATAGCTGGGTCAACGGCAAGCCACGGTATTGCTGCGGCAGGTTCTCGTAGGCTAGGCGCACATCGCGGAACAAGACCTTGCTGCCCTTGACGGTAGCCACGACCCGGTCGTCGGGCACCGTCCCATCCACGTTCTTGGTTTGGGCCTGTAGCGGCGAAAATTGCAGCAAGGTGACGGCCATCAGGCCGGCGCCCAATAGCGCGAAGTAGACTTTGCTCATGGATAAAAGGCTTTCTTTTGCAGTTTTTGTAGTATTTTTAAACAGTTTAGGACGTATTCTTTCGTTGTTGCATCCGGCGCCGCCCAATATCGATTATTGGGCCCGCGCACACAAGACGTTAAGATCTAAATGTTGCATACAATTGTTGGGGTTACGAGGAAACGGCCCCGGTCGGCGCGGTGCGGCAAGGGTACCGGGCTCCGTTGACAGGGGGACGAGCGGCCCTTATGTCTCAGTGGTTGCACGGTGACCTACGTCTTTAATGTACGGCAGGTGGCGGGCATTGTCGTGTATTCGGGATATTTTAGGGATTTTTGATGGCTATTCTAGGCGGTATCGCTAAGCGCCTGTTCGGCTCGTCCAATGAGCGCTTCCTCAAGCAGTTTACCCAGCCGGTCCAGGCGGTCAATGCGCTTGAGGCAAGCTTCGAGGATTTATCAGACGGCGCATTGCGCGGCAAAACCAGCGAATTCAGCCAGCGCGTGGCTGCCGGAGAGAGCCTGGACGATATCCTGGCGGAAGCCTTTGCCGCCGTGCGCGAGGCGGCCAAGCGGTCCCTGGGCCAGCGCCATTTCGACGTTCAATTGATAGGCGGCATAGTGCTGCACGAAGGCATGATCGCCGAAATGCGCACGGGCGAGGGAAAAACCTTGGTTGCGACCCTACCCGTCTATTTGAATGCCCTGACAAGCAAGGGCGCCCATGTGGTTACCGTCAACGACTATCTAGCCCAACGCGACGCGAATTGGATGGGCGTGGTTTACGCCCAACTGGGCCTGACCACGGGCTGCATTGTCCATGGCTTGGACGATGACGAGCGCCGCGCCGCCTATGCCTGCGATGTGACCTATGGCACCAACAACGAATTCGGATTCGACTATCTGCGTGACAACATGAAGTTCGAGCGGACGGCCATGGTGCAACGGCCCTTCAATTTTGCCATCGTCGACGAAGTAGATTCGATCCTGATCGATGAGGCGCGGACGCCGTTGATTATTTCCGGCCAGGCCGAGAATTCCTCCGCCATGTACCAACAGGTTGATGCGCTAATGCCGAATTTGCTGGAAAGCGACTACGAAAAAGATGAAAAGGCGCGCACGGTCAATTTCACGGAAGAAGGTGCCGAACATATCGAGGAATTGCTGCGCGAGATCGGTTTGTTGAAGGGGGAAAACCTCTACGACATGGAAAATGTCTCGGTCGTGCATCATATCAATCAGGCGCTGCGCGCCCATCATATGTTCCTACTGGACGTGGACTATATGGTGCAGAATGGCAAGATCGTCATAATTGACGAATTTACCGGCCGGGCCATGGAGGGCCGGCGCTTTTCCGAAGGCCTCCATCAGGCCCTGGAAGCTAAGGACGGCGTAGAGGTTCAGCCCGAAAACCAGACCCTGGCGTCGATCACCTTCCAAAATTATTTCCGGCTGTACCCCAAATTAGCCGGCATGACCGGCACGGCGATGACGGAAGCCGGCGAATTTCTGGAAATCTACAAGCTTGTCGTGGTCGATGTCCCGACCAACCTGGACATGGTCCGCAAGGATCACGATGACGAGGTCTATCGTACGGAATTGGAAAAATTCGCCGCCATCATCGAATTGATCGGGGAATGCCAGGAAAGAGGCCAACCGGCCCTGATCGGCACCGTCTCTATAGAGAAATCCGAAGTGCTTTCCGAACTGCTGACAAAAAGGGGCATCACGCACAATGTCCTGAACGCTAGGCACCATGAACAAGAGGCGTATATCATCGGCCAGGCTGGCCGAAAAGGGGCCCTGACCATTGCAACAAACATGGCTGGGCGAGGCACGGATATCCAACTTGGCGGCAACCTGGAAATGCGCCTGCGGCTGGAGGCAGAGACTCCGGACAGCGATACGGATGCCGCCAAGGCGGAAAAGATCGCAGCCGAGGTGGCGGCGGAAAGAGCCGCGGTTCTGACCGCCGGCGGACTGTTCATTATCGGTACCGAACGTCACGAAAGCCGGCGCATCGACAATCAGTTACGCGGCCGATCGGGACGGCAAGGTGATCCCGGTGCCTCGAAATTTTTTCTGAGCCTGGAAGATGACCTGATGCGAATCTTCGGATCCGAACGGATGGATGGGATGTTGCGCAAACTAGGCCTGGAGGAGGGTGAGGCGATTATCCACCCCTGGGTCAACAAGGCATTAGAAAAAGCCCAGGAAAAGGTCGAGGCGCGAAACTTTGATCTGCGCAAGAACCTGCTGAAATACGACGATGTCATGAACGACCAGCGCAAGGTGATTTACGAACAGCGCCTGGAATTGATGGATGCCGAAGACGTTGCGGAAACCGTCGCGGACATGCGCCGCGAGGTCGCCGAAGGCATGGTCACCAAACATATCCCTGAACGGGCCTATGCGGAACAATGGGATGCCAAGGGCCTGGCGGCGGATGCGATGGAGACCTTTGGCTTGGATCTGCCCATCGTGGATTGGTGTGCCGAGGAAGGCATCGCGGACGAGGAAATACAAAAACGCATCAGCAACGCCGCCGATCGGCGGATGGCGGAAAAAGCGGCTAACTATGGCCCCGATGTCATGCGCATGGTGGAAAAGAGTTTGTTGCTGCAATTGCTCGATCAGACCTGGAAAGATCATCTTCTGACCTTGGATCATCTGCGCGGCGGCATTGTCCTGCGGGCCTATGGACAGCGCGACCCGTTGAATGAATATAAATCTGAGGCCTTCAATCTGTTCGAAACCATGCTGGGCGATTTGCGCCAGACCACAACCCGGGTACTGGCCCATATAGAACTGCAGGCCGACCCTGGACAGTCCCTCTTCTCAACCCAACCGGCGGATCCGTCGATGCTACAGGAAGAGCATCTGGATCCAAGCACCGGAGAGAACGAGATGGCGGAAGAGGAATTAGCCGGGGCCGGTGGCGGCAACGGGACCCGGCCCCCACGACAGGCCCGCAGCCGTCAGGCCGCAGCAGCCATAGACCCCAACAACCCGATCACCTGGGGCAAGGTGCCGCGCAACGCCGCCTGTCCCTGTGGCACAGGCAAAAAATACAAACACTGTCACGGTATTTAGAGCAATTCCGAATCACATAGAATCGCTTCGCAATTCTCATTAATTAAGAATTGCTCTAGGTGATACCGGTTTGCCCGATGGCGAGGAATTTATCACGCCGGTGCTGACGCGCGAAACCGCCGTCCCGGTCATCGAATTCCGCCAAAGCGGTGGCAATTGTGTCCCCCAAGGCAGCAATGGCCGACGCCGGATTACGATGCGCACCGCCCACGGGCTCGGCTACCACGTGATCAACTACCTTTAATTTGGCCAGATCCTGGGCGGTGACTTTCATGGCGTCGGCGGCATCCCGGGCCCGTTCCGCCGAGCGCCACAAGATCGAGGCACAGCCCTCGGGCGAGATCACCGCATAAACCGCATGTTCCAGCATGATCACTGTATTGCCCGCCGCCAGGGCCACGGCGCCGCCGGACCCCCCCTCGCCGACCACACAGGCGATCAGCGGCACTCGGATGTCCAGACAGGTTTCTGTAGAACGAGCGATGGCCTCCGCCTGGCCGCGTTCCTCGGCGCCCACACCCGGATAGGCGCCCTGAGTATCCACCAAGGTGATGACCGGCAGGAGAAAGCGGTCCGCCAGGCGCATCAGTCGGGCCGCCTTGCGGTAGCCCTCCGGCCGGGCCATGCCGAAGTTATGGCGCACCCGGCTTTGCGTATCGCTGCCCTTTTCATGCCCGATGACCATCACCGAACGGCCCCGAAAGCGGCCGATACCGCCCGTAATAGCCTTGTCATCCGCATAGGCGCGGTCGCCGGCCAGGGGGGTGAAAGCATCGATCAGCCCGGCCACATAATCCTGAAATTGCGGCCGGTTTGGGTGCCGGGCCACCTGTACTTTCTGCCATGGGGTCAATTTGCCATAGGTTTCGCGCAGCAGTTGGTCCGCCTTACTTTGAATCCGCGCCACCTCTTCCTCGATATCCGCACCACCCTGATTCTCACCATCGAGCTGGCGCAGGTCGTGGATTCGCGCCTCCAACTCAGCGACCGGCTTTTCGAAATCAAGGAAGCTAATCATGAGTTCTAATCAGCTATTTAAAACAGCGGGCTCAATCAGCCAGGGGATGCGAGGATTTGACCAATTCTTGCAGCCGCTCCTGTAAAATATGGGTATAGATTTGCGTAGTCGAAATATCTGCATGTCCCAGCATCTGTTGCACCGCGCGCAGATCGGCGCCATTGGCCAACAAATGCGACGCAAACGCATGCCGCAGGGAATGGGGCGATACCTTGGAGGGATCGATCTTGGCCGCCTGCGCCAATTCCTTGACCAGTTGCGAGAACCGCTGGCGGGTCAGGTGGCCGCCTTTGGAGCGCGAGGGGAATAGCCAATTGGCATCCGCCGGCCGGCGCACGAAGCGCGACCGCACCGTATCGTATTGTAGCAGGGCCTTAATCGCCGGCGTACTCAACGGCACCATGCGTTCGCGGCCACCCTTGCCCTTGACCATGATAAAGGCCCGGTCAGATTGAAC
>Ga0209501_10003858_pt1 | contig 14766 bp, 16 predicted proteins | sample ArcticOcean_MG_C_4_FD_187434 | JGI IMG/M metagenome (GOLD analysis project Ga0209501, IMG submission 187434) | Marine microbial communities from western Arctic Ocean - ArcticOcean_MG_CB4_134 (SPAdes) (version 2) | ecosystem: Environmental > Aquatic > Marine > Oceanic | place: Arctic Ocean...
AAAAAGATTTTAGAAATGCTTTTTGTGCTGTAAGACCGCCCGGGCATCATGCTGAAAAAAAAAAGGCGATGGGATTTTGTGTCTATAATAATGTAGCTGTTGGCGCCTATTACTTGTTAGAGAAGTACAATTTATCTAAACTAGCAATTATTGATTTTGATGTACATCATGGCAACGGAACACAGGACATTTTTTATAATAACGAAAAAGTTCTATACATATCTTCTCATCAATATCCTTATTACCCAGGATCTGGCGCAGCAAATGAAAAAGGTTGCAATGGCAATGTGCTAAATATTCCCTTAGCTGCAGGAACGCAAACTCATGAGTTTCTAAATGCTTATGATAGTATTTTTAAAAAAATTAAGGAATTCAAGCCTGAATTCATTTTGCTATCAGCGGGCTTTGACGCACATAAAGATGATCCTCTTGCACAACTAAACCTTGAATCTAAAGACTACTATACTTTAACAACAAGAATAATGTCTCTCGCTAAAGAGATTTGTAGTGAAAAAATTGTTTCAATTTTAGAGGGTGGTTATGATCTAAATGCACTTCGGGAAAGTGTTGATTTTCACTTAAATTCTTTAATGGAAAATTAATACCAAACTTTTCTTAAAAAAAGGCCACAAGCTGGTGCTGGTGGTGCACATTGGAAACGTCTTTTTGATTTAAAGGCTTTTTTAAAATTATCAAAACTCCATTTTCCTTCTCCCAGATATTTAATGCAGCCAACCATAGACCTCACCTGTTGTTGCAAAAAAGATTTAGAAGTAAACTTTAAGACAATTTTATCTTTATTTTTTTTAATAGATATTTTCTCCATAGTTTTAATTGGAGATTTAGCTCCACATGAAGACGATCGGAAGGTTGAAAAATCATGAGTACCTAATAATAATGCAGCTGCTTTTCTCATTTTTTCAATATCTAATTTTTTTCTAATATGCCACGCTTTATTTTTTTGTAATGCTAATGGTGATTCTCTATTCACTATAATATATTGGTAAGTTCTTTTTTTGGCACTAAATCTTGCATGAAATTTTTTACTAACTTTCTCTATTTCCAAAATTGTTATCGGCTTATTACCAATATTTTGATTTAAACCTGGTAATAATTTTTTATATTCTATTTTTTTTTTTAAATCAAAATGGGCAGCTTGTGCAAGCGCATGCACACCCGAGTCTGTTCTTCCAGCTCCTGAAACGACTACTTTTTCTTTAGAAAAACTGAATATTGCTTTTTGCAATACCTCTTGAATAGATAATCCATTTTTTTGGAATTGCCAGCCTACAAATAAAGTGCCGTCATATTCTATTTTTATTTTATACCTTTGCATCAAATTAGAATGGAGCTACTATTAATTTTTTTACCCAATAAAAACTCTTTTGTAGTTTGCTTATTTTTCCCTTGTCTTTGTAATTCTAAAATTCTAATAGAATTTGATTTACATCCAATTGTTAAATACTCATCCATAACATGGCCAGGCTTCCCATTCATTGATGAAACTTTTCCTTTTATAACTTTAAATCTTTCTTTTTGATACTCAAACCAGGCGCCTGGGCTTGGACTTAACCCATGTATATGTGCAAGAACTCTATTAGCATCTAAATTCCAATTAATTTTTGTTTCATTTTTATTTATTTTTTTTGCATATGTTGCTTCAGAGTGAGCCTGGTTTATAAATTTTGGTTTTTTAAAATTTTTATCTTTTATATATTTAATTAATAAACTCGCTCCTACCTCAGAAAGTTTTTGTTCAGTTTCTCCATGAGTTGAATTTTGATCCAGACTGTATTCTTGTGTAGCTAATACAGGGCCACTATCTAATTTTTCCGCTATTTTCATAAGGCTTATTCCTATTTTTTTATCTTCATTCATTATGGCTCTTTGAATTGGGGCAGCACCTCTCCATTTAGGAAGTAGTGATGCATGAACATTAATAAATCCATATTTAGCTGTAGTGAAAAAAGATTTAGGTATTATTTGTCCATAAGCAACTACAACAACTATATCAGGCATTATTTTTACAAATGTTTTAAAAGTTTCCTCATTATTCAAATAATTTGGAGTGCTAAAATTTAATTTATTTTTTTTACAAAATTGTTCTACTGGGGATGTATTAAACTTTAGCCCCCTTTTAGATTTTTTCCCTGGCTGTGTGTAGACTTTTATAACATTAAATTTATTTTTTATTAAAGCATCTAGCGCAGGAACTGAAAACTCCGGGGTTCCCATAAAAACTATTTTTAATGACATTAATATATTGTTGAAATTAAACTACAATTCTTTCAAATTCTTTTTTTTGTTTAGTAAGCTTTTTAACAATCATTGTTTTTTTTAGTTTAGATAAATAATCAATAAATAATATTCCTTCTAAGTGGTCTATCTCATGCTGAATACATGTTGCAAGCATACCTTCTGTATTAAGTTGTTTTGGCTGACCATAATAATCTAAATACTTTACGTTACATTTGTTTGGCCTATCAATTTCAGCAAACTGGCCTGGAACTGATAAGCATCCCTCTTCATAAGTAGAATTAGCTTTTGATTTTTCAACTATTTCTGGGTTTATAAAATACATAGGATTTTTTGGCTCTTCTTTTGAAGTTATATCAAGCACAATAACTCTTTTTGGTACCCCTACTTGGATTGCAGCCAGACCAATTCCTGGAGCTGCGTACATTGTTTCCAACATATCATCCATAAGTTTTTGAAGCTCTCCATCGACCTGCTCGACGGCAATCGATTTTTGTCTTAAAACTGGATTGGGTTCCGTTAAAATTTTTTTTAAAGTCATTAAATTATGAATAAATTATTAGCTTATTTTAGTCAAGTATTTGAAATTTATAAAAAAAATGAGTTAAATTCTAACTGGAAGAACCTCGCTTAAAATATGATTTCTTATTTTTTTCAAATTTAGTTGATTTAATATGTTATTTAGAAAATATATTGTTTCAGGATCTAAATCTTGAATTTTATCTTCACCAATTATTTCTACCATTTTAAGAACCACTAGACCTACTTGTTTTTGTTTGCCCATTTCTTTAAGACTCGTCGGGACAGTAAGCTCGATTGGAAGGTTTTTGATATCCAGGTCGTTAGGTATCTTCATGCCATCAGATTGTAGGGACTCTAAAACAACAATATCTTTTATTGAAACAAAATACTTCTTATTTCTTTTAATTTTTTTATAAACAGATTTAAAATCTTTTTCAGTCTTTGATATTTTGTTTTTATTTTCTAAAAAATGTTTTATTACTTTTGATCTATGTAAAATATCATTGTCAAACTTAACATTTTTAGCTGTTAGCGAATTTTTTGATAATACATTTGCGATGATATCCTTATATGCCTCTGGTATTTTTGTCTCATCAATATTATTTAAAATTTTAAATAATTTTTTTTGGTATACCGATGCTAAATTATCTCTTTCAAAAAGATCTTTGAGTAAAAATGCTAGATATATCTTTTTTTCTGCATCATCGGCTAATAAAAGACTTTGGTAAATTAGAGCTCTAGCTTTAAAGTTGGGCAAGTTTTTGTACACCTCTTTAGAATTAATTAATTGATTAACGCTAAAAAGCATCTGTTTATATATTTCAAATATTTCATTACTTTTTAATGATTCTTCTGCGGCGGCCTTCTCATATGTTAATATTATTTCTTCATTTTTAAAATCTTTTAATTTTATTAAATTTGCAGATGATAAATAGCGCCAAATATATTTATCTGTTTTTTCATCAGGATTGTATAAAAAATTCTTGCTTGTAATGTGAGATAGAAAAAAATTAAGTAAATTATCATCTCGTATTTTTGCAACAGTTGTATCTTGCGTTCCTAATAAAAAATTAGCTTTGTCTTCAAAGAATTTATCTTTATTTCCTTTTTCTTTTAGTAGTTCAAAAATTAACTGGGCTTCCTCTTTTCTATCTTGATTTATCAAACAATAAATTAGAAATTTATCTAAATAATTACTTTGTATATCTTTGCTCATTAAATTTGTTTTTTCACAAGCTGATTTAATGTCAGACGATGAAAGATACTCATTTACTAGAAGCTTTATTGTTTTTTCATTTTCACCTACTGAGGGATTTAGATTAAGTAAAGTTTCTAAATCTTCTAATCTTTTTTTTTTTATTAACCAATCAACTTTTATTTTTAAAAATTCTTTAGAACTTAAATTCTTTTTGGGTGGATAGGAGTTGGTGAACAAAACCTGAAAGAGCAAGTCTTCAGAAAATTTAGAAAGCTTCATTTTATTAATTCTTTCTAAAACTCTTTTTACATCTTCTCCATCGGACTCGGTCCACATATTCAAATTGAAATTATTTATTTGTGGATCAAATATTCCAACCACTCCCTGCTCAAATTTATCAATCTTCTGCTCATTTATTGTTATAGATATTTTTTCTATTCCTTTGGATGAGATGGGACTTTCGATTGTAATCTTATTTCTGTTGGTTATCTGATTGGAGTTGCTAGATTCATTTTCTTTTTTTTTCCATATATCTTCTGCAGCAATTCCATTTACAGATTTTATTAAAAAAAATGTAAAAAAAATTATAATGTATATTAATTTATTTGATCGTAATGAGCTTATCATTGCTAATTTTATGCTTAATAAGTTTACTTGGTGCCGGTTTCTCTATTTTATCAATCAAAAAAATAGCTATACTAAATATGGTAGCAAAAAAAACTATTTTAATTACTAGTCTTTTTTGAAAAAAACTTTCTTTTTGCCTGGGGTTTAATCTAAGTTGCATAATTAATAAATTCTATTTAAACTCGAAAAATAAGACAAAATTGTGAAAAATCAAATTTAAAAATCTGGCTCTATTTGTGAAAAAAAACCTTGTTTTAATAGGAATGATGGGTTCTGGAAAAACCACTTTAGGCAGAATGACTGCTAAAAAACAGCATTTGCACTTTATTGATACAGATTTCAACATCGAAAAAAAAAATTCTATGACAATAAACCAGATTTTTGAAAAAAGAGGGGAAGCTTTTTTTAGATCCGAAGAGGAAAAGGAAGTTTTAAAATGCCTAAAAATTAAAAATTGTGTTATTTCAGTAGGAGGCGGTTCTTTTGTGAATAAATCTATAAGAGAAAGTATTTTAAAAAACAGTATATCTATTTGGCTCGATGTGGATTTAAAAATACTTATTAAGCGGGTAAGTTGGAATAAAAAAAGGCCTTTGTTATTTAAAGAAGATAGTGTAGCCGCAATAAAAAAATTGCACGCTGTAAGAAAAAATATTTATAAAAAAGCAAATTATAAAATTAAATGCTCAGACTTTACTAAAAAAAATTTACTTAAAAGAATAATAGATTTATATGAAAACAAATAGAATTCTTGTTAGGTCTAAAAGCAAAATATACCCAATTTATATTGGTAATAAAAATATAGGAAAAATAAAATATTTAATAGAAAAAAAATTAACTGGAGTAAATAAAATATGCATTATTTCTGATAAAAATATTCCACTTCACATTAAAAAGAAATTAAATAAAAGTTTACAAAAATATGATTTAACAGTTTATGATTTAAAAGTTAATGAAAAAATTAAAAGTTTTAAAGTTGCTAATAAAATCATAGAAGCACTTCTCAAAAAAAATTTTAATAGATCCGACTGTATTATAGCATTTGGTGGCGGCATTGTAGGTGACCTAGCTGCTTTTATAGCCAGCATTACTAAGCGTGGAATAAAATTTATAAATATTCCAACAACTTTATTATCTCAAGTTGATTCTTCTATAGGTGGGAAAACTGCAGTCAACACATTGCATGGTAAAAATTTAATAGGGACTTTTTACCAACCAGATTTTGTTATAACGGATGTATCTACTCTCGATTCACTTCCTTATAGAGAAATGGTTTGTGGTTATGGAGAAATACTTAAGCATTCTTTAATTTTAGATAAACAATTCTTTAATTGGCTTTCAAAAAATGGGAAGAAAATTATTATTAACAAAAATAAAAATATGATAAAAAAAGCTATTCTTAAAAGCTGTAAAATTAAAACTAAAATTATCGAGAAAGATGAAAATGAGAAAAATTTAAGAAAAGTTTTAAATTTTGGACATACCTTTGCCCATGGTTTTGAGGCAGCAAAAAGTTTCTCAAAAAAATTAAATCATGGAGAAGCTGTTATACTTGGTATGATGATGGCTATCAAACTGGGACACGAGAGAGAAAGTTTGTCTTATTCGGAAATGATTCAAATAAGGAATCATTATGTTAATTTAAATTTGCCAATAAATTTAGGAAAATATTTTAAAAAAAGTGACATCAATAAAATAGTTTTTTTTATGAAAAAAGATAAAAAAAATTTTGATGATAAAATTAATTTAATCCTTATAAAAAAAATTGGCGAGGTAAGTAAATCTTTTAATTACAGTTTGCATGCCGATAAAGTTAGAAAATTTTTATCTAAACAAATATAATTACTTTTATTGCAGCTCTATTTCTAGAGCGTGAATTTTATATTTCATTTCATTTTTTAGTATAGAAAAAATTAACTTGTGGGCATCAATTTGTTTCATTCTTTTTAGCTTTTCTGACTTAATTACAAGTTTAAGATGGAATTTATCAGGTGAAAAGAACTTATGTTTGGAATGTAAAGCTGAGTTATCAATTATATTTATGTTTTCGGGTTTGACTGCGTCATTAACAATGCTTTTTATTTTATCTGGATAATTCATTATAATTTAACTACAAAAATATTAAAACATATAATAGTTTTAAACAATGAAAAATATTTGTGAATGGCGAAATTGCAAGGAATTCGGAAAGTTTAAAGCTCCCGCTGAAAAAGATAATAGTAAGAAATTTAAACTTTTATGTGAAGATCATATTAAGCTTTTTAATAAAAGCTGGGATTATTTTGATGGCATGTCAGAAGACCAAATCTTAAATTTTTTAAAATCTGACGTAACCTGGCATAGACCCACCCAAAAATTTGGATCACCTGATAATTTTTTTAATATTCTATGGAATAATGCGTTAAATGATAAATTTAGAATTTTCAATGAAAATGGAGCCTCTCATGTAAATAGAAACAATTTACGCAAGGAAGATAAGGACGCCTTTAAAATTATGGAACTAGATTTTAATGCAGATATTAAAGATTTGCAAAAAAAATTTAAAATCCTTGTAAAAAAATTTCACCCTGATAAACATTCTGGAAATAAAATGTATGAAGATAAATTAAAGAAAATTACATTGGCTTATAGTCACCTAAAAATGGTAATGGTACAAAAGTAAAATGAGTAGTTTAAGAGAGTTAGCGCCAGATATAAAAATTTCTGTAAGTCAAGTTTTTGGGATAGATACAGAAATGAAAATTGATGCATTTTCAAAAAAAAATGAATATGTTCCAGAAATTGATAGTAAATATAAATTTGATAGAGATACTACATTAGCAATAATTTCAGGATTTGCATTTAACAAACGTGTTCTAATTCAAGGCTATCATGGAACAGGAAAATCAACTCATATAGAACAAGTTGCTGCAAGGTTAAACTGGCCATGCATTAGAGTTAATTTAGATAGTCATATTAGTCGTATAGATTTAATAGGAAAAGATGCAATTGTAATTAAAGATAATAAACAAATTACTGAATTTAAAGAAGGTATACTTCCATGGTCTATTCAAAATCCTATCGCGCTTGTATTTGATGAATATGATGCGGGTCGTCCAGATGTTATGTTTGTAATTCAAAGAGTGCTGGAAAAAGAAGGAAGCTTTACGCTGTTAGATCAAAATAAAGTTTTAAAGCAACATGATTTTTTTAGATTGTTTGCGACTACTAACACTATTGGACTTGGAGACACGACTGGACTTTATCAAGGAACCCAACAAATTAATCAAGGTCAATTAGATAGGTGGAATATTATATCAACTCTAAACTACCTTAAATTTGATAAAGAGCTAGAAATAGTCTCGGCAAAATCAAAAAATTTTAACAATAAAGAAGGCAAAGAAGTTTTATCAAATATGATTAAAGTTGCAGATTTAACTAGAAAAGGATTCATAAATGGCGATATTTCTACTGTAATGAGCCCAAGAACTGTTCTTCATTGGGCCGAAAATTCTGATATTTTTAAAGATGTGGGTTATGCCTTCAGAGTAACATTCTTAAATAAATGTGATGAATTAGAAAAACATATTATTGCAGAATATTATCAAAGATGCTTTGGTAATGATCTTCCAGAGTCATCTGTTAATATTAAAATTTAACTTTTGAGCATGGATCACAAAGAGTTATTAAAAGAAAGATTTAAAATAGCAATTTCGTCTGCTGTTAAAGCTATTTCAGAAAATTACGACATTGATGTTAAATTTAGCAACAATCAAGAAGCAAAAAAGAATATTTTAAATTTACCTGAAATCTCAGATATTAAAAATATACAAGATTACATAGATATCAGGGCCATTGCTGACTCTGAAGCATTAAAAATTAAATATACAAATAAAAAAATTTATATTGAAAACGAACCTATGGGCAAAATGGCAAAGGAACTTTACGCTATAGCAGAAAAAATAAGATATGAAAAAATTGGTTCAGATAGATTAAGAGGAGTTAAAAATAATATAACTCAACATTATAACAATAAATATAAAAATAGAAAAATTGAAGAAGTAAAGCCTGAATCTGATGTAAGTGTTACGGAAGCATTTGAGTTGTATTTAAGATCTTATTTTTTTAATTTAAAACAAAATCAAACAACCAAGAAAATTTTAAGCTACTGGAAAGACATATTTGATAAAAATTTAAAAGATAATCTGAAAGATTTAGACAAATATAAAAATGATCAAGAAAAATTTAACCAATTTATATCCAAATTAATTGATAGCCTAGAATTTGAAGATTCCGATTCTAAAGAAAAAAATGAAAAACAAGAAACCACTGAGGAAAAACCACAGCCTGAGGATAATAATGATGAAACAGAAAAAGAGCAAGAAACGGGTGAAAAAGAAAATAAAGAAATGGATGCTGGTCTAAGTTATGTGGATAGCGATTTGGATTCTTCAAATAACGATGATTCTGAGCAGAAAGAAATAGATGAAATTGAAAAAAATGCAAACTTACAAAAAAAAAATGAAAGCATTTCGAGGAAAGAGAGGTATAAAATTTTTACACCCGAATTTGACGAAATTAAAAAAGCTGAAGACCTGGAAGATGAAAATGAATTAGTTAAACTGCGAAAAATGCTAGACCAGCAGTTAATAAATTTACAAGGAGTAATAACTAAGCTAGCAAACAAACTCCAAAGGCAGCTTTTAGCAAAACAAAATAAATCATGGGAATTTGATTTGGAAGAGGGAATTTTAGATGCTTCAAAATTAGCAAGAGTAATCATTGATCCTCTGCGTTCACTATCCTATAAAAATGAAAAAGAAACTGATTTTAAAGATACAGTTGTATCGATACTTATTGATAATTCTGGTTCTATGAGAGGAAGGCCAATATCAGTGGCGGCAATTTGTGCTGATATTTTATCAAGGACTTTAGAAAGATGTTCAGTAAAAGTAGAAATTTTAGGTTTTACAACTAAAAATTGGAAAGGTGGAAGAAGTAGAGAAAAATGGAATTTAAATAGCAAACCGTCAAATCCAGGAAGGTTGAATGATTTGAGACATATAATTTATAAATCTGCTGATACTCCATGGAGACAGTCTAAAAAAAATCTTGGTCTAATGCTAAAAGAAGGTTTGTTGAAAGAAAATATAGACGGGGAAGCTCTTCTATGGTCCTTCAAAAGGATATCAAAAAGAAAAGAGGAAAGAAAAATATTAATGATAATCTCAGATGGCGCTCCTGTTGATGATTCAACTTTATCTGTAAATTCTGGAAACTATTTAGAAAAACACCTTAAACAAACAGTGAAGTGGATTGAAGATAATACTAACGTAGAAATTTTAGCGATTGGCATTGGTCATGATGTGACTAGATATTACAATAAAGCAATTAAAATCACTGATGTTCAAGAGCTTGGTGACGTTATGATAAATCAATTAACAAATCTATTTTCGGATAATAATAAAAAAACTATGCATTAATTTTTTCTTTTACTGTAGAGGCTTCTTTAATATAAATTATCAAAAATCTAAATGGTATAAGCATAATTAGCGCAATAAATATTTTTACAAAAAAATCACCCGCAGATAGCGTAATCCAATTAATTCCTGTTCCATAGAATGCTATAGAAAAAAATAAAAATGTATCAATTGCCGATCCTATTAAAGATGATGCCAATGGTGCTATAAACCATTTTTTTTTTCTTAAAATATCAAAAATAAAAACGTCAATTAGTTGTGCTATAATGAATGCGGTTCCTGAACCTACTGCTATTCTTATTGAAATTAAATCTAAAAAATTTGTTGAAAAAAAAAGTGTTAAAAATATACCCAATATAAAACCCATATATACAATTTTCTTTGCAATATTTTTTCCATATCTTCTGTTTGTTAAATCGGTAATTAAAAAAGCAATTGGATAACTAAAAGCACCGTAAGTTAGAATTTCTTCCAAATTAAAATATTTAATAGGAAATTGAACTAAATAGTTTGACAGAGCTACTATTGAAGCCATTAATATTGACAAAAGAAAAAATAAACGATCTTTTGCTTTAAACATAAAAGATTAGATTTTTGAAAATATTTGATTTTTAAATTTCTTTGCTTTTGGAGATAATTTATATGATTTTGCACTCTTAAGATAAAAATCTATTCCACCCTTATAATCCACAGATCTTAGCGCAGCATTTGTTACATTGAATCTTATATTTCTTCTTAGTATTTCGCTTTTAAAAGTTGCGTGTTTAAGATTAGGTAAAAATTTCCTTTTAGTCTTGTTATTAGCATGGCTAACCTTATGACCCTTTAAAGGTCTCTTTCCGCTAAGTTCACATTTTTTTGACATAAATAATTTCCCTAAAGTATATAAATGCAGTCATGACGCTGGTCAAGACAATATATTCATATTGACAACAACAATATCCAGGATTAGTAAGTTTTAGATGGAAATTTACTTACCTATAGCTGAAGTTCAAATAAATATAGTATTGATACTTTTCGTGAGTTTTATAATAGGCTTTTTATCAGGCCTGTTTGGTGTGGGAGGTGGCTTTTTAATGACTCCCTTTTTAATCTTTATGGGAATACCTCCAATTTATGCTGTAGCTAATGAGGCTAATAATATTTTAGCATCATCGAGCTCAGGTACTTTAACCCATTGGTTTAAAAAAACTATGGATGTTAAAATGGGTTGGTTAATAATTATTGGTGGACTTTTAGGAACTTTTTTAGGAATCTTAACATTTAGTTACTTTAAAGGAATTGGAAAAATAGATTTAATAATTGCATTGGCGTATATGTATGTCCTGGCAATCATCGGAAGCTTTATGCTTAGAGATGGTATTTTGGAAATAACTAGATTTAAAAAAAAAGAAATATTTAAAAAAAAGTTACACACTCACTATTGGATACATGGTCTTCCTCTTAGAATGAGATTCAAAACTTCTAAACTATATGAAAGCGCCTTAGTTCCTATCATTCTGGGTATAATAGTTGGTTTTGTTTCTGCTATGATGGGCGTGGGAGGAGCGTTCTTGATGGTTCCAGCAATGATATATTTGATTGGGATGCCAACCAAATTAGTTCCTGGAACTTCGTTATTCGTTACTATATTTGTCACAGGATTTGTAACGGTATCTCATGCTTTTACTTATCATACAATTGATCTAGTTCTTGTTTTGATATTAATAACAGGTTCAATAGTTGGAGTTCAAGCTGGTCAAAAAGCTGGTCAAAAACTTCAAGCTTCAGAATTAAAAACATTACTTGCTTTGCTTATGCTATCAGTTGGAGTCTTGATGGCGTATGAAACTTTTTTTAGAAAAGAACATTTAACTCTTGCTATTCCAACAAATAAGATTGCCGAAATAAGTGATTTTGGAATCACAGTTTATAATTTGTCCAATCAATATCCTATTGTTTACGGACTCTCATCAATCTTTATAGCTTTGTTTGCTGGTGTAGCAGTATCCTATATCAGAAGACAAATCAGTAAAAGAATTAATAAAAAAGTAGCTCAATAGATGGACACAACATTATCTATCGCTTTTTTGGCTGGATTGATTAGTTTTTTATCTCCATGTGTTCTCCCTTTAATACCTGGATATATTTCTTATATTTCCGGGACATCTTTAGACAAAGTTGTCAAGGAAAGAAATAATTTAACTGTTATAAAAACATTTTTTTTTACTTTAGGGTTTTCCCTTGTATTTATAGCTTTGGGATCCACTGCATCATTTTTTGGAAATTTCTTTTTAAATAATTCAAATATTTTAAGAATTGTTGCTGGTTTAATTATTATTTTTTTCTCTCTGCAGTTAATTGGATTAATTAATTTAAAATTTATGAATAAAGATATGAGAATATTTACTAATGAATATAGCAATAGTTTAGCTTTCCCATTACTTGTGGGAGCTGCTTTTGGATTTGGATGGACTCCGTGTATTGGCCCAATTCTTGGATCAATTTTAACCTTAGCTGCTATAGAAGAAAGTTTTAGTAAAAGCATATTGTTGCTTTCATTTTATTCATTGGGCCTAGCAATACCATTTATTATATCTGGGATTTTAATAGATAAGCTTATATTGTTTTCTAAAAATTTTAAAAAATATCTTTATTTAATATCAAAAACTGGTGGAATTATTTTATTATTAACTGGAATAGCTATCTTAACAAACCAATTGCAATTTGTGGGATATTTTATATTAGAAAGCTTTCCCGATTTAGGAAATGTCGGTTAAATTAAATTCAAAGTTATCCTTGTCCTATAATATCCTTTATATTTTTTATACCTTCATTTTTCAAAATTTTAATTAAATCTTTTTTAATTACCTTTGCTATTGTGGGTCCTTTATAAACAAAACCAGTGTAAAGCTGCAATAAAGATGCTCCTGCAATAATTTTTTCATATGCTGACTTTGCAGAATCAATTCCTCCCACTCCTATTATAGGAATTTTGTTATTCAGTTCTTTGTAAAAAAGTTTTATCATTTTAGTTGATATTTCTGTTAGAGGTTTTCCAGAAAGGCCTCCTTCTTCTTTTATGCCACTAAATAGATTTTCCCTATTATGGTTTGTAGTATTTGTAAGTATTATTGCAGAAATATTATTTTTTATTGCTATATCCGCAACTTCAGAAATTTCATTTTCTTTAATGTCGGGTGAAACCTTTAATAAAAGTGGAACGCTTGTTTTTTTTTCTTTTTTCACCTTATTAAGTGTATTTAAGAGATCTTTAAGCTGTTCACCATCATGAAAGTCTCTCAGCTTTTTTGTATTAGGTGAAGAAATATTAATAGTAATATAATCAGCCACATCATAAAAAAAATCCAGACCTTTACAAAAGTCCTCTTTTTGATTTTTGGTATCACTATTTGGTCCAATGTTAATGCCCAGTACGCCTTTTTTATCCTCTAAGTTTATTCTTTTTTTTATTACCTCCATTCCATCATTATTAAAGCCCAGTCTATTAATAAGTGCTTCATCTTCTTCAAGTCTAAATATTCTTGGTTTTGGATTTCCAAATTGTTTTTGAGGCGTGACTGTTCCAATTTCAACAAATCCAAATCCTAAATTAAGTAGTTGGCTATATGCTTCTGCACTTTTATCAAATCCTGCAGCTAAACCAATTGGATTAGCAAAGTTTTTTCCGAATAATTTTATATTTAGCATTTGTTCATCTTCAACATCGAACAGTTTGGAAGGCAGAGGATTGAACTTAAGTGATTTGATAGCTAAATCGTGTGCAGTCTCTGGATCTAATTTAAATAAAAAGGGTTTTAAAATGGAAAACATTATTCAATATGCTTGTTAATTAATTTGATAGTTTCTTTGATGCCAAAAAAACTTATAAAAAATCCCATGCGAGGTCCATCTTGATCCCCAAAAATTATTTCGTATATTGCTTTAAACCACTCCCTTAAGTTTTCTTTGTAACCGTTATCCTTTCCAACTGTATAAATAATTGTTTGGATGGATTCCGGATCAATTTTATCTTTACATTCAGTTAATCTTTTGACTAAATCTCGTAGTGCCTTTTTTTCTTTTTCATTAGGTTTTCTATATTTTTTATTTGGCTGAACTAAATCTTTAAAATATTTTAAAGCATATTCTGTAAGTTTATCTAATATTGGGTGATCTGAAATTTTTATATCATTTTTATATTTTTTAATAAATTTCCATAAAACTTCTTTATCTGTCGCATTGCTAGTTCCAACTAAATTCAACAAAACTGAAAAGGGCATAATTGATTTTTCTTTTGGCGGCTTTCCATTGTGGATGTGCCAGACTGGATTGAGCAGCATATGCGAAGGGTCCTGTTCACTAAACTTATCTATACACACTAAATACTCATCTACAGCTTTCGGCACAACATCTGCATATAATTTTTTTGCTCTTTTTGGATTTTGATACATGTATAAAGATAAGCTTTCTGGAGATGCATAGTTTAGCCACTGCTCGATGGTTATTCCATTTCCTTTAGACTTAGAAATTTTTTCTCCTTTTTCGTCGAGAAATAATTCATAAGCAAAGCCGTTTGGATTTTTCTTTCCAAGAGTTTGGCAAATTTTGCTAGAAAGTATGGCGCTCTCAATTAAATCTTTTCCATACATTTCATAATCAACATCAAAAGTATACCATCTCATCGCCCAATCCACTTTCCATTGCAGTTTACACTTTCCGTTT
>Ga0209501_10003864_pt1 | contig 14753 bp, 10 predicted proteins | sample ArcticOcean_MG_C_4_FD_187434 | JGI IMG/M metagenome (GOLD analysis project Ga0209501, IMG submission 187434) | Marine microbial communities from western Arctic Ocean - ArcticOcean_MG_CB4_134 (SPAdes) (version 2) | ecosystem: Environmental > Aquatic > Marine > Oceanic | place: Arctic Ocean...
AGTTTTTAAGAAATTCAACCAATAAAAGGTTTCTTAGAATTTCTAAGAATTGCATTGATCTCGCGAATTATAGCCGTTCATTAACTAAAGAGATTAGAGTTAAAGAAGGTTTTGAATATGATAATACTGAAAATGGTATGTTGAAGATCTTTCGATCTCAAGAAGCATTAGATAAATCAGTTGAAATTTCTAAAGCTTTAAACTCTTCTTCAGCAATTGATGTTTTAGATTCTCAAGGTGTCTCTTTAGCCGAACCAGAATTAACAACAATAGCCCATGAACTAGTTGGTGGAATCTATTATCCTAGGGATGAAATTGGTGACGCCTATAAATTTTGTAAGCTTTTAGAAGAATTGGTTAGGTCCAAGGGCGGAAGAATTTTAGTTAATACAGAAATAAAAAAGATTCTAATACACAAAGGAAAAGTAAACGGGGTAATTACAGACAGGGCTATTCTGCAAACTAAAAGAGTGGTTGTAGCTGCTGGTAGTTGGTCTCATGTTCTGCTAAAACATGTGGGTCTAAAATTACCTGTAAGGCCAGTCAAAGGTTACTCTTTGACTTTAGATACTGCAGGCTTAAATTCTAAACCTAAGCTAGCTGTTATAGATGAGAGTATCCACACAGCCGTCACTCCTTTTAAAAATCGTATAAGAATTGCAGGTACAGCTGAATTTACAGGCTTTAATGATGATTTTCATCCTAAGAGGGTTGCATATCTTAACAATACTCTTAAGGCTATTTACCCTCAATTATATTCTCAATTAGATTTAGAAGATGGAAGATTATGGTATGGATTTAGACCAATGAGTGCAGATGGTTTACCATTTCTTGGTAAGACAAAGTTAGAAGGGTTATTTGTAAATTCTGGCCAAGGACATCTTGGTTGGACTTTAGCCATGGGTTCGGCGGCTCTAGTGGCAGATATAATAACTAATAAATCTCCAGATATTGACCCTAATCCTTACTTAGCAAGAAGATCTTTATAAAATATAAAAAAGATTAAATGAACTTTCCTTCATATATAATCGTCAGCGTGTCTTCGTAGCTCAGCTGGATAGAGCAATGGTTTTCTAAACCATGGGTCGCAGGTTCGAGTCCTGCCGAGGACGCCACTGCCTTATATTCAAGGTATTAACTAACCACGAAAAATGATTGATTTCTTGCTCTATAGGTATATATTTTAATCAACCAATTAAGAATTATTTGATAAACATTTTTTAGATACCCCTTTTAATCCCATGAGTGCCACACACGTTTCTATCTATGGAGAAGTCCACGGTGTAGGTTTTAGAGCTTGGGCTCATAGCCAAGCATTAAAAGACAACCTATCAGGATGGGTAAGAAAAGCATCTGACGGTTCTATAGAAGTCTTTTTACAAGGAGAAGAAGAGGGGATTTCCAATTTTCTTTCTTATTGCTGGGATGGACCTAAGATGGCTTACGTCGATGACGTGCTTACTCATGATGGGTTAACTGTTCTTCCAATTGCTGACTTTAGAGTTCTTTAAATTCTTGAAGTAATTTGCCTCTTTAAAAATATAATTTTCTAGTATTCAATAGAAATAAATTTTGTTTTTTTAAAATTTTATTGATTTAAAGAAATTTTTTTATAAGCTTACAATTTTTTAAATGTTAAAATATAAATTTTTGGTGGGTGTAGCTCAGTTGGTAGAGCCCTGGATTGTGATTCCAGTGGTCGCGAGTTCAAGCCTCGTCACCCACCCCAACGAATAATAAACAATATGAAATTCTCATTTAACAGCAAGACAAACGTTGAACAAAGTTTAAACATAGTTATTCCATCCAAAGAGATTGAAGACAAAATATCTTCAAAACTTTTAAGTGCGCAAAAAGATGCAAAAATTAAAGGTTATCGTAAGGGTAATGCACCCTTAGACCAAATAACTCTATTGTATGGTCCTGAAATCAGACAAGATGTTATTTATGATGCGGTGAGCCATAAGTTTTCTCATTTGGTTGAGGAGAAAAATTTAAAAATAGTAAGCAGGCCAAACTTAGTTCCTGAAGCTATGGAGAAAGGTAAAGATATAAAATTTAAAGTAACTTTTGAGATTTACCCAGAAGTAAAATTATCTAGCCTAAGTAGATTAAGCTACAAGAAACCAAGCTGTTCTATAGAAGAAGAAGATCTTGAAAAAACTATCGTAAATTTACAAAAGAGAATGAGTCAATGGCAGATAACAGAAGACCCTTCTGAATCAGGAGATCAAGTAAAAATTGATTTTGTTGGGAAAATTGAAGGTGAAGAATTTGATGGGGGCACTGCTACTGATTTCGCTGTAGAGATAGGCTCTAAGTCAATGATAGAAGGTTTTGAAGAAGGATTGATAGGTTTAAAAAAATCTGAACAAGCAGTTTTAAATTTAAAATTTCCTGAAGATTACGGGAAAAAAGAACTAGCTTCAAAGGCTGTTTTGTTTGAAGTCACAGTCCAAGAAGTATCCAAACCATCCTTACCTGAACTTAATGAAGAATTCTTTAAAAGCACTGGAATCGAAGTAAGTAGTCTTGAAGAATACAAGCAAGAGGTTAAATCTAAACTTGAAGAAGATTTAAAGAACTTATTAAGGAATAAGACTAAACAAAACGCTTTCGAGGCGTTATCAGATAATAATAATTTTGAAGTACCAAAAGCCATGATTGACTCCGAAGTCGTCAACATGAGAAGCGATACTGCAAAAAGAATGGGAATGGACCCAAAAGAGATTAATCAAGATTTATTCCCCGCAAGTACATTTGAAGAAGAGGCAACTAAACGAGTAAAAATAGGTATTCTTCTCAATAAAATTATAGAAGATAAAGAATTAAAACCCGACCCAGAAAAAGTCAAAGAGATTATTGAAGAAAGGGCAGCAAACTACAAAGAGCCTCAACAAGTAGTTAATTACTTTTATTCTGATGAAGAGCAGCTAAAAAATATTGAATCAATTTCTCTAGAAGAACAGGTGGTTGATATTTTATTTAATGAGGCGAGGGCAAACGAAGAGAGTATTACCTACGAAGAATGTGTAAATGGGCAATAAAGCCTTGAAAAACAATAAAATAGACTTAGATAGTAAATAAGAGAGAAATATGAAACAAGAAAAAGATTCCCAGATTACTAACCAGTTAGTTCCTATGGTTGTTGAGCAAACACCAAGAGGAGAGCGTGCCTATGATATTTATTCCAGGCTCTTAAAGGAAAGAGTAATCTTTATGACCGGTCCAGTAGAAGATATAGGTGCAAATTTAGTTGTTGCTCAATTGTTGTTCTTAGAAGCAGATAACCCAGATAAAGATATCCATTTATACATTAATTCTCCGGGTGGATCGGTAACAGCAGGTCTCTCCATATATGACACTATGCAGTTTGTTAAGCCAGATGTTAGTACCTTGTGTTTAGGTCAGGCAGCTAGCATGGGAGCAGTTTTATTAGCTGGAGGAGCTAAAGGCAAGAGACAAGCTTTGCCTAATTCAAGAATGATGATTCACCAAGTTTTGGGTGGCTTCCAGGGACAAGCTAGTGACATTGAAATACACACACAAGAGATTCTTACTATTAAGAAGAAAATAAATGAAATTCTTGCTAGTCATAGTGGTCAAAAAATAGATAAAATCATTAAGGATAGTGATCGTGATAATTTTATGTCTCCCCAGGAGGCTGTTAAGTATGGATTAATTGATAGCGTAGTGGATACTAGAACAAAGGAGTAAACATGCCAGGCAAAGACAAAGATAACACTGAAGGAGAAAAACTACTTTTATGTACTTTCTGTGGAAAGAATCAAAACGAAGTTAGAAAATTAATTGCAGGACCTTCTGTTTATATCTGTAACGAATGTATTGATTTATGCAACGACATTATAAAAGAAGAGATTAATGAATCTATTGAAACTAGTGAAGAAGAAACTTTTCTAATCCCTAAAGAAATTAAAGATATTCTAGATGAATATGTAATAGGCCAAGAAGAAGCTAAAAAAAGCTTATCAGTAGCCGTCTACAATCATTATAAGCGCTTAAGAAATACCAAGAATAATAAGAGTGAAGAGGTAGAATTAACTAAAAGTAACATCTTACTTTTGGGGCCTACTGGAAGTGGTAAAACTTTACTTGCTCAAACACTGGCTAGATTACTGGATGTGCCATTTACCATAGCAGATGCCACTACTCTGACCGAAGCAGGTTACGTAGGAGAAGACGTAGAAAATATAATTCAGAAGCTATTGCAAAAGTGTGATTACGATATTGGGAAAGCTGAACTAGGTATTGTTTACATTGATGAAATTGACAAGATTGCTAGAAAATCTGACAACCCTTCAATTACAAGGGATGTTTCTGGTGAAGGAGTACAGCAAGCTTTATTGAAGTTAATAGAAGGAACGGTAGCATCCGTTCCACCGCAAGGGGGAAGAAAACATCCGCAGCAAGAATTCTTGCAAGTTGATACTTCTAATATCCTATTTATTTGCGGAGGGGCTTTCTCTGGACTAGAAAATATTATTCGTCACAGATGTGATGAAACTGGTATAGGGTTTGGAGCAAAAGTAGCTTCCATTAATGCTTCTGATCAATCTGATAAACTAATAAAACAGGTAAGACCAGAAGATTTAATTCAATACGGATTAATACCTGAGTTTGTTGGAAGGCTACCAGTGATCACAACTCTTAAGCAGTTAGACGAAGAGGCGCTTATAAAAATTCTTACGCAGCCTAAGAATGCTTTAACTAAACAATTCACTCGTCTATTTGAAATGGAAGAAGTGGAGCTTGATATAAGAGAAGATGCACTTAGCGAAATAGCAAAAAAAGCCATGGAAAGAAAAACTGGAGCTAGAGGCCTGAGATCTATTCTTGAAGATTTGCTGTTGGATACTATGTACAAAGTCCCCTCTGAGGAGTCGCTGCGAAAGGTTGTTTTAGATGCTGCTGTAGTTAGAGGAGATTCAGAACCTCTAATGGTTTATGAGAAAGCAAAACAGAGGAAAAGTGGCTGATTAGTTGTAATTTATAAAAACATCCCAAAATAAGTATATAAGTTAAACTTATAGAATTATGTCAGGAAAAAACACAAAAAATATCCCACTCTTGCCTCTTAGAGATGTGGTTATCTTTCCATCGGTTGTAACGCCTCTTTTTGTAGGAAGAGAAAAATCAATAGTTGCTCTCCAAGCTGCCATGGCAGGAGATAAGCAGATTATGTTAATAGCCCAAAAGAATGCTCAAGAGGATGATCCAGAAATTAAAGACCTTTATACGGTAGGAACATTATCCACAATACTTCAATTAATAAAACTTCCTGATGGAACCCTTAAAGTTTTGGTCGAAGGCAATCAGAGGGCCGCTATACTTAAAGCTAAACCTTCGTCAGATTATTTGTCCGTAGACATAGATCTTATTGCGGAAGAAGCTGAGTCTGCTGACTCTTCAAAATATTTATTAACTCTCAAGAAGCAATTTCAAGAATACGTAAAATTTACAAAGAAGGCTACACCCGAAGTATTGAATACTTTAAATGCCATAGATTCAATATCTAGATTAACCGATACTCTTATAGGACATTTATCTATTGAATTAAAAGATAAGCAGAAAATTTTAGAAACAGTATCTCTTGAAAAAAGAGCAACCTCCATACTTTCTCATCTCGAATCTCAACTGGACTTAACTAAAGTAGAAAAGAAGATTCGTGGAAGAGTAAAAAGTCAGATGGAAAAAAGCCAGAAAGAATATTATTTAAATGAACAAATGAAAGCTCTTAAAAAAGAGTTAGGTGAATTAGATGAATCTGAAGAAGCTGACGTTTTAGAATCTCAGATAAAAGAATCTGGAATGTCTAAAGAAGCTGAGAAAAAAGCTTTAGCTGAATTACAGAAATATACAATGATGTCTCCTATGTCGGCTGAAGCTTCAGTAGTAAGAGGCTATATAGATTGGATGCTTAATATCCCTTGGAAAAAGAAAAGCAAAATCCGTTCTGATCTTTCGAAGGCTAGTGATGTTTTAAACGAAGACCATTTTGGTTTGGAAGAAGTAAAAGAAAGAATTCTAGAATATTTAGCAGTTCAAAAAAGAGTAAAAAAACTCAAAGGGCCAGTTCTTTGTCTGGTTGGACCTCCTGGAGTAGGAAAGACTTCGTTGGGTGAATCAATTGCAAGAGCGACCAATCGGAAGTTTATCCGTATGTCTTTGGGTGGAGTCAGAGATGAAGCTGAGATCAGAGGTCACAGAAGAACCTATATAGGATCTATGCCGGGAAGAATTCTACAAAAATTATCTAAATCAGGAGTTAAAAATCCTTTATTTTTACTTGATGAGATAGACAAGATGGGCATGGACTTCAGAGGAGATCCTGCTTCAGCTCTATTGGAAGTATTAGATCCAGAACAAAACCACACCTTCAATGATCATTACTTAGAAGTAGATTTTGATCTTTCTGACATTATGTTTGTTTGTACGGCAAACAGCATGAATATACCCTCGGCTTTACTCGATAGGATGGAAATAATACGTCTTCCTGGTTATACCGAAGATGAAAAAGTTAATATTGCTGATAAATATCTCGTGGCCAAGCAAATAAAGAATAACGGTCTTAAAGAGAACGAGCTTTCTATCTCAAAAAATAGTATTAAAGATCTTATTAGGTATTTTACAAGAGAGGCAGGAGTCAGATCTTTAGAAAGGGAAATAGCTAAAATTTGTAGAAAGGTTGTTAAAAATAATTCTAACAAAAAAACCATTAAGAAATTATCCATTAAGCCTAGTCTGCTCGAAGATTATTGTGGGGTTAGAAAATTCGACTTTGGTGAAGCTGACGAGAAAGATAGAATTGGTCAAGTAACAGGCCTTGCATGGACTCAGGTAGGAGGAGAGCTGTTGACCATAGAAGCTGCAAGCTTTGACGGAAAAGGAAAAATAATAAAAACCGGATCCTTAGGTGATGTTATGCAAGAGTCAATTCAAGCAGCTTTATCAGTTGTTAGGTCAAGGTCTGAAAGCCTAGGTATTGATCCAAATTTTTACGAAAATCAAGATATCCATATTCACGTGCCAGAGGGTGCTACACCAAAAGATGGCCCTAGTGCTGGGGCTGCAATGTGTACGGCAGTCACTTCAGTTTTATCAAAGATACCAGTTAGATCTGATGTTGCAATGACGGGTGAGATAACCCTTCGAGGAGAAATTTTAAAGATAGGCGGGCTAAAAGAAAAACTACTTGCTGCTCATCGAGGTGGGATAAAAATGGTTCTTATCCCAGAAGGCAATGTGAGAGATTTAAAAGAAATTCCTGATAACATAAAAGACGAACTTGATATTAGATCAGTAAAATGGATTGATGAAGTTTTGAACCTTGTGTTAACTCGACAACCCATTCCTTGGGAAAATGAGGAAGAGTCTCCTGAAAAGATGCCGGCCAAAAAAAATAGAAGTCAAAAAAAGACTATTGAGACTCATTAATTATTCTTGACAACCTTTATTTATAAGGTTTTAATCATATCAACAGCTTGTAAGATTACAGGCAAAGCTTAACTAGACTCTAGGAGATAAATGTGAATAAAGCACAATTAACAGAAGCAGTTGCTGCAGCAACCGATTCTTCAAAAGCAGAAGCCGGAAGAGCAGTAGAGGCAACTCTATCAGCTATTGCAGGCAGCCTATCAGGAGGAGACAGTGTTTCTCTGGTGGGATTCGGAACTTTCAATGTAAGACACAGAGCGGCTAGAATGGGGCGTAATCCTCAGACTGGTGCGGCTATACATATAGGAGCTTCAAAATCAGTAGGTTTTAAAGCTGGAAAAGCTCTAAAAGAAAGTCTGTAAAAAGAAGATTAAAAGATAAAGCGCGCCATGAGGCGCGCTTTTTTTGATTTATAACTTAACATTAATAAAAAAATCTATGGCTGGCATTCAAGGTATACGTAAAAGTTTGGACGGAATCGTTGTTAAAATGATAGTGGGAATTATTATTATCGCTTTCGTTGGCAGCATCGGGTGGTCTGTTTTCTTTTCTTCTACGGATGTGAATGTAGTTGCTGTAGTTGATGATCAAGAAATAAATATTAATGACTTAAATTACGAGATGCGAGTTCAGGATTATTATTTTCAAGAAAGATTTGGAGATCAAGATTTTGAGATTGAAGAAGAAATGCTCCAGGAGGTCTCCATTGAATCCTTAATCAGGAAAGCTTCAATATTGAACTTCATGTCAAATTCTTCACTTGTTGTAAATGATAATGTTGCTTATCAGGAGCTTTCAAAAGATGAATCTTTTCAAGAAGACGGTAAATTTAGTTTAACTAAATTTGAAGCCATGGCTAGAAGCCAAGGATATATTCCCTCGACTTACTTAAAAAGAGTTAAAGACGATATAGCTTTAGGATTCTGGAGAGAAGGAATTGGTGGTGGAGCATTTATAACCGATAAAGAAATTCAAGAAAATTTAAGACTGGCAGAGCAGACCAGAGACATAGATTTCATAAGATTTAATTTTAATGATATTTTGGCTAAGGCAATTACGAAGCCGGAAGGAGTTAAAGGTTTTTACGAAAGTAATACTAAACTTTTCCTAACAAAAAAATTAGCCAAAATAAGATACATTGATTTATCTGCTCAGAGTTTACAGAAGGATATAGAAATTAATGAACAAGATCTGCAAGACGAATATGCTTTGTACTTAGAAAATTTTGATAATTCTATAAGGAAAACAGTATCGCATTTGATGATCAACATTGATGAAGATACAAACCAAGAACAAGCTGTATCTTTAGCAAATGACATCGTTCAAAAAATAAATGATGGATCTAGCTTTATTGATCTTGTTAAAGAATATTCTGAAGACGAAGGCACGAAGGACATGGGTGGTGAATTAGGCATAACAGATGGATCAGTATTTCCTCCTGAATTTGAGCAAGTCATAGCAACCTTAAACGAAGGTGAGTTGAGTGGGCCTGTCGAGTTAGAAGAAAGTGTTCATTTATTAATGTTAACAAATATACAAGAACCGGTTCCTGATACGTACGAAGATAAGAAAGAGGCTATTTTATCTAACATTAAAGAAGATTTAGCCAATGATCAGTTTGTTGGGTTGTTGGATCAAGCTTCTGATTTAACCTTTTCGCTAAATGAGATTGACTCTATTGGAAAAGAATTAAATTTATTAATACAATCGGCTAATTATTTTTCACAAGACAAAGCACCCGAAGACTTGAACAAGACAGAAATTCTAGAATTATTATTTGAAAATGAAGAGTTTCGAAATAATCCAACGTTAGAAATAATAGAGACTGGAGAAGGTAGGGCTTTTATTATTTCTTTAGACGACTATAAGCCAGAAAATATCAAGTTGTTTGAAGAGGTAGAACAAGAAGCAACTAATTATTATCAAGCAGAATTGGCACAATTAAAGTTAGATCAACTGGTCGCTACTGTTATTGATAGTCTTAATCAAGGTTCGGAGTTTTCTTCTATATCAAAGGATCAAGGTGCTGAATTAAAGAGCTACAAAGATCTTAGCAGAAATACTTCCTTGTTATCTAGCTCGGTTGTTTTTGATATATTTAATCTGCCAAGGGCAAATTTGGCCGTTGCTCACGGTACATCTGTGTTGGAAAATGGCGATGCAATTGTCTATAAATTGAAGTCAGTTAATGAGAAGCAATCTACAATAACACAAGAAGATAAAGTGGCTTTTAGGGATTTTTTAACCGGAGAGCGAAAAATATCTGAACTGTCAGAGTTGCAATTAGTTTCTCAGCAAGCAGCTAAAGTAATAAGAAAATACTAGGATTCCGTCTCTTCAATGGAACCCATGGCAGTAACGTTAAAGCCAGCATCTACGTAAATAAGCTCACCAGTAATACCGCTTGCCAAGTCTGAAGATAAAAAAGATGCAGTATTGCCGACTTCTTCCGTAGTTACATTTCTTCCAAGTGGAGCTCTTCCTGCATTATAAGAGAGCATCTTTCTAAAATTTTTCACACCAGATGCCGCTAAGGTTTTTATAGGACCAGCTGATATAGCATTAACTCTATGCCCATCTTTTCCAACGGAGGCGGCCAAATACCTAACGCTTGCTTCTAAGCTTGCTTTGGCAAGACCCATAACATTGTAATTTGGAAGTGTTCTCTGTGAGCCAAGATAAGTTAGCGTAAGTAAAGATCCGTTTCTTCCTTTCATCATGGCCTTGCCTGCTTGTGCTAGGGCTATAAAACTGTAGCTGCTAATGTCATGGGCTATTTTAAAGCCTTCTCTAGTAGTGACATCTAGAAAGTTACCATCCAGCTCCTCTCTGGGAGCAAAACCAACGGCATGTACAATACAATCTAATCCATCCCAAACTTTAGATAGCTCTTTAAAAGTATTCTCAATTTGAGAATCGTCTGCTACATCACAAGGGAGACAGATATCTGAGCCCCATTCATTAGCTAATTTAACAACGTTTTCTTTTAATCTGTCGTTTTGGTACGTAAAAGCTAGATTAGCCCCCAAACCTGACATGGATTTAGCTATTCCAGCAGCAATAGAGTGCTTATTAGCCACTCCAACAATCAATATATTTTTATTTTTTAGCATAATTTCTAGATGATGAGGCTTTATTTTAATCTTTAAAAGCTTTTTTAGGGATCATATTTTTTAAAGTGCAATAAATATTGAAATAAGAAGTTTACAAATATGTTGATATTACGGGAATTTTTAATTACTGTGTATCTATAAACCTTATCTAAAGGGCGTTTTTACCGTGATTTTTTTAGAAAAATTTATGTAAGTCCATTCTTTAATATAAGGATTAATTTTAAATAATTGGGGATTAATTATGAATAAAAGTTATTCAACTTGGTTAAAATCTACTATAGGTTTTTCCGTTATTGCTCTTTTATCTTTTGGTTCGTCTACAATTTTTTCTGCCGATGAAGATGAATCTTCTGACGAAGTTGAAGAAGTTGTTGTAACGGGTTCAAGAATTAAAAGAACATCTAATTACGATTCTACAGGTCCTGTAGAAGTGTATACAGTTCAAACTATCTTAGATAGTGGTAAGAACAACATAGGAGATTTCCTATTGGAATTACCATCAGCCAACTTGGCATCTAATCAAAGGTCTATTAACAACGGCAACTCAGGTACTACTGAGTTTAACCTTAGAGGTGCAGGGTCTGAAAGATTGCTGACTCTAATTAATGGTAGACGTGTAGCTCCTTCAGGAACAGGTACGGGAAGTGCAGTAGACATGCAAATCTTTCCTCTTGCTTTAATAGATTCTGTTGAAGTTTTAAAGGATGGTGCGGCAGCTGTATATGGTTCGGATGCTATTTCAGGTGTTCTTAATATTAAATTAAGAGAATTTGAAGGTTTTGAACTTATGGCTAATGAAGGATCTTCTAATCAAGGTGATGCTAAGCAAGATTTAATTTCAGTGGCTTTCGGGTCTTCTGGAGAACGTTCTAGCATAGTAGCCACAATATCTGCTTCAAAAAATGATAGCTTAGATATGTGGGACAGAGACTTCTCTTTCTGCCCAAGGTTGGAGCCAGATTACATGCTTTATTTTCAAGCTTATGTGCCTGGTCATGGCAACTCTGGAGATAATCTAGGAGATGCGGCTTCTTGTGGAGCGTCAACTTTTATTCCAACAGGAAGATTTTACACTTCGGCTGGAAACAAGACATTGTTCGGAGACGTTGGACCTAATGGTGCAGTTTCTCCATTTAACTGGTGGGCTTATTCAGGTAATGGTCCTGGAGATCCTCAAAATAACATGGGAATGTACAACTACAGTGAGTGGATGCAATTACTTGGTGGTAGAGAAAATTACCAAGCTTGGTCTGCAGGAACTTTTGAATTAGATGGTGGAGTGGTACTAGATTTTGAAATAGGCGCTTCTAAAAGAAAATCAGACCTTATGATGGCCCCTGTTCCTATGGGAGCTGGAGCTCAAAATACTTATGGGATGACGATTCCAGCTAATAATCCTTTTAATCCATTCGGTGAAGACCTTAATTATAGAAAAAGAATGCTAGATGTTGGGCCTAGAAATTTTAGTCAAGAAGCAGATACATTTAGATTTGTATTTGGTGCTTCTGGAACGCTAGACCGTCTTGGAGATGCTGATTGGGAGTTATACCACACGTACCAAGAATTTAGTTCAACTCAGCTAACTGAAAACTACATCAACATGATTCGTGTAGAAAGAGCGTTAACTACTGAATTAGGCGCTGGAGTACAAGTGAATGGTGTTGGCTATCGATGTCAAGATCCTGTAGCTCGTAAACTGGGTTGTGTTCCTTTGAACATGTTCGGTGGTAATAGTATTACAGCAGACGCTGCTGATTACATTAGATTTAACCAATTGAACAGAACTGGAACGATCTATAAAGCTTATTCTGGAAATATAGCAAATATTGAACTAGGAGAATTACCAGCAGGTAAAGTAATGGCTGCTGTTGGATTTGATATTTCAGATTTGGCTGGTTCTGAAAAAGTAGATGCTTTAACAGAAGCAGGATACTCTTCAGGAAACCCACGTTTATCGACAGATGGTAGTTATTCAAACCGTGACTTTTACGGTGAGGTTTCAATACCTTTGTTAGCAGATAAGCCAGGATTTAAAGAGCTTAATCTAGATGGAGCTTACAGGCATACTTCGTACAGTCAGTTTGCAAGTGATACTGTAGATAGAATAGCTTTAAAGTGGAAACCAATAGACGACGTAACAGTACGTGCTACTAGTTCGTCTTCTTATAAGGCTCCAACAATCTCCGATTTATATTTCGGTGGTGGCGGAGGTTTCCCAACTTACGTGGATCCTTGTGAACAAAATGTTCAACAAACTTATACCGCTGAACAACAAGCCATGGCGACAGTACAGTGTGCTGCAGAAGGTTTGAATACAAGTACTTGGGCAACTTCGAATAATCAGATACTAGCCTTAGCGGTTGGAAATCCTGATCTACTACCTGAAAACGGTACAAACGAAACGTTTGGTGTAGTGTGGCAGCCAACTTCTATAGAAGTACTTGAAAATATTAATTTCAAGATGGCTGTTGATTCATTCGAACTTGAGATCGAAAATGCTGTTGTAGGTTCTGGAGTTCAGAATGCTTTAAACCAGTGTTATTTGTATGGTGATAATGCACAATGCGCAAATGTAAGCAGATCATATGGAGGAGACGTTAACTCTGTAAATTACGGGGTTATTAACAGCTCTTCTATGTCTAGATTCAAAGGTGTTGATTATTCAGTAAACATGACTTTTGAAGATTTAGGTCGAATAGGCGGAAGTCTAGAAGTTGATGTGATTGGAACACACTTTAAAGAAAACGTATCGGTAGATGCTAGCGGAGTCAGCGATGACTACGTAGGAGCTTGTTACGACTTTGGTGAATCTTGCTTTAACAGAGACCGTATAAATCTTTCACTAAGATATTATAAAAACGATTGGCGTATAGGCCTTTCTACTAGATTCTTAAGTGGTATCGACCCTTCAGATACAGTTAAAGAATATTTTGGTAACGGAAGCCTTTACGGAGTTCCTTTTACTGCTGGCATGGAAGCAGAGATTTTGGGCATTTATTCAGTGCCTGATTATCACATATCGACCTTAAACGTTGCTTATAATTTTACTGAGCACTTTGTTGCGAATCTTACAGTGAGTAACTTGTTTGACAGAGAGCCTCCATACTACAAAGACTTCTTTGGCTTTGTTGATCCTCAAATCAACACTCCTCAGAATACTTACGACGTAGTTGGAAGGTATTTCCAAGTAGGGTTTAAACTAACTTACTAAGTTAGAACCAATAAAAAAAAGGGTTGCTTTATGCAACCCTTTTTTTTGATTACAATAAAAAGATGAAAAAATATTTCTTATCCCTATTTATAATACTTGGACCAATTGTTTATGCAGAATCTATGACAATAGAAGAATGTATTGCAATTGAGAACAACAAAGAAAGATTAGCTTGTTTTGATCTTGTTACAAAATCTTTAGAAGGCAATGAAAAAAGTCCAGCTATCGCTAAAATAAGCAAACCTGAAAAGAAGACTATTTCTCAGAAAATAAAGCAGCAGGTTAAGGATTTTGGATTAACTAAAAAGGAAAAAAAAGAAGTACTACAAATTACTTCTAAGATAGCCAGAGTAAAACTGCAGAATAATTTTAAATTATTAGTGGTATTGGAGAATGGGCAGAAATGGAGAAGTGTAGAGAATATTAGAAGGACTCGCTTAAAAGAGGGCCAGACGGTAGAAATAACCGAAGGTTTCATAAGCGGTTATAGTTTAAAGGTTGTTGATAAAAAGGTAGCTCTAAGAGTAAAAAGGATTAAATAATATGAAAAAGATAATTGGAATAGGGATATTAGTTTTATTTGTTTTAAATTTATCTTCTGAAGAAGTAAATCAGAATGTTAAGAATTTCTCACAATTACCTGACGTTTATAGTGTACAAATTTCTCCAAATGGAAAAATGATTGGTGTCCTGAGAGAAATTAATCAGGAAAGAATGGTTGCTGTAATATCTTTAGAAACAAACAAACTAATACACAACCACAGATTTATTAAGAAAGGTCAGATAGGTTATTTTGAATGGCTTAGTGATGAAAGGCTTTTATTTACAAGACTCACAAAAATAGCAGGAGAGAATAGGCTTTTACAAACAGGAGATTTGTATGCCGTAAATATTGATGGAACTAAGGCCATTATGCTGACTGGACGGCAGGCAAAGCGCTTTAGTAAAACCGTAAAGGATGACCCAAAGAAACC
>Ga0209501_10003865_pt1 | contig 14748 bp, 14 predicted proteins | sample ArcticOcean_MG_C_4_FD_187434 | JGI IMG/M metagenome (GOLD analysis project Ga0209501, IMG submission 187434) | Marine microbial communities from western Arctic Ocean - ArcticOcean_MG_CB4_134 (SPAdes) (version 2) | ecosystem: Environmental > Aquatic > Marine > Oceanic | place: Arctic Ocean...
ATTTTTTAAAACTCATTATTTTAGTATGTAAAATTTCATCGTCATCTAAATTAGGTTTGCTAACTAATTCAAAATCTTTTGCAATAAAACAATGAACTTTTTGTGTGTTGTATCCAACATCACGATAAAATTTTAAAAGAGGAATCATTCGCTTTGCTTTGTATCCAGTTTCTTCGTTGAATTCTCTAATTGCTCCATTAATGGGCTTTTCACCCTTTTTCAAATAACCTGATGGTATCTCTAAACTAAACCCATTCGGAAATCTATTCTGCCGCACGACAATAATTTTACCGTTATTCACAGCAAGAATATGAGACGTATCATTTCTTTCAAGAATTTCACGTGAAATTAATTTATTTTTTGATTTATAGGAGTATTTGTAAACTGGAAATTTATCACTTCTCTGGATTTTTTTTTTCATGTATCAAACCACTCATTTTGTAAGAAAGTATCTTAATTCACCATCGCCCCATAATTCATTTGAATAAGGTAAATTTGACATTGATTGTATAGTTGATTCCCCACTATTTTCAACTTTAGTAATTTTAGAAAATTTGTTCAAAAGAAATTCTTCTAACCATTTTCTCTCAACATGTTCTTCAATTGGAACATACCAACTATCTGCAAAAACGTATCTTTGGCTAGGCATTCCAATAGTATCTAAAACTCCCAAAGTGTAATTCATTGGTATATCTTTCATAACTTCTCTCATTTTTTTTCTTGAATTCCAAAACAGCCCACCAGATCCATATAGGTACAAAAACCCGTTGCCACCTGGTTTTAGAACACGATGAAATTCTTTTAGACCATTTTCTAATTGACCTGTGTGATGTAGAACGCCTTTTGAAAAAACAAAATCAAATGTTTCATCTTCAAACGGAAGTGACAAAACACTTTCTTTCATGAATTGTATATTTTTTAAATCCAGTTCTTTGCTTTGTTTTTCACCAATTTTTATTCCGCCCTCTCCTAAATCAACGCCTATGACATTTTTCACACCTAATTGGGCTAAGGCAATAGTAAATCTACCAGAACCACATCCCATGTCTAATACTATTTTATCTTTTAATATGTCAACATTCATTCCATTTTGTTCAAATAAATTTATCAGAATATTCTTTGTATCTTGGATCAAATAATTATCATCTAACGATTTCCATAATTTTCCATAAACAGTTTGTGTTTGTGAATGATCTTTTTCTCCTTTTTCATCAAGATTCTTAAATTTAGTTAAAAGTTCCTTAGATGTAAAATACGAGCCAATTTTTTCTGCAGATGACAATAAATTTAGACAGTTTTTTAAACATAAAATAATTGATTCAAATTTATCATCTGCTAATTTTTCTTCAATGATAGGATCATTAGGCCAAATATTTCTAAAATATTCATGCATAGCAATTATTACGAGGTATGGATGCTTGAAAGCTAATTTCTTGGATATTTCTATAAATTTATCCAATAAACCATAAACATCCTTCATACTGTCATTTTCCATATTCATTTTTTGTAAATTAATTGAATAATTAAGTTAGTTCTTTTTTAATATCAATTACTATGTAATCATAATAATGATTGGCGTTTCCTAAATTCAACTTTTTCATTTAATTTCATCAATAGATTTATTTCTAATTCTTTTTGTGATAAACTGTGATTGATCCTACTGGGGTTTTTGATAATCCAAAATATGCCAAATTAGCTTTTGATAATAGCAAAAATTTTAAAAATGCGGAGCCTTTCCCTCACATTCATTTTGATAATTTTCTTAGCAATGATATTGCTTTAGAATTAAGTGAAGGATTTCCTGATTATAATGATAAGATTTCATGGGTTATTAGAGATACAGAGAATATAAAAAAAAGATATCAGCAGGATGACAAGAAATTACCGAAAATTTTACGATTGATGTTAAGAGAATTTAATTCAAAAGAATTTTTGTTATTTCTTGAGGCATTAACTGGAATAGAATCACTAATCCCTGATCCATATTTTATCAATGGCGGCGTGCACATGTCCAAAAAAGGAGATTATTTGGGCGTTCATGTTGATTTTAATTGGAATCATATGATTCAAGCAAATCGTAGAGTGAACGTGTTAATTTACTTGACTAAATCTTGGCAAAAAGATTGGAATGGAGCATTGGAATTATTTGAGGAAAACGCAAAAAGTCCTACCCAAACAATCTACCCTGAATTCAATAGGTTAATAGTTTTTCAAACAAGTGGTAAAAGCTTTCATGGACACCCAATACCACTTAATACTCCTGACGGTGAGTATAGAAGAGTATTAAATTTGTATTATTATTCTAGGCATAAAGATGAAGATTATGCTACTGATCCACATTTTACAAAATATACAAGGCAAAGTTCAGAATTTGCACAAGAAATTAAAAGAAAATATGAAGATGCATCAAAAAACGTCTAACAGTATTTAGACTAATCAATTTCATCATTCTAATCGTTAATAATTCTTATTCAGTTATAGATTGAAGTTATTAGAAATATTAAATAATATATTTCCAAGTGATATACTTTACAGTGATATGAAAAAATACAATGTTATACTACTACTCATAGATGGGGCAAGAATTGATAGGCTATTTCAATTTCCTATATTCAAAAAGTTGAAGGAAGAAGGCTGCTTTTTCTCTGAAATGATTACAAGTGCTCCTTATACTCTAGTTGCTATGAATTCTATCTTTACTGGAATGTATGGTAGCAAGAATGGGATAGATGCATATCATAAAATGTTCCAGGATCCTAAAACTGGTTGCAAAACTCTTGCAGAATATCTAACTGAAAACGGTTGGTATACCAGAGGTGATGCTATGCGATTAAGTCTTGTTTCCAATAAAGGATTTACAAAATTAACTTCTCAAGAAGATGATCCAGATCCTGATTTTAGTAAAATCCATAAGGAGATTTTAGATGAAACAATTAATGAGGTAAACGGTGAACGACCTTACTTTTTGTATCTACATTATCCCAAAATACATCATTCCATCAAAGAAAGTGTATTTGACAAATATGATGATTTTTCAGAAGAATATTATGAAGATAAAAAACGTAATCTTAGAAATTACGATGAATATCTTAAAGAAGCTGCAGACTACTTAGATGAAATTTATTTTAATAATTTATCTAAAAAACAAAGTAATGACTCGATTATCATTATCATGACAGACCATGGAATGGGTATAGGAGAAAAAGTTGGAGAAAGGGCATATGGTAGTTTTACCTACGATTATACATTACGAACATTTGCTTTATTTATACAGCCAAAAATATTTCCTAAAGGAAAAGAAATTAGCGAATTAGTACGGGCTATAGATGTTATGCCAACTATTTTGGATTGTCTTCAAGTTTCAACAGATCAATCTTGTTTGAGAATGCAAGGTCAAAGTCTATTAAATCTAATAAATCAAACAACTGATCAAAACAAATCAAAAACTGATGAAGACTCTGAATTTCAAAAAATTGCATATTCAGAAACAGGTGGAGTGAATGGTCCTTGGCCTTCACCAAATGCTCCAAACATTAAATGTGTAAGAACAAAAAAATGGAAACTTATCCATAATTTAACACCAGATACATGGGAACTGTATAATCTCAAAAATGATCCTCAAGAATTAAAGAATGTGGTTGATGAATATCCGCTTGTAGTAACAAAATTAAAAGATAAACTCCAATCAATTATTGATGAGTGTACATCTGGTTGAGCAGAAATCTAATAGAAGTGATGAATTATCTCTAATTTGTAATTATGAATAGCAATAACAAACCTCAGGAAATAGAAATTAATGCTGATCTAGCAATGGATATAGAATTAATTCTAAATGGTGGATTTTCACCCCTAACAACTTTTTTAGATAAGAGATCTCTGGACAGTGTTTTAAAAAATATGAGACTTCCTAGTGGCGAGATCTGGTCCATGCCAATATTATTTCCAAAAAAATTTGATAATCCAATTAATTCTACTGACTCGTTATTATTAAAATTCCAAGGGTATGATTTTGCTGTTCTTGAGGAACCTGTAACTTTTGAATATGATTTAGATAAATTAATTAGATTATTCTATGGGACAGTTGATGAAGAACATCCAGGCGTCCAAATAAGTAGGAAAACTCCATCTATTTTTATCACTGGAAAATTACGTGGTCTAAGTAAACTTGGAAAAATTCTTAATATTAATTATTTAGAGCCCCAAGATGTTAAAAATATTATAAAAGAAAAACGTTGGAAGAGTATAGTTGGTTTTCATACTAGAAACCCCCCACATAGTGCGCACGAGTATATTCATAAATCAGTTTTAAAAAATCACGACGCGTTATTGTTACATCCTGTTATTGGTTCAAAAAAGAAAGGTGATTTTACAAGAGAAGCAATCATGCATAGTTATCAGATATATTTAGAAAAATTTCTGCCAAGTGATAGAGCAATCTTAACTCCATTGTTAACCTATTCAAGATATGCCGGTCCAAGGGAAGCAGTTTTTACTGCTATAGTTCGACGCAATTATGGCTGTACGCATTTTATTATTGGCAGAGATCATACTGGAGTTAAGAATTTCTACGGAAAATATGATTCTCAAAAAATCTTTGATAATTTCAAGGATATTGATATAAAAATTATTCCTTCTAGTGAACCATTTTACTGTGAAAAATCCAAAACAATTACCACAAAGGATGAGTGTCCTTATGGCGACAAATACTATGTAGAAGTTAGTGGCTCAAAAATAAGAAAAGCAATAAAGGAAAAAACTGAGATTTCTGAAATTTTTATTAGGAAAGAAATTCTTAATGCTTTACAAAATATGAAAAATGCATTTGTTAACTAATGAAAACTAATTATAGCCTAATTTTTCAAGTTCACTCTCTATTTTAGTCAAATCCACTTTATTTTCAGTCGTTGTTATCTTTTTACTAGACATAATTTTTTCCAGTTTACTTTCCATTTCCTTGACCAATTCAGGATGTGATGATACTATGTTTTCTTCTTCTAGAGGATCATTTACTAGATCATACAGTTCTACAACATTACCAGAATTCTCCTGTTTTAACATCTTATAACTTGAAGTTCGTACTCCGATAATTTTTTCTTTAATATGTTCATCTTTTACTGCTGGTGGGCTTTCAATGTATGCTGGATTCTCATGAATTTTTTTACCATTAATTAAAGGTAAAAGACTTTCACCATCAATGTCATTTTTCTTAGGAAGTGAGATTACATCTTCAATTGTAGGAAAGATATCTACATGACGTACTTGTTGTGTGATTTTTTTATTAGATGGAATATTTACACCAGAAAAAATCAATGGTACTTTAATTAGATCATCGTATAGTCTGTGTCCCCCTACCATTCTAGTTTCTACCATTACGCGTTTTTGATACGGCGATAACTTTAACCCATTCATTTTCTTTTCGTTGGATTTGATTCTCGAATCTCTTAAAATATGTCTTATCTTCCCCTTTAGTGGTTGTAATTTAGCAGGAACTTTATGTCCTAATTTCCACATAATATAATCAATTTTTGCTTGACCATCTGAAGCTTCTAAATCAATCATTTTATTATCAAGTTCTATAACTGGTATGTAATCTCCATGATCCGCAGTTAATATTATCAAAGTATTTTCAAGATCAATGTTTTTGATAATTTCTCCAATCCAATAATCTATTGCTGAAATCATCTTTTCATATTTGCTTTTTCCAAATTTTTCTGCTGAAAATTTTTTTGGTACAATTATTGGAGAATGCAAATCGAAAATATGAATATAAAAAAACCAAGGAGTCTGTGTACTAATAGATGACAGTGTTTGAACAATTTTATTTCCTAATCCGTCAAACAACGAAACAGAGTTTTCATATGTTGAATCTGAATTTTGAAAATCATTTGTAAGTCCAAAATCTTTTGTGATGGATGGAGCAGTGGCAAAAGTACTGTATCCATGATTTTTTAAAATTTTTACGTATGTTGTTATGGTTGCATCAAATTTATGGAATTTATCAGTACTCATTCCAGTTCTAAATGGAAATAATCCTGTGAAGATGCTACTCATTGCTACAGGCGAAACTGCTGCGGGACTAATTGTTTGTGGAAATGCAGTACCATTTTTAATTAAAAAATCAATATTAGGTGTAATTGAGCTTGAATTCTCACCGATGCATTTATCAGATTTAAGCGAATCAACTACTATTAGTAAAATATTAGGTTTAGACACTGTTGAAAAAACTTTTTTCATATATGTAAAGCTTATTTTGCATTAATTAGTAGTTAAGTCCAAATATTAGAAATTTCTGAGATGACTAATCTATGACAAATAATTTACTATCAATATTCACTGGAAAAAAAGTTCTCATTACTGGAGGAACTGGTTCGCTTGGACAAGCATTAACAGAGAGAATCCTAAATTCAGATGTAGAGCAGATAAGAATTTTGAGCAGAAATGAGTTTAAACAAGTTTCTATGGAATCAAAACTGCCAGATAAACGTCTCAGATTTTTAATTGGTGATGTACGTGATAAGGATAGATTAGTTAGAGCACTTGAAGATATTGATATTGTTTTTCATGCAGCTGCATTAAAACATGTTCCAAAAGTTGAGTACAATCCATTTGAAGCAATAAAAACCAATGTACAAGGATCACAGAATGTAATTGATGCCTGTATTGAGAATAATGTTGAACGAGCAATATGTATAGGAACTGACAAAGCAGTTTCTCCATTAAACACGTATGGCGCCACTAAATTACTAATGGAAAAATTATTTATCACAGCAAAGCGTTATTCTAATCCAAAAAAACATCGAACAAAATTCTTTGCGGTTAGGTATGGAAATGTTTTTGGTAGTAGCGGTTCAGTGGTTCCAAAATTTATTGAGCAGATAAATGATAATAAAAAAATTACAATCACGGAACCTAAAATGACTAGATTTAGTATAACAATGAATCAAGCATTAGATTTTATTTTAAGCGCAACTGAAAAAGGTCATGGAGCAGAAATATTCATACCAAAACTAAAAGCTTATTCCATTCAACAAATTTATGATATTTTGTCAAACTTAACTAATGCTAAGGATCATGAGATAATTGGTATGCGTGCTGGTGAAAAACAACATGAATTACTGATAAATTCTGATGAGGTACGTTATGCTTGGTCATACGAAAATATGTTAATGCTTCTCAATGAATTACATGATAGTAAAAATTTAGAAAAAATATATCCAGGAATAAAAAAATATGAGAATCTTGATGCTTATTCCTCAAATAAAGCTCAAGCATTAACTACAGATGAAATAACTGCAAATATCAAAGACTTACAATTGTTATAATTATACAACGTTAATTAATAGATTTATTGTCAATTATCACATGTACAAGTTTTCCACAATTAAAGAGATTTTTGCATTATTTATCCATAAAAGAAAATTTCACATGTTTCCAATTATTATTTTATTAATTGCGTTAATTGGAGTAACGACACTAGCACAAAGCGGTCTTGTAGCATTCATTTATCCAATTTAAAATGGAATTATCTTCACCAAGATTCAAAGCGCTGGCAGTTACAGCGGGATTTTCTCTCTGGTTTTTTATAATCACATCAGCCTCTGGCTTATTTTCTATTGAAGCACTGGTGATTTTTCTTGTATTGATTATAACCATAACACAAATTTTTGCATTAAAACTTTCAAAAGCATTAGACATTTTTGCAATAATTAACACAAAAATATTTTTAGGAATTTTGTTTATTTGTGTAGTTTCACTTTATGGAGTATTTTTCAGAGTGTTGAGAATTGATCTTTTTAGATTAAAAAAACAGGGAACGAGCTATTGGCTTGAAATTGATAAAATAAAACAGTCCACATCGGTGAATCAATACTAAATGTACACTTTAGGAATTTCCTGTTATTATCATGATTCATCTGCAGCCATACTAAAAGATGGAAAGGTGATTGCTGCAGTTGAGGAGGAGCGTTTTTCCAGAAAAAAGTTTGATGATGATTTTCCAAAGCAAGCAATCAATTGGTGCTTAAAGGAATCTGGAATTAGTTCAAAAAATCTAGATTCTGTTGCATTTTATGATAAACCAGTCTTAAAGTTTGAACGTCTGTTAGATAATTACATTGCAGTAGCACCAAGAGGTCTCTATAGTTTTTTAGATGTAATTCCAAAGTGGTTACATAAAAGACTCTGGATTAAAGACGAGATATCTAAACATTTGAAGGATTTCAATGGTGAAATAATTTTTCCTGAACACCATATGTCTCATGCTGCACATGCTTTTTTTACTTCGCCATTTGATGAGGCGGCAATCTTAACTGTTGACGGAGTTGGGGAATGGACTACTACATCATTTGGTACTGCGCATGATACAACGATCAAATTAACTAATGATGTTAGGTGGCCACATTCTGTTGGTCTTTTTTATTCTGCATTTACCTACTTTCTTGGTTTTAAAGTAAATGAGGGAGAATACAAACTAATGGGTTTGTCTGCATATGGCAAGCCAAAATATTATGATCTTATAATGGAAAATCTTGTAGATGTAAAAAATGATGGTAGCATTCACCTTAACATGAAATATTTTTCATTTACGTATGATAAGGTGATGACGAATCAAAAGTTTTCAGATCTGTTTAGAATTCCACCACGGAAGGAAGACTCGAAAGCAGAACAGATTCATTACGATATAGCTGCTAGCGCTCAATTAGTTTTAGAAGATATTTTACTAAAGATGGTAAATCATATTCACAAAAAAACTGGTATGCCAAATTTGTGTTTTGGAGGTGGTGTAGCCCTAAATGGGGTTGCAAACTATAGAATCCTAAAAGAGGGGCCGTTTGAAAATATCCATATCCCACCATCTCCTGGTGATGGAGGAAGTGCAGTTGGCTGTGCTCAATATTTGTATTATTGCCATGATAAAAACAAAAGAATGATAGAAGATAACGTTGAAAGAATTAAAAATAATATTTTTGTAGGTCCATCCCATTCTAATGGTGAGATAAAATCATTTCTTGATATAAATAAAATAGATTACAAATTTCTTGAAACAAATTCATTACTTCAAACTGTTGCAAAATTAATAGTAGAGGGTAATGTTGTCGGTTGGTATCAAGGAAAAATGGAATGGGGACCTAGAGCACTTGGAAATAGAAGCATCATAGCTGATCCCAGAAATATAAAAATGAAAGACATACTAAATGAAAAAATAAAACATAGAGAAAGTTTTAGGCCATTTGCTCCATGTATTTTGGAGGAGTATGCTTCGGAATATTTTGATGTTGATGTTTCAAGTCCGTATATGTTGTTAGTAGCTCCAGTAAAAAAACCAGAAAAAATTCCTGCTGTAACACATGTAGATGGGACTGCTAGGTTACAAACAGTTTCAAAGGATATCAATTTGTTGTTTTATAATTTAATTACAGAGTTTTACAAAATTACGGGGATTCCAGTTTTAATTAATACCTCAATGAATGTTAGAGGAGAACCAATTGTTGATACACCAGAACAAGCATACAATATGATTGTCAAAACAGACATGGATTACATTGTAATGGGAGATTATATTATCAAAAAGTGAGTTGATATGTCAGTTCAAGTTTCATACAAAAAACAAACTATGTTAGGAATTATAGGAACAACAATTTTGCTTTTAGTTATTGCTAATATCTGGTGGGTAACACAGATCAACTGTGAATTTGAACAGAATGAAATTTTTGATGAAGTGGAAAAAAAGGGGTATTAGTGTGTACAGTGTAAAGAAGATGCAATCTACTACATTTCCTAAGCCGTTTAGCAGTTATGATAATGTAACTATAATTTATTAAACCTTATCTAAAATAATGTGTAAAAAATGAAACTAACATTTTTCCAATCTTCTGCAGTAATGATAGAAACCAAGGGGGTGAAAATTCTTTGTGATCCTTGGTTAGTAGATGGTGAGTTATATGGTTCGTGGAACCATTATCCTCCCATAGATTTTCAACCTCAAAATTTTAACGATGTTGATTTTATTTATCTTAGTCATATTCATCAAGATCATTTTAGCAAAAAAAGTCTTTCAAAATTGAATAAGGATATTCCGGTAATCATTCATAATTTTGAAAATAAAGTTTTAAGAGAAAATATTAAAGAAATGGGATTCAAAGTTAACGAACTTAACCACAATGATAGAACTCATTTAAAAAATCAAGTTTTTATCAATATTTTAGCCGCAGATAATTGTGATCCATCAATATGTTACAAATATTTTGGTTGTGCGCCTTTAGAATCAAAATATGGCTCAACATCAATTGATACAATGTCTGTTATTGATGATCAGGATAATGTACTTGTAAATACTAATGATTGTCCTTTTGAACTATCTTTTACTGCAGCTACAACACTCAAGGAAAAATATTCAAAAATAGATATGCTGTTAGTTGGTTATACATCGGCTTCTGCATACCCTCAATGTTTTACTTTATCTGAAGCTGAAAAAATAAGAGAAAAAGAACGAATGCAACAAGACTTTTTAAAGAAAGCGGAAAATTACGTGAATTTATTCGAGCCAAATTACTTCATGCCTTTTGCAGGACGCTATACTTTGGCGGGAAAGTTGGCACCACTTAATGATTATAGGGGTGTTACAGAACTTGATGATGCGTTTAGCTACTTTACTAATTCAAAAAATATAGATGTTGAGAAATCAAAATGTATTATATTAAATCCTGGATCTATATTTGATACTGAAACAGGTCAACCGTCAGAACCATATAAAAAAATAGATAAAATACAAAAGCAGCAATATATTCAAAATGTACTTGCAAAACGAAAACTGGATTATGAGTCTGAGCAGGAACCAGAAATTGACGAAATAAAATCATTGATTGGTAAGTGTTATGAAAGATTTGAAAGGAAAAGAAAGGAATTACGTTTTTCTTCAGAGACTACAGTCTTAATCAAATTATCAAGTGAGGAGTTTCTTGCAATTTCTTGTAATGGTAATGGCTGGAAAATAATAAAACAAAAGAATATTGATAACTATAAAAATTATGTAAAACTATCATTAGATACTAGATTACTTAAATGGATTTTATCAGGACCCAGATATGCTCATTGGAATGTTGCTGAAAATGGTTCACATATTACTTTTGAAAGGACACCAAATGTATATGAAAGAGGTCTTTATTACTGTCTAGCATTTTTTTACGCATAAAATATTCACACTAGATTTTTTTCCATATCATATCCAACGGGCTCACCATCTTTAGATTTAATTCCTGTTTTAATGAATCCAAGACTTAGTGCGATTTCCAATAGTTTTTTTTGATTAAATTTTACCGTCCCCTTCAATTTTGTATATCCCATTTTTTTAACTTCTTTCAAAACTAGGGGATATGCAGATGCCCAAATTCCTTTACCTCTATATTCAGGAGATAGCATATATCCAAAGACTAAATCATCAACTTTTGCTTGACCAACATCTTTGTTATCGTAGACTATTATCCATTGATGGCAATTTGGCGTGTTATCCAACTTGTGCATGTATTTTTCATGAGTAGAATAATCTATAATTGAGGTATCATAGCAAGCTTTTCTGACTACTTCCTGATTTCTAATATCTAAAATAAATTTCCAATCATTTTGTTTTACAAGACGAAGTTTTACATTCATTGGATCAATTTTCATTACACATTCTCATTTCTTTAACGAAATAATTGTTTTAATGTGTTTTATCATTTCAGAAAAATTTTCAATATCCATTGAAAATGGTTTATCAGGTCCTACTGATTCAGAAATAGAAATATGTTTTTCTAAGAATTTCACTCTGTTCAAAGATTTTAAATTAATTGCATATTGTAATGGTGCCAAATAACCTTCCGTGTGGTCAGAGAAACCATCATGTTTTTTCATCAGTTCAAAATTGATTTCATTAATCTTAGTAGGATACTTTGATACACAATACAGAAAGTACTTTTTATTGTTCTTGAAGATATTTTGAATTTTTCTTTTATTCCCACCTAGACCCATACTAATTATCACCGGTTTTTTGGTTTTTGCAATTGCTTGCATCGTTTCCAAGGAATTTTGATCCATCAATGCTGAAGTACGAGAAGCAATTTTGTAGAACTTAACATGAAGATTCTCCAAAAAGTCAACAGCTTCTGGATAAAAAACACTCCAAAAGCAATCAATTTTTAATTTATCTGAATATTTTTTGAATTCTAATGCATGTTTTGGAGTAAGTTCAGATTTCCTTATCTGATTCCAATTTGGATGATTAGTGTCATATAGATCACTAGCTCTCCACATTTGAAATTTAACTGCATCTGCATTTGCATCTTTCAATTTTTTTATAATTTTTTTCCCAGTTTTTATATCTCCATTCCAATTAGAACCAACTTCAGCAATAATTTTGAAGTTTAAGGCATTTTTACTAAATTTCAATAGTCATCATTTTTTATTGAATTCAGAAGAAAGCATAGAGTATATGTGAGAATTCCACCATTTTCCATCTCTCCATAATTTTTGTCTGAGTATTCCTTCTCTGACAAAACCTATCTTATTGAATAATGCAATATTTTCTTGTGCTGTAGAAAAAATTTCTGCCCATATTCTATGCAGGTTTAATTCTTCAAAACCATATTTTAGAATTATGTGAATTGTGTCACGTGCCTCTTTTGTCTTTTGCCAATTCACTGAATTTAGGTAGCATGATATTTCCGCATGTTTATTCTTCCAATCGATATAAGTTAATCCGCATACTCCAATCAATTTGTTTTTATTATTTTGTACTCCAAACATTAATGATATTGGTGGGTTCTCATTTTGGATCATCACAAACCATTTTTTTTGGTTTATCATGTTTAGGAGACGATATTCTCTAGTAGCTTTACGTACAAATTTACTATTTCTCCAATCTCGCAATTTTGGAAGATCGTTAAGTTCTAACGATCGTAATTTTACATATTTGCCTTTAATCAATTACTAAACCTAATTGGCAAATCTATTAACATTAACTATTATTTTGTCAATATTATTCTCTGTTAAATTTGGATGAATTGGGATAGATACTATTTTTTTACTTATTTTTTCAGTGATAGGTATCTTAGCGGTATTTTTATACATAGTAAAAGTGTGAATGGGCCTATAATGAATACCAGTTTCAATATTCATTTCTTCCATTTTTTTCCTAAATTTTGTTCTATTATTAACCTGAATCCAGTAAATATGATAAGAGCAATTCTGGGAATATGGAATTTTTCTTTCTAGACAAAGTTCTTTATCATAAATCTTTGCAATCTTTTTTCTGATTTTATTTGTACTGTTTAGTTTCTTTAATTGTGTAAGTCCAATTGCAGCAGAGAATTCATTCATGTAGTAATTCCAACCTAATTCCTTAACATCATATTCTGAACCCACTCTATCTGTTATTCCACACCATCGACGGGCTAGGAGTGTCTTTCTAAATTGTTTATGATTTTTATGATTGATTGATATTAAACCGCCCGTGGGCATTGCTAAATTTTTTACAGGATGAAAGCTAAAACAAACAGCTGTTCCGTGACTGCCAATTTTTTTTTTGCTATAAGTTGTACCTGTTGCATGTGCCGCATCTTCTATAATTGTTAACTTATGTTTTTTAGCAATACTCTGTATATCTTTCAAATTACACGGAAAACCGCCAAAATGGACTGGCAAGATGGCAATAGTTTTTGCAGTTATTGATTTTTGAATTTCATTAGGATTTATACACATTGTTTGTGGTTCAACGTCGACGAAAATAGGTATTCCACCATTAATTAGGATTGCATGTGCAGTAGATACGAAGCTAAGTGATGGTAAAATAACTTCTTTATTTTTTATATCAATCAATGACAGTGCTAGATTTAATGCTGATGTTCCACTGTTAACTGCAATGCAATCATCAGACCCAACATATTTTTTGAATTGATTTTCAAATTTTAATACATTCCCTGGTCCGGAACCAGATGCCCAAAATTTGCTCTTTATTGTTTTAACTACTTTTTTTATCTCATTTTCATCAATAACCGGATCAAATAGTTTTATTTTTTTCATTAATTGCCAATCTTTTTGACGACTATTTAGTATTCACTTATCATAGATTATAGACTGATACAGTGAGCTTTGATAATAATTATACTCCAGATTTAAATTTCTATTAAGTTTGTTAATTTATGTATTCTGTAATTCGTTTTTCCTCATCACTGAAAATAACACCAATTGTTCTAAGTAAAGTAATGTTATTTTCATTACAAAATGTAACTAATTCATCAATATAATCTCTGAATTTAGATTGTGGTTCGTTTAGTTTGGTAAGTGCAGAAAATAGATCGTCATGATCAAGCATGAGTATTTTTTCTTGACTTGGTATTGCTTTAACAATTTCAGATACATTACTTATTCCATCTGGGCTTTCAATTTTAGGAACTATAATTATTTTTTTAGGAACAAGTTGAATGTATTGTTCTAAATCTTTTGCGGAATTTACATTTGATATAGCAAAATATTTTATATTTTTATAGGAATTTAATATACGAATAACATCATCTAATGAATATTTGTTATTAGGTGGTTTTATACGATTAATTGGTAAATCTATAAAAATATTTTGTTTATGGTGTTTTTTTATCAACTCTTCAAGCTCTTGAATATTATTTATCCATGCCAGATTTATTCTGTAAACTACATTACTCGAAAATGAAATATCATAATTTGATATATTTTGAGAAACTATTAACATTATTAAAA
>Ga0209501_10003869_pt1 | contig 14737 bp, 22 predicted proteins | sample ArcticOcean_MG_C_4_FD_187434 | JGI IMG/M metagenome (GOLD analysis project Ga0209501, IMG submission 187434) | Marine microbial communities from western Arctic Ocean - ArcticOcean_MG_CB4_134 (SPAdes) (version 2) | ecosystem: Environmental > Aquatic > Marine > Oceanic | place: Arctic Ocean...
ATTCGTGCATATCACAAATGGAGCGAAGAGTTCCAAGCACTTTAACTGCTTAGAACTACTATTGCGATCATTTTTAAAATTTAATTATTCTTTTGAAAATTTATTAATTTAAAACATCAAGGTTATACCTGTGACATGTGATTAATTAGTATGAGTAAAGATCCTGATCGAATTGAATTATTAGTTTCTGAAAAACGTGTAAAACTACATCTTTTTGAGCCTAGTCAAAGAAAAATTTGGACTGTGGTGGGAAAAGGAGAGGAACATTGGATTGATCCTGCTGGCTTTTGTTCTTGTCCTGGATTTTATTTTGGTGAATTAAATGATAAAATTTCATGTTATCATTTAGAATCTATACATTTTGCTAAAAGCCAGAATGCCGTTGAGGAAATTATTTTTTCTGATGATGAATTTTCTAATTTTTTGTATGGTTTAATTTCTGATTTGTGATTGTTTTTTATTTTAACTTCTTCAAACCTTGCTTTTACAAATAATTTGATGTCTTTTTCAGTTAATTCTTTGTAAACATTATTCATTATTGATTTTTCTGATTTGCATGGCTCTTCATTCACTCTAAATTTAATTTTTTATTTGCATATAACTAACAAGTATTTGAAATAAAGTTAGTACTATTGATCTTGTTAACCTGCTTAGAAATTTTTAGCACTAGAATTTAATTTAGCACCATTTTAAATACAATAATTAACAAATTTTAATAATGAAAATCATATTAACCGTAATTTCTACAATTGCAATTCTCCTGTTTGTTACTTCAAGCGTTTCATCTGTTTATGCAGAAGTTCCATCTTGGGTAAAGAACAATGCAGGATGGTGGGCAGAAGGAACAATTGATGATGATTCATTTGTTCAAGGAATTCAATTCTTGATCAAAGAAGGAATCATGGAAATCCCTCCAACCACACAAGGTGTAAGTTTTACTAATGAAATACCATCTTGGGTAAAGAACAATGCAGGATGGTGGGCAGAAGGAACAATTGATGATGATTCATTTGTTCAAGGAATTCAATTCTTGATCAAAGAAGGAATCATGAGTATAACACAAGCTCAAGAATCTAAGCAATCTATGTCTCTTGCTTTTATAAATGATGATTCGGTAATTGCCTCATTGGAAGTCGAACTTGAAAAATGTTCTGAAATAGCAAAAGCATACAAACGACTTGATTGTGAAAAACCATTAAAACAGGCAATCATAGTTCATACTTACAAAACAGGTGCTGAATTATTTCAAGTTGGACCAATTAACTATTATTGGTTTGGAGTAAATTCTGAGGGAAATACATTTGAAATTAGCCCAACTGGTCAACCTATTTTATCTGTTAGAATGCTTGCAGACAATACTTCTTCTGAAATTGTTGGTTTGAATTGTACTAGTCCAGCTATTTGTAACTATGATGTTTGGGATGGTTCAAAGTCATTCAAATACTCTGGAATGGATTTCACTAGTGGACAAATCAATCTAAATCCTGGAACCGCTAAAGAATTCAATATCCTGTTTGGTCCAAATATTGGATATGGTGGAACTGAATTTGAGTATGATTCTTCAAAGACTTATGAATTTAGAATTAATGAGCCCTTTGGTAGTATTGAAATACCACTAAAAATTAAATAATAAATTTTAATCAGTCGTAAACCATCAAGTCTTTTTCTTCTAATAGACTGTGAATTTGGTGAACTGAACGATGAATTTCTTTTTCAAGTTTAGCTCCAACACATACTAATTTTCCTGATGCAAAAATTAAGATGACTGTTTTTGGATCAAGCATTCTGTGAATCAAACCTGGAAATTGTTCTGGTTCGTACATACTTCTTGGTAGTGTTCTTGCTGCCTGTTCCAAGTTAACTTTACCGCCAAGATTAATTGAAGATACGATATTTTGAATTGTAACTACGGCGTCTTTTTTAATTTTGATTTTTCCTTTTCTTAATATTTTTACAACATTTGATACCGCAGTTTCTGCTAATTCTTGTGATTTTGCTCCTGTACATACCATTTTACCTGAACTAAATAACAAAGTGGCTGTTTTTGGATTTTTAAGTCTAAATACTGCTCCTGGGAATTGTTCTGGATGATATTCTACATCTGGAAACTTTTTTGTAATATCTACAAGGTCTAATTTTTGATCAATTGTTGCAGAAGCTACTACGTTGACTATTGCAATAACTGGTTTTGTTTGTGGCATCTTATCTCATTCTACCTTTCAATACTCTGATCTAATCTCAGCCCTTTGTATCTATTTCTAATTGTAACTTCTGTAACGTTTGCTGCTTCAGCTATATCTCTTTGAGTTCTATCTTCTCCATTTTTAACACATGATAAATATAATGCTGCTGCTGCAAGACCCATTGGATCCTTACCTGCAGACTCTTCATGTTCTTGTGCTTCTCTTAATACTTTAATTCCGTAACGCTTTGTTTTTTCTGATATCTGTAATTTACTTGCAATTTTTGCAACACATTGTGTTGGATCCACTACTGGCATTTTTAGTTCTAATTCTCTATGTAATAATCTGTAACATCTTGCAATATCTTTTTTCTTAATATTTCCTGCATCTGCAACATCTTTTAGTGTTCTTGGTGTTTCAGTATCCCTGCAAGCTGCGTATAATGCAGATGCAATTAATGCTGAAATTGAACGACCTTTTACTAATCCTTTTTCTAGTGCTTTTCTGTAAATGTAAGCTGCTTTTTCAATAACTGAATCTGAAAGTGAAAGTTTGTCTTTTAATGTTGCTAGTTCACTAAGTGCTTGTCTCAAATTTTTATCTGACGATGCATTAACTTTACTTCTACTATCCCAAGTTCTGAGACGTTCAATTGTACTTTTCATTGATGTTGATAATGGTTTTCCAGACGCATCTTTGTTTAATGGATTGATTATTGTTGCAAGTCCTCTATCATGCATTGTTAATGATGTCGGAGCACCCGTTCTTGTTGGATCTGCACCTCCTTCTTTTGAAAATGATCTCCATTCTGGTCCTGCATCTTGCAAAGTCTCAGAAATAACAAAACCACATTTTCCACAGAATCTCTCACCTGTAACATTATCTGTTAACATCCCGTTTTTTCCACAACGACCACACAATGTATCTATATTCGTAATTTCTTGAACCAAAATAATACAGTATTTCACAACGTGGTTACTATATAAGCTGTTTTTTTTCTTCAATTTTGTCAAAATAGTCTAAATTTGTATAATTATTTTGTGCCTAATTTGAGATTTTTTTACTTGTTTATTTTTTGATTGTCTTTTTTTATCCTGTTTTTATTACAAATATTATTAGAACCGTATAAAATCTAAACTACATGAATGACAATTTGAGATTATCTGAAATCTCACCATCTGAATGGTTATCTTTGAATCAATTTGTTCAAGAATTAAAAGAAATCCATACCCAATGTATTTCTGTATATTATCCATATGGGCGAGGAAAAGATACAATTCAATTACTAAAAGAAACAAAACGCTCTGAATCATTAAAAAAAATTGAAAACAAAATTGAAAACAAAATATTGGAACTAAAAAAGAATCCTGTATCTGTTGGAAAATTTACTAAAACTCTGTGTATTTTTGGTTGGATACAAAATGGAAAAATTCAGATTAATGTGATTGGAACATCTCAAAAATTACCTTATGTGTATATGCTAAATAAAAAACCATATGTGAAACCATTTTCAGATATTTTAAAAACAAATTATACTATTTTAGTAGTTACAATTGATCAAAAAACAGCACGAATACAAAAATTTTATGGTAGTCAAATTATTCAAGAATCAAAATTAAGAATTGATTTACAAGGAAGACACAAAAAAGGTGGTCAGAGTCAAGGACGATTTTTACGTGCAAGACAAACAAAAATTCATGTTTTCTTCAAAAAGGTTGCAAATAAAGTTAGATTAATGGATGTTGATTCTGAATTGATACTTTTAGGTGGAAATGGTCCTGGGAAAACAGAATTTTATGATGAATTAACTTCTGAATTAACTTCTAAATGTAGATTTGTTGAAGGTCTCTCTTTTACTACTTCAATTAACGATATACATAAAATAATTATTCATCATTTATATGAATATAGAAAAAAATACATGGGGGAATTAATCCAAAAATATGAAAAATTAGTAAAGAACGGATTAACTGCAAAAAGAAATAATGTTATTTATCGTGCTTTAGAAATGGGGCGTGTTGAAACGTTAATTGTTTCTGCTAATTACCATACTAATTTTCAATTTAAAAATATCATGAAAATGTTAGAAATTGCTAAAAGGACTTCTTGTAAAATTGAGTTTGCTGCATCTTCAAAAATAATCAAAAAACTTGAACTTGATGACTCTGTTTTGGCAATTTTGAGATATAAAATAAAATAATTTTCTTTATTTAATTTATTTTAAATTTTATCAATTGAATATTCTTTCTCGTATATCTGGAATGTGTTTGTAAATGATGTCTCTAACTCTCATCTGATCTTCATTTGTTGGAGGTTTATCTTGTGTACTAAGTATTGCACCACTCATTCCTAATGCCATACCCATAACTATTCCGTAGACAAATTCTTGAGCATTTTCAACTTTTAATGTTTCTTTATTTTGTTTTATTTCTTCTAAATATCCTGGAATTGTGGCTATTGCACCATTAATTGTTTCTAAAATTATTGCCTCTAATGGATCTTCACTCATATATACTCATAATTTTTATTCTTATTAAATGATATTTTTATGTAATTTTTAATATTGTGTTTTCAAGTTTTAAATTTCTAATTTTTCTTTTAAATCATCTACTTTTTTTAAAATAATGTCTTTACTTGTTTGTTCAATTTCTAATTTTTTTATTTCTTTAGTTACCTCTTTTATGATGTCTGATACCTCTTGATTTGATTTCAGTTTATTAAATTTTATTTTATCAAACCCTTCAATCTCTGTTTTATCTATTTCTTGAATTCCTTCAGGTAAAATTTCATAAATCTTAATTAATTTTTCATCCTTTCTTTGAGGTGACATGAGTATCATCTGATTTTTTCTAAGCTTTTCAATTTCAACTATTATTTTATCTTCTGGCATTCCAATAATTTCAATAATTTGTTTAAAACTACATGATTTTATTTGTAGTAGACGTAAGACTTTTCCCCAAATTGGGATGTTATTACTCCAAAGTATTCCTCTAGCTAATTCTGTAATTGAAAAAGATCCATTGCTATTTAACGAAATAAATTTTCTATCTTTTAATGATGCTAATGTATCGAGTATTTTTCCTACTCCATATTTTTTTAATTCTGAATTTTCTAAATTATTTTCATTAAAAGTTCCCTTTTCTTTAATTGCAAGAAATAATATTTCTAAATCTATAGTTCCTAATTTTCTCATATTTTATTTCAACTTGAAGAATATATGTGGATTATCTTTCTATCTTTTATGGTACTTTATCAGCTTCCAAAATTATCTTATGACTATGACGAATTAGAGCCATTTATTGATGCTAAAACTATGAAAATACATCATTTAAAACATCATCAGGCATATGTTGATGGACTAAATGCATCCCTTGCTAAAATTGGTGCTACTTCACATCCAAAATATATTTCTGCAATTTTATCTGAATTAAATTCTATTCCTGAATCTGGAAGATCTTCTATCAATTTTTTTGGTGGGGGTTTTGAAAATCATAGATTATTTTGGGAAACGTTGATTCCTAATGGTGTTGATGTTCCTGGCGGAAAATTAGAAGATCAAATTGATGTTTATTTTGATAATTTTAAAAATTTTAAAAAAATCTTTTCTGAAAAAGCTGTTTCTATTCAGGGCAGTGGTTGGTGTTGGTTAGTTTTTAATAAAACTTATCATAAAATTGAAATTATCACCACTCCTAACCAAGATAGTCCATGGACTTTACAAAAAACACCATTACTAGGAATCGATATGTGGGAGCATGCATATTATTTGAAATTTAAAAATAGACGTTCTGATTATATCAAATCTTGGTGGAATGTTGTAAATTGGGATTATGTTAATAATCGATTTGAAGAAATTTTTTAATTTTTAAAAAAGATTCATTAAGAATTATTGTATATTGATTTTCATGGATATGATGCTTGAAGAAGAATTAATTGATCTAATGACTTTTTGTTTACAAAATCCTGACTCTTCTGAAATAAATAATAAACATTCTAGAATTATTGAAATTGGTGGTGAAATCTATGCTGATGGCGGAGTTGATGCTTTAGAAAATTTTTCTTTCGTGTTAAAAAATAGAATAATTCAAGAAATAGAAAAAGATCCATCGCCATTGCTTTCGCTCTGGCATGGCCTTACTAGTGATTGGCCGACTTAAATTTTCTATTGAAAATTTTATCCTCTACCAATTCTAAAAATGGCTGTACTGCATGTAGGGCATGTGCCTTTAATTGCAGGTTTTCCATTTTTCATGGTGTATGGTGCTGGACTTCCGATTTCTCGTTTATCTCGGCATTTCACACAATATCCTATTGTCATAATTCAATTAGGCTCGTTGTTCTATTAGCGAGATCTTGTTGAACTTTTTTTACTAATAGGCAAATATCTGATCTTATTTTTTATGTTCCATAACTACTTTTTTCGTATTGGAATATATTTTAAAATATTTTTGAATAGTTTTATTTTATTTTTTAATATTAGTCTAAATTGATTTTTTCTCTTTTTTTTAAAAAATTGATCCTAATCCCATTACCACAATAATTGTTTTAATTACTTTACCTGACACCATAAAAATTGAAAATTTTATAAATTTCATTTTTTTAATTCCAGCTGAAATTAAAATTAGATCACCAATTATTGGTATCCATGCTGCAAAAAATATTGCACTCCATCCAAATTTATCTAATAATTTATTATGTTTTTTTTCATGTTTTTCAATATTTGACTTTTTTTTCATTTTTTTAACTAATTCCTTTCCTCCAAATCCTATGAAATAATTTAAAATTCCACCAATAACTGATCCTATAATTAACACAATTGCCACAAGAAAGATATTTTCTCCTCCTATCAATAATGCTGATGTTAAAATTTCTGTTGGTAGTGGTATTGCAGTAGCTGCTAATAATGAATTAAAAAACAAACCAATTATTCCGTACTCTTGAAATATGTTGTTAGTTAGAATTTCTTGAATTTGCTGATAATACTCCATGAATAATTCATAACTCATGAATATTCCTTTTTACTATGTTTATTATTCACTTTCGTTTCAAAATTGTTCGTTTTGATTAAATACTGCCTAAAATTCATTTGATTAATGGAGTTGACTGATATTTTCCCATTTGCTCCAGATGACGGTTATCTTATTTTAATTTTAGTGAATTTTATTGGTTCTCTTATTCCTTTTGTACCTCTGCCTGGATTTTTGTTACTTGCTACGATGTCTGTTGGAACTGAATATGATTTACATCTATTAGCTATTTTATCTGCAGTTAGTGCAACTGTTGCAAAACAAATCATCTTTTTTGTAAGCTTTAGTGGACGTAAAATGATGAATAGTAAAACTAGAAAAAGAATGCGCCCATTTGAAAGACTTGTTAAAAAATATGGTGCTGCTGCAGCATTCTTTGCTGCAGCTACCCCGATGCCAGATGATATTATTTTTATACCTTTAGGATTGGCAAAATATAATCCAAAAAGATTTTTTGCTGCAACTCTTGCTGGAAAACTTATTCTAAGTTATATTATTGTATTTATTTCACACTATGTTGGTTTATCTTTCATTGAACCATTTTTAGAAAATGTCGATGATGTAACTCCTGTCTATATTGGAATTCTAATTTTTGCAGCAGTAATGACTGGTGTGATTATTTTAGTTTTAAAATTAGATTGGCAAAGAATCATGGTTAAATTTGCTCCTTGGACATTGGATGAAAACACTGATGATGAATCTGATAAATAATTCCTATATTTTAAAATTCCATAACATTTCTTTTCCATTTTTTATTCCAACTCGGGTTGATTTTTCTATTTTTTTAATATCTAGTCCTTCTTCAATGTATATTTTTGATTTTTTTGTTAAGTCCTTACCATTTTGTTCTTTTGTAATTTCTAAAGCTTGTGTTAATTTTGCAGGACCATTTGTTAAATTTTTTAAATTTTTAATATTTCTATTTTCTCTCATTCGTGTAATTCCTCGATCTGGATTAATTCCACGTATTAGTACTGCTCCTGCAGGTATTTTGGAATTTTTTGCTACAACATTGAAACAATGGTGCATGCCATATGTAAAATAGACATATGTTATTCCTACTTCACCAAACATTACCTTGTTTCTATCTGTAATTCTTCTAAATGCGTGACTTGCTGGATCATCCTTGTGTCCATATGCCTCTGTTTCGATAATTATTCCTGACATTTCATAATTGCCAATTTTTCTAACTAATTTTTTTCCTAGGAGATTTTTTGCAACAATTACTGTATCTCTTTGATAGAATTCTTTAGGAAGTATACTCAATATCTATCTTGATCTCTTTTTTATCTTTTAATTCTTTTATTAATTTAAATAATTTTTTCACATCTTTTTTTAATACATTAATTAATTTTTGATTATAAATTGTTGCAGCTGGGTGAACTGTTAAAAAGTATATTTGATTATCTTTTCTAACTATTTTACCTCTAAATTTTATAATTTCTTTTCCATTTAACAATGAATTAAATGCAGTATTGCCTAAGATGCAAATTATTTTTGGTTTGATGATTTCTATTTCTTTCTCAATATAATTTTTACAGGTATCTCTTTCAATTGTTGTTGGAACCCTGTTCTTTGGTGGTCTACACTTAACAATATTTGTTATGTATACCTCATCTCGAGTAATTCCTACACTTTCAAGTGCCATTGATAATCTTTTTCCTGCAATTCCTATGAATGGCTCTCCTTTCATATCTTCATTTTTTCCAGGTGCTTCACCTACAAAAATTACATCTGATTTGTAATTCCCTTTTCCTGGAACAGAATTGTTTCGTGTTTTACTAAGTTCACATTTTTTACATTTTGTAACTTCTTGTTTAATTTTTTGTAATTTTTTTTCCATATTAATTTACACTTTTTACTGTTGCAATTCCTCGAATTGTTGGTCCTCCATTACCCATAATCATTGATTGCATTGGATCTCCTTTTCCACAATTAGTTATCGGTCTTACTGTAAAATCATTTCCACATGCATCAATTGAATTAAAAAATTCTGGTGCTGTTCCCATGACAATTACGTCTCTTTGTAAATCTGCAATCTCCCCATTTTCAATTTTTTGTGCATATTGACACGATATACTCCAATTATATCGTTTCATATCAATTGATGGGATTTTCATATTTGAAATATAATAGCCATTTTTTACATCTTTGATTATTTCATCTACGTTTTGATCTCCATTTCCAATACACGTGCATGCCATACGAATTAATGGCATGTATCGATAATTTGTTGCTCTCATATTCCCTGTAGGTACTGTATCGAATATTTTTGATGTCTCTCTATTTTGCATATGGTTTTTTAAAACTCCTTTTTCAATTAGGTTTGTTTTTTTAGTTTGAACTCCTTCATCATCAAAGTAATACCATCCTAAACTTTTTTTAATTGTTGGATCATCAAATACATTGAGATTTTCTGAACCAATTTTTTCACCTATTTTACCTTTCCACCATGCTCCTCCTGCCCATGCCATCTCTTTTCCTAATACCCTGTCTGCTTCTGATGGATGTCCTAGTATCTCATGTGTGAGTAGCGATACAAAATCTGGATTCATTACTAATGTTGTTGTTTCTTCTTTTACTGGTTTTGCATAAATTAATTCTGATGCTTTTTTTGCAATATCTCTTGCACTTTGTTGAGCTTTATTTACAATTAATTCCAAACCTCCTCTCCCTCCTTCTGTTATGTTTACTGATTGTGTTTGACCTGATTCATGTGCAGTAGCTACCATTTCTATAACTACATCTGTAAAATTTTGTAAAATTTCTGAACCTTCAGTATTTGTAAAATATTTTGTATTAATTGTATAGTATGGATTGGTAACTGATTTAATTATTTTTGATGTGTCTTTAATTATTTTATTACATTCTAAACCTATATTTATTAATTCATTGATTCCTGGTTTTTTTAACACTGGAAAATTAATTTGTTTTTTATTTATTGGATTATTGTATAAATTAATTTTATTTTTTTTATTTACATGTGTGTAATCTGAATTTCTTATTGTGTTATCTAACATATCTTTTATTTCCTCAAATGAATTTGGATTGGTGATTGAACAAAAACCCCATGATCCATTTTTGATTAATCTGATTCCTATTCCTTTGTCTTCATTATTTCTAATGTGTTCTATTTGTCCATTTTCAATTAATGCTGATTTTTTTATCTGTTGTTCTGCTCTGGCATCACAATATTGAACTCCTGCCTTATCTGCATATTTTATTATTTTATCTGTAAGATTCTGTAATTTTTGGTCCATGTTTTACAATTTCTAATGAGTTCTAAATCTTCTACGAATCAACACCATATAGTTATAGTTTAATCTAATTGAATTTATGCATGGGCATGGAAGATTTGAAGAAAGAGATAGATATTCGTTCAAAAGAGTGTCGAGATTGTGGATCTCCCTTTGAAAGAGATCCGTATGAGAGAGGAATGTATAAGGAAACAACGAGCCGATAATAATTACATATAGTAATTAGAAAATATTGGAGACATTGAAGAAGAATCTATAGATCCACTCCTTGATCAGAGGATACGCTACCACAACTACCACATGCAATTTCTCCTGTACATGCATCTGTGATCATTTCATTTTTTTTACAAAATTTTTGATGAACTAATTCAGGTAACATACTGCCATTACATTTTATTTTTATTTAAAAGACCAAGAATTTCGATCCTAGTGATAATTTGTCAAAAATCTGATTGCGATCAGACATAATTTAGAAAGAATATTGTTCTTGATTAACTGATAAACATGATGGTTGGAAGTATTGGTTAGACCATATTCATAATTGTTAAATCAACCTAAATCGATTTAAATCGAATGGAAAAGAAATATGGAGAAATAGAAGTCCCTGAAAAATACGTTCCAGTTAATCTTCAAAAAAATGATATTGATAAATTAGACAAAAAAATGAGAATAGAATTTCTCACTTCATTGATAAAAGAAAATGAAATAGATCACGCAAGATTAGAAAAAGAACTTAAGGAATTGGTTTAGCATAACTAAATCAAAAAATATGATCAGGTCACAAAAAAACAAGAACAACAAAACAAAGCCTAAAAATCTAATGAAAAAACAATATTTAGAATCTTATGAAGAATTAAAAAAATCAATAAAAGACCAGCAAGATTAGAAGAACATTAATTTACATTTTGTTAAATCTATTTAGATCGATTTAAATCGATTTAAAAACTGGGTAAATTATGGATAGAAGGGATATTTTGGTTTTAGTTTCAATTATGCTAGGAGCTGGAATTCCTGTATCATTGATGATTCTAGTTGCTAATGGGATTATCAAATTACCAATGAGTAATTTTGGAACAAACTAATCTAAAAATTATTTATTAAATTTACATTTTGTTTGTTTATTTTTTTTGTTTTTGACTCACATGTCGTGTCAAAAAGAAAAAAAATGATTAATCTCCACAGTTTGTACATTCACATTCGGTTTGATTTTTTTTAACATATGTTGTAAAGATCTCTTCACATTCATGACACCAAAATGTCTTTTTGTAAAGTTGTTTTCGTTTTAGAACTACTGCTTTCAATGCAGAAACCCATTCAGAACCAAAATATAATTCGTTTTCATTATCGTTATCTATCTCAATAAAGTAGTGCTTCCATTGTTTTTTTGTTTTTTCTCTAGGAAAACGAAAGCTTCCAGAGTTTTTGTAAGCTTTGTACACGCCAATAGTAACTTTATGCATGTTTTACCACGTCTAATCAAGTCTATATCCATGCTGATTAGTTTACGTGATAAACCAATGATTGTGTATTAATGCAAGTTGATCATGAATTGATTATGAATAATCCATTCATTGCTGAAGTAATTTCTGCAAAAAGTGATGCTGAATCTGAAAGATTAACATCAATCGAACAAGCTAAACTAACACAAACACGTGCTGATAATCTAAATGCAGAAATTGAGAAAATCGTTTCTAAACGAAGATATCAGGGAGATAGAGTTGTTTTCAGAAATTCCGAAGAATTTATGAAAGCTGGCATGAAGATTCTAGAAAAATACAATGCTACTGAAAACGAGAAAACGTGGTTTCTTGGTTTAGTTTGACCACTTTTTTTTAAATTTTAACTCTAGAGTCATCAAATAATTTCTAAATCAATTCTTTTTGACTCGAATAGTTCTACTATTGATGGCTAGATATTGCAGGCATAGTGAAATAATATTCATCTTCAAAATCATAGTCTACTTTACTATTTTTTCTCAAAAAATCAAAATATTGTGTACAATTTTCGTAAAATTCTTTGTTTTTTGTTGTTTCTTGATGCATGATTTTACTATCTATTTTTCAATTTTTTAATGAGTGTGAGTAATTTTGATCCATGATGTTTGTTTTCTTTAACTAGATCTATTGGATATTTTTTATATTCATACATTGATTACATTTTATGACTGGCATACTTGTTGCTGATACTAGTGTAATCATTAATGGAAATCTAGCTGAACAAATTGAATCTGGCTCTGTTAGAGATTCTGAAATTATTATTCCTCAAGCTGTATTTGATGAATTACAATCTCAAGCTTCTAATCATAAAGAACAGGGATTTATTGGATTGGAACAGATTCAAAAACTTAACAAATTATCTGAAAATTATGGTTTAAAAATTGTTTTGAAAGGCTCTCATCCTACTATTGACGATATTAAATTTGCTTCAAGTGGAAGAATTGATGCTTTAATAATTGATATTGCAAAACAAAATGATGCAATTCTTTACACTTCTGATAATGTCCAACATTTAGTTGCTCAAGCTGAAGATGTACAAACGGTATTTTTAAAACCTAAAGTTATACATGAAGCACTTGAATTTTTAAAATTTTTTGATAGCAATACCATGAGTATACATCTTAAAGAAAATCAATACCCTCTTGGAAAAAAAGGAAAGCCTGGTGAATTTTTACTTACTAAACTTGGGGAAGATCTTCTTTCTAAAGATTATCTAAAAATGATTTCTTCTCAAATATTATCCGCTACAAATATTTCTGATTCTAGTACTATTGAAATTTCTAAAATAGGTGCATCTGTTATTCAGCATAATGATTATCGTATTGTAATTACTTATCCTCCATTTTCTGAATCCTATGAAATAACAATTGTACATCCAACTGTGAAATTATCTCTTGAAGATTATACTATTTCTGAAGCATTAATGAAACGTTTGACTGATAGGGCTGAAGGAATTTTAATCTCTGGTGCCCCTGGTTCTGGGAAAAGCACATTGGCTTCTGGTTTGGCAAATTTCTATCATGAACGGGGTAGCATTGTTAAAACATTTGAATCTCCTCGTGATTTACAAGTTAATGCAGGAATTACACAATATAGTAAATTAGATGGAAGTTTTGATAATACTGCTGATATTTTATTATTAGTTCGTCCTGATTATACTATTTTTGATGAAGTGAGACGAAGAGAAGATTTTACAACTTTTTCTGATTTACGATTAACTGGAGTTGGTATGGTGGGTGTGATTCATGCTAATTCACCTTTAGATGCAATTCAGCGTTTTATTGGTAAAATTGAACTTGGAATAATTCCTAATGTTTTGGACACTGTGGTGTTTGTCAATAATGGTGATATTGAGAAAGTATATGATTTAGAATTAAAAGTTAAGGTTCCTACAGGTATGACTGAATCTGATTTAGCTAGACCTGTAATTGAGATAAGAAATTTTGAAGATAATGTTTTAGAGCATGAAATTTACACTTTTGGAGAAGAAAATGTAATTGTACCTGTAACAAAACGTAGCGAAAAAGCTGGTATTGAAAAATTAGCTGAAGATAAAATTAAAGATTATTTTAAAAAATATGATTCTAATGCCATAGTTGAAATTTTATCTGAAAATCGTGTCAAAGTAATTGTAAATGAAGATTGTATTGCATCAATTATTGGACGTGGAGGAACTAACATTAATGAAATTGAAAAATTCCTGAAAGTTCATATTGATATTGTTGCTAAGGATTCTGAATTATTATCTATAACTGCCAATGATATCCCTTTTAGTTTTTCTGAATCTAAAACTGCTTTACTTTTAACTGTAAATAGAGAATACACCTCTATGCATGCTGATATTTATGCAAATGATAAATTTTTTGCATCTGTTAAAATTGGAAAAAAAGGACAAATAAAAATTCCAAAACGTTCTGATATTGGAATGAACTTGTTAAATTCCACTAGTTCCCAAAATGATATACAACTATTTCTTAAAGATTTTTAAAATTATCAATGATCTTTGGATTTGCTTTTAGGAAAGTTATGAATTTTCTTAATTGTTTGATTGTTTTAGGATTAAGATGGTGCTCTATTCCTTCTGTATCTTGATTGGCAGTATCATATCCTACCCCTAAAATTTCAAAAAACTCTAATAATATACCGTGATTTTGACGAATTCCTTCAGCAATATCTGTTCCTTTTTTTGTTAAATTGATTCCATGATATTTTTCATATTCCAAAAATCCTCCTTCATCTAATCTTTGAAGCATTTTAGTTACACTTGGTGCACT
>Ga0209501_10003872_pt1 | contig 14735 bp, 21 predicted proteins | sample ArcticOcean_MG_C_4_FD_187434 | JGI IMG/M metagenome (GOLD analysis project Ga0209501, IMG submission 187434) | Marine microbial communities from western Arctic Ocean - ArcticOcean_MG_CB4_134 (SPAdes) (version 2) | ecosystem: Environmental > Aquatic > Marine > Oceanic | place: Arctic Ocean...
TTATATTCAACAGTATATGTATCGTCTTGACCTTGATAATTTAATCCATTTGAATTTATTATAATTTTGTTTGTTCCCCAAGTTCTTAAATAATCTATAAGAACTATTTGATCTCCTTTCGTAGCAGTACTTGGTAAAGTGATTGTGCAAGCATTAGAAGTAGTATCTATCCAATAACCATTACCACCAACAACAGTTACTGTTGAGGCTGTAATAATTCCTGAATTCCAGTTAATTCCAGCTGCAGCTGCAGCTATAACTCCTGAATCTCTTACTGTGTTGTTTTCTACTGTTCCGCTCATAATTTTTTCCTATGCACTAAATGAATACCCACAAGCTACCAGTTTTGATCTACCTGTACCTACTCCTGTTGTATCCAACGCTACAACACCACTATTTGATACTAAATTTGTTAATGAAACACCTGGCCCTGCAGGATGACCATAACCGAATATTGCCTTATCACCACCATACGAAGTTGCAGCTAACAGTAGTCTAGCAGTACCAACTCCTGCTGTGTCTGTAGCTACTACACCTGTGTTTGATACTAAATTTGTTATTGCGGTTTTAGCGCCAGCTATTCCAAAACCAAAAATTGCTTTGTCTGTTCCATAACCAGCTGCTGCTAAACCACTTCTGGCTGTTCCAACTCCTGTAGTATCTGTTGCTACAACACCTGTATTTGCAACTATATTAGTTAAGTTTTGTTTTGGGTGTCCAAGTGCAAATGTATTACCATATCCGAACATAGCTTGTCCTGTAGAACCAAATCCAACTGCCGCAATATCGGTTCTAGCAGTTCCAACTCCTGTTGTATCCAACGCTACAACTCCTGAATTTGAAACTAAATTTGTTATTGCTGAAGTAGCAGTTGGAGTTGGGCCTCCATTATTACCATATCCAAATATTACTTTATCAGTACCATAAGTAGTTGCTGCTGTTTGATACCTAGTAGAACCTACTCCTGTAACATCTGCTGATATAACACCTGTATTTGAAACTAAATTTGTTTTTGCAGTATTACCACCAGTAGAAATTTCACCATATCCAAAAATACCTTTATCTCCACCATAAGAAGCTCCACCTAATTCTTGTACACCAGTACCAGCTACTGAAACATCTGATGCTACTACACCTGAACTATTAACTAAATTACTTAATGTATGATAACCACCCTCATAACCATAACAAAAAATACCTTTTTGTGTTGGTGGTGCCACTGGTTCATATGCTGAAACAATATCAGAGGCTGGTGTCCAGCCAACAGTAGAACCAGAATAAACTAAATTGACTGTTTGACCAGCTGTGTCATAGTCAACAATATAGACATCTGTTTTGCCTTGAAATAATAAACCATTACTATCTATTGTGATTGCGTTTGTTCCCCAATTTCTTGCATAGTCCGCTAAAATGATTTGATCTCCTGCGTCAGCAGAACTTGGAAGTGTGATTGTACAAGCATTACTTGTAGTGTTAATAAAATAACCATTACCAGCACTAACTGTTACTGTCGCAGCTGTAACTACTGATTGCCAACTTAAACCACCGGCTGCTGCAATTACCACTCCAGATGAACCAAATATATTATCTGTTACTAATCCACTCATGGTATTTTAAATTTCTATAATGTTTGATCCAGATAACTAATAACACAATCAACATCTCCAGCACTTGCCAGTTTAACTGAAAGAACATCTGTTGCTTCTAGAACAAGTCTAGTCGTATGTTCGAATGTTGCATTAGCTGCTAGAGCTTGGTCTGAATAAATTTCAAAATCACTAGCACCTGCATTGTCTCTTACATATAAATCAAAAGTTTCTGCTGCTCCTGCAGTTTCACACAATGATAAATTAAGAATTGTATAAGTGTGACCATTTGCTACAGTCAATGCATCAATTTCACTACTCGAAATCGCTGCTACTAATTTTACTTTCATTACTTCACTTGCCATATTTTCCTCCTATTAATTAAAATCCCATTACAAAGGATTTTCCTGTTGTTGATAATTGTCCACCTTCAGCAGTTACTATTCCAGCAGATGTTAAGTTTGTTCCATCAAAAATTAAATTGGCAGATCCTGCAAAAGCACCTGAACTATTATATTGAACTTGAGTATTAGAACCTGCTGCACTAATTGCATTATATATAGTTGAACCATCTGTATATACAATTGCTCTATTTCCTTGAGTAATAGCAATTCCATTAGCAGCATGACCAGTATTTCCAAAAGTTAAACTGTAAGCTCCTGAAGTATTATTATATATAATATATTCACCTTCTACTGCATCAGTAAATACATGAATTGCTGCTCCTAAAGCTCCAGTAAGTTCTATTACTTTATTATGAACTTGGTCATCGGCACCTTCTGTTGTATTTGTAGTTGATGTATTAGATACTAAAGTTACATTAGCACTTCCTGCTACATTTACAGCAACGTATCCTCTTACTGTACTATCAATTCTATTTAAAACGTAATTTACTAAATTACCCCAATTACCTGAGTTCTCACCTGAAACTTGTTTTTCTAATTTTAGTCTAGTTGTATAAGCTGACATAATTATTTATACCTTATTATTTTAATTTTGTAAATAATATATATTTGTATGAATTTGTACACTAAATATTTGTCCAAATTTCGTTGTTTCCACTAGCTATATCATCCCAAAATCTTAAAGTTGTAGGTGTCACATTAGCTTGAATACCAGTCATATTTAAAATATTATTAGAATTAGGTATAATAGTAGCTAAAGCTATAGTCATTTCTTGACCAGTCATATCTAAAATTTGTCCAGTAGACATTATAAATGAACTTACATTGGCATTAGCATTGATTCCAGAAATAGAAATAAAGTTTTCAGTAGTAGTTGTTATACTAGATAAAGTAGAAGTTAATGCTTGACCAACTATATCCATTCTATTAGCTGTTCCAGTTGTAATAGAACCTAAATTAGCACTCATTTCAAATTCAGGAACTACAATAGTAGAATTACCATCAGCTGATATGGAATAAGTTCCAATAAAAGTATTTGCTAATAAACCAGTAATTGAATTTATAGTATCAGCTATCGTAGTTACATTAGCTAAAGAAATAGTTACTGCTTGACCACTTATAGTTGAAGTACTACTTGCTTGAGCTGTAGAAAAATTTAATGCAGTATTAGCTTGTTGACCTGTAGTAGAAAATATAGAACCATTACCTGTAAATACTAATCCTATATTAGTATTCCAAGCACCTTCACTCCAATCTTCTCTACCCCAACCTTCACCCCAATTAACAGAACTTTGTATAAGTTGAGAATTGATTACAGTAAGAGTATCAGGTGATGTATTCCATGCACCTACATTATATCCTAGTCTTCCATATCCAACACTAGCACTCATAAGGAATTTCTCCTTATGCTATTCTTATTAAGCCAGCAGTCGAGTTAGCAGTTGGAAATTGTAATTCAAAAGTTCCATTTGTAGAAGTTTTAACTCCTCCAAAATCTAAAATTGCAATTGCTGAATTTGAATTATTTGCATTGTACAATAATGCTGCTTGAGCAGAAATTGTTGCATTTGCAAATGTAACATTATCTGCATCAAAAATAGCAGTAGTTCCATCTACTGAAATTGCTACATTAGTTAATGCATTTCCACCTGTAGTATAATTAGTTCCAGATGCTGATATTTCGTTTGCTGTTGCATACGCTGTTGTGTTTGCTGCTAGTGATGCCGTATTATCATACAAAGCACATTTTAAAGTAAGTGCTGCAAGGTTTCCACCCGGCGACATTAAGTCTTGTTTGAATACAGTAGCTATCGCTTGTGTTATTGCCATTCTTAGTTTCCTCCAGTTAATGTGTTTGTACCAAGGGGACTACCAGGAAACTTATAATCGGTTCTTCTTCTTCTCCGAGCTTCATTGTTAACAGTAGTAACTCTTGTATTGTACAAATTTTGGTATATCTTATAATCTTCTATGTTCTTTGTAAAGAGATTTGCTTCAACTAAACAACCAAATAATAAAACATCTGGGATATTTTCAGTGTACCAATTAGTAGTATTAGTATTAGATAAAGGGTTAATTTTTCCTTGATATCCTAATTTTATAGTATAAGCTAAATCAGGAGTAGGTGCTAGATATACTTTATCATCATCAAAATTAGCAAAATATTTAGGTTGGCCTTGTATTGATATGTCAGGCCAATATTCTTGACAAAAAGCTAAAGTTTTTAATTCTAAATAACTTACATTAGAACCAACTGTTAAAGTTAAATAATTAAATAACATAGGTTCTATAGATGTAGGAAGATTTACAAATCTATCTCCTACAATTGCAGTAGTAGTTACATTTTCATTAAAACCAATAGGGTCTATATCTCTTGATAAAGTAGAAAAAGTATTATCAATAAAAGTGTCTAATTGATTAGTAAAATCTGTTCCTGTATTTTCAGCCCAAACTTGTATATCATTTTGAAGACTGCTGTATGTCATTGCCATCTGTTTTATCTACCTCAATTTTTTCGTCAATCTTAAATTTAGTCCAAACATGTCCTGCAAATGGATAAGTTCCATAATGTGTTAAAGGACTTTGAAGATCAGCATGTATTTTACCACCTATTTTTTGCCATAACCTACAAAAAGAATAATCCTCTGATAAATATCTATTACTTTTTTCATCAATAATACAGTCAAAAAGTGCGTAACAATTTTTACTAGAATACCTTTCATTATTAATAATTTGATCACTTGTATATTTAAGATTAGGGTAAGCTTTTATCATTTTATAAAAAACTTCTTTTTTAATACACATAAAGCCAGTAGCTGCATCTAATACTTCAGCAAAACCTCCTCTTACTTTAATATCGTCAGGTGTAGTAAAATTTAAATTATAACCCATAGCTCTTTGTTCTAAATGTTTATCACTTTTTTTTATTAAGTTAGGTATAGCTTTCCAATCAATAGATTTTCTTGGATATACTCCACAAGCTATATCATGACCAGACTTTAATACTTTTGCTACAGCTTCTCCCTTAAATCCAATATCAGCATCAATAAACATCATGTGTGTAAAAGCATCAGGGTCTTTATCATCTAAATCTAAAAATTGACTTACTAAAGTATTTCTAGCTCTAGTAATTAAACTTTCATTTCCCATTGTATTTAAATGAACTTTAAAACCTTCTTTAGCTGCAGTTTGAGTTAAATTCATTATTCCGTGTAGATATCCTTCTGAAAGTAAACCGCCATAACAAGGTGTTGCAATCATCACACTTAATTTTTTATTTTTTATCATGTTACAACAGTAACACTTCCTAAACCCATTTGTAACAAATTTGTATTAGCTGTATACCAAACAGTAGGAATAGTTGCAACTCCTACATATACAGATTGACCTGATGTATTTTCAAAACCAGATATAGCAGTTACTTGATTAGGAACACCACCAGTATAAGAACCTGCTATTCCACCACCAGTTCTCGCTGCTTGAGTGGCAGATACATTAGCTTGTGGTCTAGCATTTTGTAAAGTTTGTGCATCTGTAAAATAAGTTAAATCTAATTGTGGTTGTTTAGGTTCCCATTCTGAAGTATGAACAAACATTCCTGTCCATTCAAATCTCATTTCTTTGTAAGGAAAACTTAATCCTGATCTATCAGAAATAGCTAAGGAATATCTACCACCAGAAAATTTTGCTGTTGGAGCCCTATGAGGTTTATTACTTGAAGGAACCCGAGCCATTACGAATAAAAACTATTTCCAAGTGATGGTACAATTCTTGTAGAAGGAGTATCATCACCTGCTATTAATCTTTGATAAGCTTCTTCGTAATCTAATTTTAAAATTTGTTGAGTTGCTGCAACGATACCTGGTCTTTTTTTAGAAAGATAATAAGCAAGTCCTGCGCACATACATTCAAAAGCTCTAAAAGGTACATCTATATTTTGTTCTACACCACTTACAGTAGAAGCAGTAATATCTTCTATTTTTCTCATACGATAATAAGTCATAGTATAATTTTGATCTGGAGCTGGATAAATTTTAATAACTGGAGTAGCTAATCTTTGTAAATAATATTGAGTAGGTCTAGCTGAAGTAGTTTTATTTGCAATAAGGGCATAGTCATTAAGACCTAATGCTGTCATGGCATATTCAGTTCCATTAGCTATTTGCATATTTGCATTTATAATATCAACAGTATCATAGTCTAAAGTATATTCAATAGTTCCTGTAGTGATAGCTAAAGTTTTATATTCTACAGTCCATTGATTGTAACCTCTGTTTGCCCAATCACTAAACATAATATTCATACTACGTCTAGCTGATCTTACATCATAACCTAAAATAGGATCTCCTCCTATTCTATCATATGCTTCTTGTATTACATCATTAACGGTAAGGTTATATGTTGAAGTTCCTGATAAAGCCATAATTTTCCATTATGCATAAAATGCTGTTACACCATTTATAGTTGCTACATTAGCACCTACTAAATTTGATGAAACTTGTATACTTGTTTTAAATTTTATACCATCTTCTGGTAAATTCATAGTTACCGTTGAAGCACCTAATGATACATTACCTGTTTCAATTTCAAACACATCTGTTCCACCATCTTTCCAAGTAAGAATACCAGGAGCAGTTGAAGGTTCAATAATAAAACCTTTTAATCTCATTGGTCCTCCAAATACAGTAACAGTAGTGGCAACATTTGAAGATGTATTAGATAATGCTGCTTTGTTTACACTTACAACATTTATGTCTGATCCTGCCATAATTTCTCCTAAATTAAATTATATTTTTTTAAGTTCTCATATAGTAAAGCAATTCTATCGTCAGGTACAGTATTAGGTTTTAAATATTCTTGTTGATTAGCTTTAGCTTGAACATTACCCATATCTAAAGGCTTTTGATTAATATTGTCTGATATATCTCTACTAGGCATTTGACCTGAATTACTAACAACATTTCCACCTCCACTAAAAGTATCTATTACTTTTTCTATATTTTTCAATTTTTTTTCTAAACTATCTTCTTTATTCTCTGATTTTTCTTTTTCTTCTTTACCTAAAACATCTTTAACTGTTTCAATTTCTCCAGTATCATCAATTGATTCTGTTGCTTTTTGTATTTCAGTTTGACCTGCTTCTAATACTTTTGTTTCATTTAAAAAGTCATCATACTTTTCAACAGATGTTCTTTCGTCTGTATCTATAACTTCTTCTTCTTTTCCAAAAGAAGAAAGAGCTTTACCAGCAGTTTTTAAAAAGTCTAAATTTAATTCCATATTTTAAAAGAGGGCCCGAAGGCCCTCTAATTAATTATTAACCTAGATTATTATTTTGTTGATACAAAGTAGTAATTCTAGTTGTTCCAGCATTAGTTGCTGCTGAAGCAGTTACTGTTAATTTTATATCAGCAGTTCCTGTATCTGACCAAGCTAATGTACCACCTGATGGAGTTGTTGGATAATGTCTACCAACAGCTGTTGTAAGTGGATAAAGATTAACTATACTTGCTCCACCACCAATAGTATCACCTATACTAATGTTAGTATTAGCAGATGCAGCACTTACTGCATCAAATACAACATCAATAATTTGTGAATTAGCTGGAATTACAACAGTAGTTGCTCCTGCAGTAATAGCTCCAGCTGACAAATCAATCAGATGAGTTTGTGCCATTACAACTTGTCCTGTATTTTTTACATCTGAACCTAAAGTAGTTCCAGTTGTTTCTTTAACTATTCCAGCCTTAATTGGGCCAGAAAATGTTGTTGTTCCCATATGTCTACCTCCTTAGTAGTCTGCTTTCGCAGTCGTTTGGGTTAATGTTAAAATATTAGGCGTATTGCTACGCCTAATATTAATTGTTTACTATGCTACGCCTTCAGATCCGTATACACCTCTCCAGTCTGTGAAACCGAAGCTGTATCTTTCTCTGACTTTGTATCTTAGATTACCAGTTTCAAAATCGCCTTCAACAGCTTTTTTAATTGGTGATCTAACAAAGTGTTTCATTCCATCTGGACAATCAGTTAGGATAAAATACTGATCAGGGTTAGTAAATCTTTGATTTACTATTACACCTTCAGGTATCATACCCATATTTCTCATTGCATTGATGTCATTGTCAGCAGTACCAGGTCTTAAATTAGACTTGATAATTCTTTCAGCAACGAACACCAATTGAGGTGGAACTGCGAGTTTTCTTCCAGATAAAGCAATAGGTATACTTCTATCATCTACGGCAGTTGAGATTTGAACTAAAAGTGTCTCTAAAGACGTTTCAGATAAATCCGCAGGTGTGCCTAGGATGTTAGATGCTGTACCACCACCGCCAAGAGGATGTAAGGCGTCAAGTAAAGCTTGACCGTCTCCTCCTAATGAAGTAGTTGTTGCTGTATTGAAGATATTTGCACCTTTTATTTCTTTAGTTTGTTGCATTGATCTTGCTAGTGCTCTTGCGTATTTAGCGCCTAGAGAACCGTACAAGCCATCTTCCTCAGCTTCTTCTGTTATTGCAAAAGCTAAAGCGACAGTTTCATGCACATATCTTGAAACAAAGCCTTCTCTGCCAGAATCATAATTGATCATGGCACCTTCAGCTTTTGTTGGTGCAGCACCGAATCCGATCATTTGTACATCTTCTTCGAATGCTTTCATTGATTGCTCTGTAGAATATAATGATCTCCATTGCTCTGGATATCTTTCATATTCCATACCAAACACGGTGTTTAAACCTAGATTGAGCTGTTTGGTAAAAAGTGCTCTATTTAAAGCCATTTTTTAACTCCTATTGTTAAGGTTAAACGCCAGCATTCTGAGTACCATATAGAGCTAAGTTTATTACAACTTCTATATCAGCATCAGCGCCCACTGCATTATCAGGATAATCAATTAATCTTAGTATTCTCAACACTTTTGCAGTTGTTGCAAGTGTTGCGATATCTAATTCATCAGTTGAATGTCCATATGTTGAATCATAAGTTCCAATTGTAACATTAGCTAATTCACCAACATTTGCTGTTGCGAATGAGCCATTACATTGAATCTTATATGTTATGTTTGGATCATCGTATACATAAGCTTTGGCGTTAGCCGAATCTTTTGTTACGGTAGCATTATCCCAAACTTTCTTAAATTTAACAGAACCGTCTGTCGCTATATACTCAACGCCATAAAAAACACCAAGAGCTGTTCCGCCCGCTGTGCCTCTTATTACTGTACCATTAGAACCTAATGTTACAAGATCACCCGATGCTATATTTGCCGCATAGGCAGATAGTATCGGATATTCGTTGGGTCTAATAACGCCGCCTGTTAAATGTCTTAATGGTGTAAAACCATTAGCTGCATTTAAGTTTGCCATTGTTATTTCCTATTGTTAGTTTTTATTAATTGCCGGCCGAACTAACCTTTGTTTTAAAAGTCCTTTGTATAGGAGATCCTGGTGCTTCTGCTTTGTTCATGTCCTGTTCAACTGACGTCATTAAATTATTCGTCATTTGTGCATAGTAATCATTTCTTTGATTAACCATTTCTTGAGGCATTTCACAAAGTACCATTCCTTCTATTCCTATATGCCCAGTGAATCGGCCATGTTCAATCGTGGGAAAATGTTGAGGATCTTTAACAGTTTTAATGTCTCTAGGTACCCAACCTTCTCTCAATCGTTTAGCCACATTCGTAGGCGTTTCCTGTCCTAATACCATTGTTGCAATCCATCTCTGGGCAAATCCTGGTCTTGGTTCAGGGGCTTCTAATAAGTTACTCGGTCGCCATTTTTCAACTTTTGTAGATTTCTCTACTCTAGTTTTATTATCTATTTTATTATCATTCATATTTATCAGGCTCCTTTCCTATTGTCCTGTATCGCTAAAAGTTTTTACTTCTTTAGCAAACCGTTTTAGTGCTGCTTCATCTCTAATATCAATACCAAAAGTTTTAGCTGTCGCTAAATCATCAGAGGTGAGCTTAACTCTATTACTAGAAATTCCTTTTTTACGAGAAACTCCAGCAACTGGAGATTGCACTCTATTGTTTTTTTGTACTACATTTTCAGAAGTTTTGGAAGTGTTTTCTTCTGATTTATTAAAATAAGATAGACCAGTTAATTTTAATCTTTTAGTCATCTCATCATAATATCCAGGATCATGCACATCCCAACCTTCTTCTGTTAATTCAGCATCTATTCCATAAGCCATAGCTGTTTCTTTTCTATAACCTGGTTTATTAAACCATGTTGAATTTTCTTTTACCCACTCAGTTGCTAAAGGAGGAGCTTTTTTTTCTGATTTTTCAGTTTTTTGAGGAACTCTTGCAGCATAATCTTCTGTTTTAGTCATCTGACTACGAATTTCTGCCATACTTCCATACAATTTAACTTGTTCTTGAGTATTACCTTCCTCAATCGCTGTTTGTAATTGACTAGAAACACTAGAAAGTTGATTACCTAATGACTTATTAGCTATGTCATAAGTTCTTTTTTCCATTGTTGCTAATTTTTCTTCAAGATCAACAGCTTTTTGTTCTGCTTCTGCTCTTTTAGCTACTTCTTTTTGTATTCTTTTACGAACTTTAACAGAATAAGGCATATCATCTGAATAAGCCGGAGCTTGTTTAGGTGATGTATCCTGTTGTATTTCTTTTTGATCTGAAAGATCATTAGGTTCTTCACTTTTTTCTTTAGGAAGTTCTTCTTGTTGTTGAAGTTTTTCTAATGGATTTAAAGGTACATCTACCTCTTTTCCTGCTTCAACTTCATCTAGTTTAACTTCCAATTCTTCGTTCTTGTTTTTTTCTTCGTTCTTTTTGTTTTCTTCGTCTATCATAGTTCCTTCCTATGTTGGCATTAACCTTTCAGTTAATGTATGTTATATTTGTTGTGTTATTACTTCTGGATTTTCTAAAGTAGCAATAACTTCATCATCATTTAATAACACCATTTTTACCTTTTGTACAGAAATTCTTGCTCCTGCATATCTACCAAAAATAACCCAATCTCCTACTTTACACCAAGGTGCTTTTCTATCACTATAACACTCTGGTCCCATAGCAATTACTTGACCTACACTATTTAAGTAAGCTTGTGTCTCTTTGTTAGTATCAGTTAAAATTATACCACCAGATGTTTTTGTTTGTGATCCTTTAGGTCTAATTAATATTCTATATCCTACTGGTTGTGGTACTTTTTCTGGTGTTGGGACAGTATCATCAGTTGTCCATGTTTCATTATTGATCATCGTCTAAATCCCCTCCTTTTTTATATTTTTCGATTGTTTCATTTATTATGGAAAAGGCTTTATCTAAACCTTGTCCATATCCGTAGATACGTTTAAATTCAGATAAATTTTCTACACCTTTATTTAATAAATTTTGTGATAGTTCTTGTTTATGATCTTTAATGTTTTTTTTAATTGCTTGAATTAGTCGTTCCACTTTTTCCTTTCTTAAAAAAATCTAATGTTTCATTAAAATTTTTTTTTAAACCATTTGAAGCAATAGCAAATAAATGTGGTTTAACTTTTTTAATAGAAATTTTTTTATTTTCTAAAAATTTTTTAGCTTGTCTTACTTCTTCTTGTTTAATTGCCATTAATCTTTCTTTTTATCTTCCCTTGCAACTTTACTTGCAATTTCTACTACCTTAGCTTTTGTTTCTGTATCTTTTCTAGCATTTTGTTTTTCACTTTCTTTAACACCTTGCATAAATCTAGCTTTTCTTATTTGTAGTTCTTCACCTTTTAATTGAAGTTGAGCTTGATCTTTAGCATCTTCTCTTGATTCTTTTTGTTGTTCTTCAGAAGGTGGCATACTTCCCATTAATTGTTGAGCAGCTTGTGCTGCATTTGCTGCTATTCTGTTTTCTTCTTCTATACTTATCTCTTGTGAAGGTTCATCATTTAGTTCTCTATTAAAATCTCCAGAAGAAATAGGATTACCTTCGGGAACAGAAGCTTGCATTTGCTGTTGATATAAATAAGCCATATGTTGACCCATATGAGCTAACATTGCTGGATACAGTCTTTCTTTAGCTTCTTCATTACCACCAAATCTAGGATCATTCATAAATTGAGAGTGAACTTGCATATGAGCTTGATGATCTTGATCTTCAAATACTTGAATTGGTTTAGAATTAAGGACTGCCATATTTTCTGATACAGGATCACGTCTAGGTGTATCTTCATCTTCGATTAATAAATCTTTATAATCAGGTATATTAAGAGCTTGTAAAAATCTTCTTGTTGCTTCTTTAACATCTATAATCTCAGGAGAAGCTTGTGCTAATTGTAAACCTGTTTGAGCTAAAGCTATTCTTTGAGCTTGTGAAAAAATATTAGGATCAGATACTGGAACTACACTAATAGATTGTGTAAAATCTTTTCTTCTGATTTTTTTATTTTCTCCAATTACTTCAAAAGAATATTCATCATCTAAATATTCTCCATTTAATTCATAAATTAATTTAAATTCTCTACCTTGAGCTTGATGTATTCTTTTATGAATAGCTGAATATACTTTAGAACCTTGTTCTATTAAAGCAATAGTAGTTCCAACTGGACCTGATCCAGCCGAATCACCAATCATTGCATCTGCAATAGAAGCAAACCGTCTCCCTGACTCAGTAAGAACTCCTAATAGTTGGAGTAATGTCGGTGAAGGTTCCTTGAAAGGAAGTGGTATAAAACTTTTCCTAAGGTCATCACCATAAGCTTCAACTTCAACCCATTCACCAGGAGAAACAGTAATGTCTCCACCTTCTATCCTTGCTCCTTTAGCTCTAAATCCTCCGTTGAGGTTTGCAAAGGCAGCAGAATCAAGTAGTGCTCTTAATGCACCAGTGCTTGCGTGTTGTAGTCCGCCGATCATTTGAATAAGACCAAAGCCATAAAAGCCTAAGCCAGGAAGATATTTATAGTGTATAAAATATGTTCTTTTTCTTCTTAATGAATCTTCTTCTTTCCAATTTCGTCTAATTGATAGAACTCTTTGTGAATCATAATCTATTGTTACAACATAAGGTAAAGCTAACTCATCATCATCTTCACCTAAATCTAAATTAGTATGTACTTCTAATATAGTATGAATTTTATCTGCCATACTAGGTGTCATTCCTTCTAATCTTTGTAAAGTTTGTTCAACCATGTCTCCACTACTAGAACTAACTCCACCTGTTTCTTTAGTTAAAGGAATATCTTTATAGACACCAGATATCTGATATTTTCTAACATCATTTCTAGTTAATTTCATTACTTGAGTATATCTTTCTGCTGTTTCTAAATCTGTATTTTCCATAGAAATTACAAATTCTTCAGCTGGTACAAATTTGGAACAAATTCTATCTAAAGTATTATCAAAATAAACTTTTTTAAAAGCACTTCCTGCAAGAGATAAATAAAATAACATTTGATCTAGTTCATTAAAATAATCTGGAATTTCTTGTGTAAGTTGAAAGTTCATAAAATCTTGAACTCTTTGTGATTGTTCTAATTTTTTATCTGTAACTTTTCCTATGATTTGAGTTTTAATAGGACCACCTGCTGGAAACATTTCAGCAATAGCTCTTGCTTGAAATTGAGTTGCTGCTTCTGCAAGTAAAGGGTGATGAACACCAGAAGCTCCTGGGAAAGGATCTTGTCTATCTTCGACAATTACTCCTAACATGTTTAAACCTTTTGAATATTGATCTTCCCAATTTTTTCTAGAGCTTTTATCATCTTCATAAGCTTTGACTAATTCTTTACCTACAAGACTAATTTTTTTTTCATCAAGTTCTTCTGCTAAATTAGAATAATGATTACTTTCAAAAGCTTCTTCTTCTTTTTCAGTTTGATCTTGATCTACATCAACATTAACTTTTTCACCTTGATCATTAGTAAATTGTAATTTTTTTTTTGAAATATCAACTTCCATTATTTTTTCTTCTTCCCTATTGATTTACTTCCATATTTTTTAGACCACTTTTTTGCAATTTTTGGTTCGTTCTTAAAAAGATATTTTCTTTGTTTTTCTGATTTAAAAGGCATTATTTTTTGAAGACATAAGTACCTTTTTCATAGTTTTCATAATATCATTATACCTCCTGGTTCATACCATACTTTCCTATTTAGAGATATAAAACAAAAATATTGATATTGAAAGTCTTTTATTACCTTTATAAGTTTAATGTAATCATAAATGGTATTAAAGTGTGACCAATTCCTGGCATTGAAAACTAACAAAGACTTTTGATTTATTAACTTCTTTTTTACCTAATTCAGTAGTAATTGATAATCCTCTGAAATAACCACCAAGCGAACAATCATAATGAGAATTGTATAATGGGTATATCTTTATAGCTTCCGTACAGTCTTGAGTAACAGTAGAGCATATATAAATTATTAATAAAAATTTCATTTATAGTTTAGTATACCACCAGATATATCCGTAAGTCCAGTTTCTCTATTTAAGTATTTATATTCTATCTTAGATAAATCAAAATCTTTACTTATTTTTTTACATATATCATGCTCATCAAAGTCTCCGCAGCTGTATATATCTAATTGAATTAAGGCAGGATTAACTTCATCCCATATGTGCATAACAATGTGTGATGTTTCTATGATAGCCACTACAGTTAAACCACGATTACCTTCCATACTACAATATTTAGCATAAGGTCCAAGAAATACTTTCATCTTTAAATTTTCTATTAATTCACCCATCCATTCTACAGCGTGTTCTTCATCTTTAATAGGCCGTTTAGATTCC
>Ga0209501_10003874_pt1 | contig 14727 bp, 9 predicted proteins | sample ArcticOcean_MG_C_4_FD_187434 | JGI IMG/M metagenome (GOLD analysis project Ga0209501, IMG submission 187434) | Marine microbial communities from western Arctic Ocean - ArcticOcean_MG_CB4_134 (SPAdes) (version 2) | ecosystem: Environmental > Aquatic > Marine > Oceanic | place: Arctic Ocean...
AGCCGTGGTTTCCTGTTTAATGTTGATGAGGTCCCGGAATGGGCTAAGAGTCTGGGATTAAATAATTTCAACACCCTATTAGATCCCACTGTGATAGCAATGTTTGGTATATTTATCACCCTGTTAGGGACTGTACTCCAAATGGTACGAGGAAGATAATTAACACTCAATAAATTAAGTTGTAGTGGTTATATAAATAAATAATCAGGAGACTGATATGAGCATTTTGATAGGTTTAATAAAAGCAATATTTAGAATGTTGAAAAGATTAGTTGCAACGGCGTTTGTCTCTGCACCATTTCTGGGTGGAGGTGGGTATTCATGGCTAGAAGGTATTTTACCACAATGGGCTGCTTTTTCGCTTATGGGCGTTGGCGGATTTCTACTTATGTTTGGCACCTATGTAAGCCTTATGTCTGCCTTTCCAACACCTGCACTAGTATCGGGTGAAAGTATATTAGAACAAAGAAGACCAAGCATGAAACCTGCATTTGCACGAATGTTTATGGGCTTTCCTATAATATGTGTTGCAGTTTATATGTTTGGATATACCATGCTTCCTTACTTATATCCTTCAATAATATTAATTGTTGGTCTATTTTACTTCTTCAAAGGAACTATGAAATATCTCAGGAATTTACATTTGAGTTACACTGTGACGGACCGAAGAGTTGTGCAGATGTATAAATTTTTAACGTTAAATACAGCTGAACTACCAGTGGGTAGATTAATTTCCATATCTGAAAGTAGGAACTTTTTCGAATTACTAACTGGACGAGGAAGTGTTATAGCAGCAAGTGGTATTGGTCATGGCCAAACTATAAAAATGGAAGAAATTGATAACCCATCTCCAGTCGCAGCAACTTTACGTAGTTTACTAAACGCCGGGTAAACCCACTTACTATTAAACTTAAACATTATTTATTGACAGGATAATAATGAAAAATCCTTTTGCGACGTTAATATTCAAAATTAAATTATTTCAGGTTTTACTTATAATTTCTATTGGTATGATTACTCTATTCTTACTTCCTGTGACAGCTATTGAAGCTCAATCATCACAGCAACCTCAATCTCTAGTAGCCATTGAAGACCCAGTTCTTGAGAAGTGGATGAGGGGATTTATTAACAAACCAACTGGAGAAATTACTACTTCAGATTGGTTAGCAGTTACCGAAGTAGAGATACCAAACGCGAACTTAACAAGTCTCACCGGATTAGAAAACGCTACAAATTTAAGACGATTGAATATTAACGAAAATAGGGTCAGTGACTTGAGTCCTTTATCGGCACTACCTCGTTTACAAAACCTTGAGATTAGAGATAATCTAATTTCTGACTTATCTCCTCTTGAAGGACTTCCCAGCCTAAATTATCTCTATGCATGGAATAATCGAATAACAGATGTAACACCATTAAATAGAATTATACCTTTGAAATACGCTTATCTGGGAGAAAATAGTATAACTGATATTTCGCCATTAAGAGATATGCAGGCAAATCTTTCCGGATTAGCTTTGGATAGCAATAGAATTATTGACGCCACTCCATTAGAGGGATGGGACAAGCTTACTTACTTGAGCCTTGCCTATAACAATATTAGAGATATTGAATTTGTAAAAAATATACCTAATCTTGATAACCTTTCCGTACAAGGGAATAACATAACTGATCTATCGCCAATATCAAACTTGGAATTCCTGAAATATTTGTACATAAATGATAATAATATAACTGATCTAAAGCCTTTAACAAATTTACAATATTTAGAAAATTTAAACATTTCAAGAACAAAAATTAAAGATTATTCACCATTGCAAAATATCCCTTTTCTCAAACACATAGATATGTATGATAATAATGTAACAGATATATCCTTTTTAGCCGGTATGACTTTCATTGAACACATTAATTTAAACAATAACCAAATCACAAAAATTGATTCTTTTAGAAATCTAGGTTATCTCGAGCAGATTTATTTGGAAAATAATAATATTTCTGATATTTCACCTCTTGCTCAAAATGGGTCGTTAACACCTAATACTGAAATAAACTTAGAAAACAATCCTTTATCTCAAGAATCTATAAATTTAGTATCTAATTTACGTGCTCGAGGTTTAAGTGTAGAGGCTCCTGCATTTGGCGTTCCTACACCAACCCCGACTCCTGTTCCACCAACCCCGACGCCTACTCCTCCAGCTAATGCTATAATCTTTGAAAATGTAGAGTTTGAATCCAAAATACGTGAAATGCTTGGTAAAGACAATACTGGATATTTATTACAATCAGATATAGCTAAAATTACAGAAATTAAATTAGACAAAGTTCAATTTGGACATATCAGAGATATAAAACATTTTACCAACCTAACTTTATTAGAATTACGTGGTGGTGGAATATACGATCTTGAAGGAATTGGGAATCTACAAAAACTAGAAACATTAAACCTTTCCGATAATAACCTTGTAAATATTCAACGATTAGCGCAGTTAAAAAACTTGCGGACAATAACATTATATAACAACCAAATATCTGATATATCTTCTTTGACACCAGTCAATCTACCAAAACTATCTGTACTATTTTTAGATGGAAATAATATTTCCGAACTTAGTCCTTTAATGCCTTCAGACGGAAATTTAATTGAACAATTATGTTGTATTGGTATCGGAAACAACCCTATAAAAACACAAAATATTGACTGGGCAGGATTCTTCCCAGAAAAAATACTTACTTTACAAATTGGAGGACTAGGATTTGATGACGAAAAATTGAAGAATTTATTCTCAGCAGAACACGGTTTTCCTAATTTGAAATATTTAACCCTAATTAATAACGACATTAGTGATATTACCCCCCTATTAGAAATAGAAGGTTTGGGTAAAGATTCATCAGTAAGTCTTAGAAATAATATGATAGATGAATCAGAATTTGATAATCCTATACAAACTCTTATTGAGCGAGGGGTTAACGTTAATTATGATAATCAACGTTCTCAATTGGCTACTGCTACTCCCACTCCACGAATTACTTCTAATGCTGTTGGAACTTGTGATAACCCAGGCGATTGGGTTAAATTTGCAGACAGAGCATTATTTGAATCCTTAATTGAGTCTATGCAAGACCAAGGTACCAGGTATTGTAGTGATAAGAGTGGCGCTCGAATAACACGTATAGCTCTAGAAACAGTAACATATCTTGATGCTTCTGATCGAGGTATCAGATTTCTCGATGGATTAGATGCAGCAACAAACCTACGAGAGGCACATCTCTCAGGAAACATGATTGGCGAATTCTGGCCTTTAGACTTTTTATATAATCTCGAACATCTCGATCTAAGAGATAATGGTATTTTTGACGCTTTTGGGCTATTCGATATGCAGGGATTAACAAACTTGAGTACATTACGATTAGATAATAACAACTTAGTAACTTTAAGAGGAGTTGAGAATCTATATAACTTAGAAGAACTCTACCTTACTAATAATAGGTTATGCCAAGAAGGATTTGATCCATTTGATGCACTAAGAATGAATATGAACCTCATGGTTCTAAATATTTCGTATCAGCAAATGGATCCATGTATAAGTGATATAGGTTTTGTGTATGCTCTCCCAAATCTTCACAACATTGCCATTGACAGTAGTAATGTAAATGATCTCGAGCCTTTAAGCGCAATGTATTCTATAGAAGCACTCGGTCTTGCTGATGTGAGGAACGTAAATGATTTTTCACCTCTACTTGGTTTGAATTATGTACCTGGAGCTAGTATCAATTTTGACAATTCTAATGTCCCTGAAGACATTTATCGTCAATTAAGTAATATGGGAATAAATGTACAGGCTGGGAGCGGCCCAGGGCCATTATTCAGCCAAAACATGAATTCAATTACAACTGCTGGAAGTGGAAATAATGTAATTGTAGATACTTCTATTTATGAATACCTTGAGGCAGGTGAAGGAAGTAATGTTAAAGTAATTGAATTAATGCACAATAACGATTCTTCTTACAGTGGACTATATAATATTGAACCATATCAAATCATGGGCAAGCCTGTTTATATGAAAACCAACTGTTATGCAGGTAGTACTGAAGGTCAATGTTATATATTTAAATGGCCAACAAATCAGGATGAATGGGTTTTACAACCATTTACACCTGGATCCTCTGTAAATGGCAATGATTGGCTAGCTAATGAGATTCTAACTGGAGAAAATCCATGGGATGGGTACTGGGGAGAAAATGTACGAAGTGTGAGAATTGTTAACGAATCTCCAAATGGCACTTTTGAAAGTAATGGCAATCAAGGTGATAATTTTTTCTATGAAGAAGAACGAGAGAGTCGAGGGTTTTTATTTAATGTTGATGAGGTCCCGGAATGGGCTAAGAGTCTGGGATTAAATAATTTTAACACCCTATTAGATCCCACTGTGATAGCAATGTTTGGTATATTCATCACACTACTAGGAACTGTAGCTCAAATGGTAAGAGGAAGGTAGAGTAGATTGGCATATTATACACTTGTAAAAGAATATGAACCTAAACAATCAACAGGGAAAAATGTATTCTTTAAACTTATATTAGCAATTTTCATAATCACTAATTACATATTTTTACTGAATGTTGTTCATGCAGATCATGAAGCGGGAGATCCAGATGGAGCAGGTAGTGGTATGGGCGATATGGGAAATATGATGGGTGGTATGGGCGATATGGGGAATATGATGGGTGGTATGGGCGATATGGGGAACATGGGTGGTATGGGGGATATGGGGAATATGATGGGTGGTATGGGCGATATGATGGGCGGAATGATGGGTGGAGATATGTCTATGCCTATGGCTTTAGATGTAGTATCTGTTGATGGATCTCGTCATTACGAAGGTACATACTATATGACAAATATGTGGAATGGTTTTCCAGTTTGGAATAACCCTGACGGATGTAGAGGCGCAGGTGGTACTGGGTGTTATATATTCAATTACAACACGAGTGAATGGCATCTCCAAGGATATCAACCAGGTGCAGTTGATAAGGTAGGGTTGGTTCACAGGTCTACCTTATCAATGTGGCCATGGGAAGGTGGATTTCCAGATCATAAAGTTACTATAAGCAATAATGTAGATATGAATAGTATGATGGGTAATATGATGGGTGGCATGGGGAATATGATGGATGGAGGTGGAGGTATGTCTATGCCGAATAGTAGCAATTCCACTTCAATGATGTTACCTGCTATGGATACTGGATATATGTGTAATGGCGAGCCACGAGTAATTTTCCCTGATAGCAATTTATTTTCTGCAATAATTAATGATATTGAGAGTTACCAAATTGGCGTAAGCTTTAGCGCTGGTGGTAGAGGGTGTGAACCAAATTCTATAACTCTCTATTCTCTTCAAGAGATACGGAAGATGGATATATCTAATTCACAAATCACCAATTTATGGGGGATAGAATACTTTTCCAACTTAGAGAAATTAAAAGCTGATAACAATTATATTGTGGATATAGAACCCTTGCAAGAACTTTTTAATTTAAGAGAATTGATTATTAACAATAATTATTTAATACTACAAGATCAAGACCCACGGTATCCTCCTGAAGAAAATCCTATTACTAATTTACAAAGAATTGGAGTCAGAGTTGAAGCTACCTACATTAGCTTAAATGACTTATTAACTAAACGAGGAGTCGATCAAAATACCGGAAAGTTAAGCCGAGATCAAATAATTGATATTTTGTATGAAGACTTAGATCCTGCACAAATTAGAAGTCTCAATCAAACTCAACCTTCATCAGTAAACCAGAATCAACAAAACACCGTAGATTCCTGTGGTCAAGTAAGTAGATTTGTACAGTTTCAGGATGAATCTTTGGCTAGAGGAATTCAGAATACTATGAAAAGCGAAGGCCTAAGGTTTTGTAGTGGTGGTGGTGAATTAGAAATAGACAGTAAGTCATTACAGAATGTTACTTCACTCGTTTTAAATGGACAAGGTATAAATTCACTTGAAGGAATTCAAGGATTAGTAAATCTTGTAGATTTGGAACTAGATAATAATAGAATAACTAATCTTGATGCTTTAGGCAGCTTAAAATCACTACGAAATCTGCTTTTAGGAAATAATCAAATATGCCAAAACAACTTCAATCCATGGGACAGTTTAAGAGGATTAGGGATTGAAGAGTTAAGTGTGGTAAATGCATGTATTTCGGGGTTAGACTTTACCGATGATTTAAGAAATCTTCGCTCTATATACTTAGATGATAATCCAATATCAGAATCACAATTATACAAAATACAGGACTTACAAAATAGAGGTGTTCAAGTTTTCTATAATGGTAACATCAGTGAAAATCAACAAGGATACCAAAATAATTCAAATAATTTATCCACATCTTCAGTAAACGAAAGTTCTTCTTTCTATTATGAAGAAGAAGGTAGTAGTCGTGGTTTTCTATTCAAAGTAGATGAAGTTCCTGAATGGGCAAAAACCTTGGGATTAACTGATATAAACACTCTACTCGACCCTACGGTTATAGCTATGTTTGGTATATTTATCACACTTTTAGGGACTGTATCACAAATGGCTAGAGGAAGATAGTTAATTAATATCTGATAAGAATTTACAAGGTATTAAAAGAATTAGGGCGATACATAAACAAACAACTAGTGCTGATAATGCTCCTACTTGTCCAAATGGGGTAAATGCGGTGAAAAACCACCACAGAAACGACCCAAATAGATAGGCTCCTCTACCAGCAACATTGTATAGTCCAAATGATTCGTTAATATCATTTTCGCTAGAATAGTGTATCAAAATTGGCCGATCAGCAACCCAAACACCACCTAGTAAGAAACCAGTATATGAAATAAGAATCCACCATAAGTTATTGTCTAGATTTAATACTGGTATTAAAACAACAGAAAGTAAAGCTACAATCCAACATGTTAGAACCAAAATTAAGCATCGGCGAGCTCCATAAGTATCAGTTATTACTCCCCAAAGAAAAGCCCCTGGTATCGAAAAAATGATACCTACGAATAAAAAACCAGGGATTTTATCAGGAGGTATCCCTACTGTTTCTACTGCAAATAAAGTAATAAAAGTAATGCCGGCATTGATTGCAGACATGTACCAAAACTTTACAAATAAAAATTTGCGTATTTTTGAAAACCTTGAATCGAAAAGGTATCGCATGGGGTTAATGATTTGAGGAATGGGGTATTTTTCATTTTGAGTGATTGGCTTGCTCTTTTGTGGTTTTTGGATAGAATCAGTAAACAAAACAAGTTGAATCGCAAAAAGTGCCAAAATGATTGAAATAATCAAAAAAGCTAACTCATAAGAACCAAATCTCGAGTTGATAAATATCCCTATTAGAACAACAATAAAAGATCCAGCATAACCAATGCCTATACCTAATCCTCCAATCATCCCTCTATTTTGTTCTGTGGAAATATCAGTCAGCATTGAGTTGTAGGCAATCTCAGCAATATTTAGACATATCATTGAAATCGCAAATAGTAAAAGTATGATAAAAATATTTACAAAAATCCCATATACGGCTATAGATAGGCAAGTTGCTAAAGTAAAGCTAAGAACAACATATTTTTTTCTGAAATATATATCCATTAAGTTACCAAGTGTAGGTCCTAGAATAAGAGTGACACCTGTTGCTATAGCAATAGTTAAAGCAAAATCAGAATCATTTGATCCTTTATTATTTACCAGCCATAGTGGGAAAAAATAACCAATAACTCCGGAATAGAAAATTGTACTACCTGCATCAAATGAAATCCAGCTAATAACAGATGATGATAAATTATTTTTTATCATGTGATGAAAATTCTTCTACATAAATACAATAAGTACAGTTCGGTGAAGATTGAGGAATGTTATTACTTTCTAACACGTTATAAACTTGATTAAGAACAGAAGGTATCCATGAGGTGTTCCCACGATATTTCAAAACTTTAACTGTGAAATTAAGCTTATCGTCAAACATCAGGTTTTCTTTTAGTCCGTTTAAATAGACAAAATAAGTAATTGGAGACACACTTTGACCATCCATCATAAGTAGCCATTGGTAAAATTCGATTTGTCTTTTATACGACAGATAAATATTTTCTTCACTAACTCCATCTTTTCTCGATGTAGCTTTATAATCGACAACTATCAATTCATCAGATTCAAGATCAATCCAAAGATCGTCAATTGCGCCTGTAAATATCAAATTTGTTTCATTTTGAAAGTACGTAAGTCCTTTCCAATTATTTCTCCAATCATTTAGTGAAGGATGATTGTAAGGTATTGCATTGATGTTATTTTGGACCATGTAAGGATGAGGTTGTTGCAATGAACGATAATAGTCAAATTCTTGTTTAAGTAATTGGTCAACAGCATTGTTTAAAGTAAATGGATATCCAAAAGGTCTGTCTGTTCCGAGTTTTCTATCTATATAAAAACACCTGGGGCATTGTAGAAATAAATCAACTCTAGATCGACTTAACTTATACGGCTTTTGTCGTTGAGAATTATTGATGTATAAATTTTGAGATCTAACCATTAATTTTTGCTTTCGAATAATAGGGTATATGAATATTCTATCAGGATCGCTTATTGAAATCTATTAGAAATAAAAATGGGCCCGGAAGGGATCGAACCTACGACCAATCGATTATGAGTCGACCGCTCTACCACTGAGCTACGGGCCCCTATTTTAAGGTGCTAGTATAAAATCGTATCTGATTTATAAATATTTTGCAACCGAGAAATGTCTATATTTCGATACCAAGATTCTTTTGATAGTCATGATCAATGTATTTGATACCACCTGTTGTAGGAATAGATGCAGCTGAGTAATCGATAGTATTTTTTCGATATGCAGTAGGTATGTTGTTGACAACATCTTGCTGAATAAGCTCTTGTATAAATGTATTATCTATACCCATTAACTCATTTAAAACATATTGATTAGCTTCACCAAATGATGGTGCAAACCCTTTGATTTTTACTTCAGTTTTATTCAAATGCCATGGTCTGGCTATAAATGCACGTGTCCCAAGGTTTCTTTCTGGATCAGCTGTTACTTTTTCGATAAACCCGCGCTGATGGTTATGCGAATTAGTGAAATAATCTCGAGAATCAAATACAGGACCGGAGGGAATATCAAATCCTTGTAGTTTTTCCATTAATTGAAATCTTTCATATTTTTTGGTAAACAATGAAATAATCTCATCAAGCTCGTCATGATGAGCCATACGTGATGCATTGTCAATAAATCTTACATCTGTAATCAAGTCTTGTTGATCCATCGCTTTGCATAAAGAATTCCATTTATCTTGAGTAAGTGCAGAGACAACTATCCATTCATCATCATTACCACTTGTCGGATAACAACCTTGTGGTGCATATTGGGGGTGTCGATTACCAATACGAGAAGGTAATCGTTTGTTATCAGTCCAGTCAAGAATGTATTCACCTAGGAAGTAACAACCTAATTGATACATACCTATATCGATCCACTGACCTTTTCCTGTACGATTTCTATAACGAAGTGCTGAAGCAACTGAAAACAATCCACTCCATGAGGCAAGAAAATCTACGAAAGACATACCAGCTTTTGAAGGAATATCATTCAAATAACCTGTAACTGAAGCTGTTCCATGAGTAGCTTCCATTGTGGTGGCTTGACCTGGATAAGATGCATAAGGACCTTCGCTGTGTCCATAGCCAGTATTGGATATCATTATAATATCTGGTTTGATTTTTTTTATATCTTCGTAAGTTAGATTCCACTTTTTCATTACTCTTGGCGTGAAATTTTCCATGATAATATCTGAAACTTTAATCAATTCAATAAATAATTCTCGCCCTTCTTGCCTAGACATATCTAATGTTAAGGACCGTTTTCCCCTATTCATATTATTAAATCCAGGTGCCTTATTCCAATAGTCTCCACTCACATCGCCATCAGCTCCTTGAGGCGCTGTTAGCCTTCGTGATATATCAACATGGGAAGGGCCTTCAATTTTAATAACTTCTGCCCCTAAGTCTGTCATAACTCCTCCCCCATATGGCATGGCAACTACATATGTCGAGTCTAATATCCTAACACCTTCTAATGGTAATTTCACAACATTCACTCAATTCCTAAATTTTTCTTATAATCTTTATCAAACCAACCATTCCCAATGGTTTGAGTTCCCCCTTCACGACCTGTTGATACATTACCTTGACGAATCCTTGTAGGAACATCATTTACAATATCCATATCAGTGAGGTCTTTAATAGTATTATCGCTTTTTGCTAATAAGTTTTTCAAAATATCAAAGTTGGCGTCGCCAAATGCAGGCCCATAGCCCTTGATTTTGATGTTAGATTTATTTAGATGCCAAGGTCTTGCTATAAGTACTCTAGGTCCTATTCCTCGTTCAGGTGGACCTGTGACTTTTTCTAAAAACCCTCTTTCCCAATTATGTTTAGATAAAGATGCGTCTTTAACATCAAATACAGGTCCAGATGGTATTCCCGATTGTTGTAGTCTTTCTGTTAATTCAAATCGGTCAAAGTTTTTTGTAAACGAGCTAATGATAGTATCTAAGTCATCATGGTTAACAATACGTGATTGATTATCAATAAATCTGGGATCACTAAATAAATCATTTCTTTGCATAATCTCGCAAAGGTTTTTCCACTGGTTAGTATTAACAATTGATATTGTTATCCACCTGTCATATTCGTTAGTGCGATAGCAACCTTGTGGTGCATATTGGGGGTGTCGATTACCAATACGAGAAGGCAATCGCCTATTACCGATCCAATCCATTAAATATTCACTAATAAAAGAAACCCCTAATTGATACATACCTATATCGATCCATTGACCTTTTCCTGTACGATTTCTATAACGAAGTGCTGAAGCAACTGCAAATAATGCATGCCACGAAGCTAAGAAGTCCACATATGATCTTCCTGCTTTATTGGGAAGTTCTCCATAATAACCAGTAACAGAAGCTGTTCCATGAGTAGCCTCCATTGTGGTGGCTTGGCCTGGATAAGATGCATATGGACCTTCACTATGGCCATATCCAGTATTGGATATCATTATAATATCTGGTTTGATTTTTTTTATATCTTCGTAAGTTAGATTCCACTTTTTCATTACTCTTGGCGTGAAATTTTCAACTATGATATCACTGACTTTAATCATTTCAATAAACAGATCGCGTCCTTCTTGTCGTCCCATATCTAGTGACAAGGATCTTTTGCCTCTATTCATCGTTGTAAATCCGGCTTTTTTATTCCAATAATCTCCGGATCCATCATTATCTGGTCCCTCAGGAAGTGCCAGACCCCTTGTTCCATCTAAATGTGAAGGACCTTCGATTTTAATAACATCAGCTCCCAAATCTGCTAATATACCACAGGTATACGGCATAGCAACAACATATGTAGAGTCTAAAACTCTAACACCTTCTAATGGTAGGTTCATACTGGAGTTCCTTTAAAAGATACTATTAAATATTTAAATGTTTTTTAAAGTCTGGATCATATGACTTTAAACGCCCAGCTTTCACTAATTCATCAAGACCCATTGTAGGGGTAGGACGTAAATTTTCAGGAACAGTAGTTGTTATTTTATCATTCACAAGGTTATTATAATTCTCTTGTGAATATCCTAATAAATTTACTATACAGTCATAGTTAGAGTCGCCAAACGTTGGAGCAGGGCGATGAATTTTCAAATCTGATTTATTTGCTTTCCATGGACGCCCCATAAGGACACGTTGGCCCATTTTTCTATCATCAGGAAAATCTACTTTTTCAAGAAAACCCCTTTCCCAATAGTGAGGGTTTAAATTAGAATCGCTAGAGTCGAATATTGCGCCTGAAGGAATCCCGGCTTCTTGGAGAATATTCGTTAGCTTATGCTTATCATATTCTTTAGTGTATTTTTCAATAATAAGATCAATTTCTTGATATTGCTCTCTTCGAGAAATTTCAGTTGAATATTTCGAATTATTTAATAATTCAGTAGCATTTAAAACGGCACATAGTTTTTCCCACTCTTCATTTGTATCTATTGATATGGATATCCATTCATCTGCGCCTGAGCAACGATAAACTCCTTGCACAGAACGCCATCTATGACGATTTCCCACACGCTCACCTTTAAATGCGTTTGACATCCAATCTAATATATATTCAGATGTTAAATATGCCCCTAGTTGATACATACCAACATCAACCCATTGCCCTTTACCAGTTTTATTGCGATGTCTCAATGCATTTGCTATTCCCATTAGTCCAGACCAACATGACAAAAAGTCGATAAATGACTGTCCTGCTTTTGATGGAATGTCATTATCATAACCTGTTATGTGACAATGCCCATGAGTTGCTTCTTGGGTTGTAGCTTGGGCTGGGTATGAAGACCAAGGACCTTCGCCATGGCCATAACCAGTATTAGAAACCATGATAATATCAGGTTTAATTTTTTTCAGGTTTGGATAATCTAGTCCCCATCTTTTCATAACTCTAGGCGTGAAGTTTTCCATAAATATGTCAGACTGTTTAAGCATATCAACCAGTATTTCTCTACCCTCATCTTTACTCAAATCTAAAGTTAGAGATTTTTTACCACGATTTATCTGATTATACGAAGCGGTTCTATTCCAAGGGTCTTCTCCAACTATATTGTCTGGATATGCGCCTGCAAAAGCACCATTTCTCGTGGTATCTGGTCTACCAGGACCTTCAATTTTAATTACTTCTGCGCCAAGGTCAGCTAAAAGGCCGGCTGCGTATGGAAATGCGAACACATATGTAGATTCTATTACTCTTATACCTTCAAGTGGAGACTTCATTCATTACTCCTTAAATACCTAATTTTGTTTTATAATCTGGGTCAAAATATGCAAGACGTCCTAAATTCACCTGTTCTTCTAAAGGAACAGGTGAAACATTTTGAATAGTTGTTGGTTGCTCAGCAATAAAACCTTGAGATTTAAAATCTTCAAAATCTTTATCACTCATACCAATTAAATCTTTAAGGATTTCACTATTACTTGATCCTAATGGTTCAATTGGTCTACGAATTCTGGCATCTAACTTACTACCTCGCCATGGTCTCCCCATTATTTTCCTCGTACCCATATTTCTAGATTCTGGATATTCCACACGCTCAATAAATCCAGTTTCTTTATAATGAGGATTAAGATTACAATCCGCAGAATCAAAAACAGGTCCAGCTGGGATATTTTTTGATTGGAGCAATTCCATTATTTCATACTTATTTAACTGAACAGTCCATTTAGCAATGATATCATCTAATTCATCGTGGTTTGCTCGTCTACTTAATAAAGTTGCATATTTATCATCTGACGAAAGATTTGGTTTGCCCATTATTTCACAGAAATCATTCCATTGTGAATCCTCGCCAATCGATAAAACAACCCATTGGTCTATACCTTTACAAGGGTATGTCCCTTGGGGAGTTCTCCAAGGGTGTCTGTTACCGAATCGTCCAGATTTGTTTGAGTTTGATTGCCAATCCATAATATATTCTGCGGTCCCCATAACCCCTAATTGATACATACCTATATCGATCCACTGACCTTTTCCTGTACGATTTCTATAACGAAGTGCTGAAGCAACTGCAAATAATCCTGACCAACATGCCAAAAAATCAACATAAGAGGCTCCAGCTTTAGACGGGATGTCATTGTCATATCCTGTTATGTAGCAATGGCCATGAGTAGCTTCTTGAGTTGTAGCCTGTGCAGGATAAGCAGAAAATGGGCCATCACCATGACCGTACCCTGTATTAGAGATTAGTATAATATCAGGTTTGATTTTTTTGATATTTTCATAATCTAATCCCCATCGACGCATTACTCTAGGCGTATAATTTTCCATCATTACATCACTGATACTTATTAGTTCTTTCAGGTATTCTCTACATTCTTCTTTACTTAAATCTAAGGTAAGAGATTTCTTGTTCCGATTTAATAAATTAAAACTTGCAGATCTATTCCAATAATCAGTACCAGGATCATTTTCAGGGAATCCGCCAGAGAATTGGCCTCCTCTAACAATATCTAAATGTCCGGGACCTTCAACTTTGATAACTTCTGCTCCTAGATCCCCTAATATACCACCAGCATAAGGCATAGCAAAAACATAAGTAGAATCAATAACTCTAAGATTTTCAAAAGGTGATTTAGTCATATTCAACTCCATTAAATTAGATAATCTCTAACTCTCGCAGTTTTACTAAGTCTTCTTTAGTATAGTTAAGAGTTTCAGTGTAAACTTCGACATTATGTTGTCCTAACGTTGGGGAAGGAATTCTATATTGGCTAGGAGTTTCACTCATATTAAATAGTCTAAAGGGAACTTTTATTTTCCCTATTACAGGATGATCGACATCTTGATAAAAGTTTCGCGCTTCCAATTGAGGGCAATTAGCCAAATCTTCGGGTGTTTGAACAATACCAAATAACATTCGATAATCTTCTGATGCACTTTTAAACATTTCATGCATTTTTCTATCTTTGGTGGCTTCAGTCAGAATCCCATCAAACTCTATTCCATTTTGAACTCTTTGCTCAGCATTTGCGAATTTTTCTTCATGAAGGGCTTCATTCCCATAAAATTTAACTATATCGTCCCAAGTAGCACCACCTCCAGGTTGGCTTATAAAATAGCCATCAGC
>Ga0209501_10003883_pt1 | contig 14709 bp, 11 predicted proteins | sample ArcticOcean_MG_C_4_FD_187434 | JGI IMG/M metagenome (GOLD analysis project Ga0209501, IMG submission 187434) | Marine microbial communities from western Arctic Ocean - ArcticOcean_MG_CB4_134 (SPAdes) (version 2) | ecosystem: Environmental > Aquatic > Marine > Oceanic | place: Arctic Ocean...
AAAACTTGGATTGGTGCCATGCCCAGCTTCGTGGTTAGAGTATTCAACTATCTCCATCTCTCCCGATCCAGACAAGAAAGTATAAACAACTTCAGACTGTATAAGCCTATGGCCTCCAGTAGATCCTGTAGGTTTGATGACAGTTTTGCTTGCAACTAGCTTTCTTAATAGCTCATTTGTCCAAGTTGTATACGAGTCATTATTTTTAGAAATAGAGTCACCCACTGAAAAGTTTTTATATTTTTTTGCCATAATTTTCTTAGTGCAGTTAAAAAAAAATATTCTAACACTTTCTTTAAGTTTACTCCTTGGATACTTGCGAGATATGATGCTTATGTACAATAAATCATTCAGATTGGTATTTAAATAAAAGAGGTGACTATGAAATTAAGAAAATTTTGGGGATGGGGCTACATGGACGAAGTGCTTACTGATCAAGAAGAATCTGCTATTGAAAGTAGGATTTTACAAAACTTTAATGTTGATAAAGTTGATACTTTAGCAATACCTCAAGTTAAGGATATTGAGCTCCCAACATCAAGAATCACCATTCCTGCTTCTTTAAAAACTTTTCTTAGCGACGATACTCATGAGAGGTTAAATCATGCTTATGGAAAATCATTTCCTGATATTGCCAGAGCCTTGCTACGAGAATTTCCTTCACCTCCTGATTTAGTTGCCTTCCCAGATACTGAGAATGATTTAAAAAACATCGTTGATTGGGCGGATGAAAATTGTATTGCTGTCATTCCATACGGCGGAGGTTCAAGTGTTTGTGGAGGAGTTGAAACTTATGTAGGCGAAGACTATAAGGGGGTAATTTCATTAGATTTAAGGAATCTAAATAAAGTCTTAGAGATAGATAAAGACAGTAGATCAGCAAGAATCCAAGCAGGAATCCTGGGACCTGATCTAGAAAATACACTAAGGGAACATAATCTAACCATGCGACATTACCCTCAAAGTTTTGAGCTTTCTACGCTAGGAGGTTGGATAGCAACAAGATCAGGCGGACATTTTGCTACTTTGTATACACACATAGATGATTTCGTGCAATCAACACGCATGGTGACACCTTCCGGTATTATTGAATCAAGAAGATTACCTGGTTCTGGAGCTGGCCCAAGCCCTGACAGATTTGCTATTGGATCCGAGGGCATTCTAGGAGTTATAACTGAAGCGTGGATGAGACTTCAAGATAGACCAACTTTTCGGGCATCTACTTCTGTTGAATTTACTGACTATAAGAAGGCATTAAATGCAACAAGGTTGATTAGCCAGTCTGGTTTGTTTCCTGCAAATTGTAGATTGCTGGATTCTAACGAAGCTATGGTAAATGGTGCTGGAGACGGTTCAGTACATGTTTTAATGCTTTCATTTGAATCTGCTGATCACGATGTACAGCCTTGGTTAGAAAGGGCTCTTGAGATTGCAGAATCGGAAGGTGGAGAGTTTAATGTCCCTAAATCAACCGATAAAGAGTCTCACCGAAAAGGGTCTTCCGGTACCTGGAGAAATAGCTTTATTAAAGCTCCTTACTTTAGGGAAGGTTTTGTTAGACGCGGCATTGTTCAAGATACTTTTGAAACAGCAATAACTTGGGATAAAGCTTATGATTTTATTGAAGAAGCTAAAAAAAGAAGTGCCCAAGCCATTAAAGAAATTTCGGGTAAAGAGGCTTTAGTAACTTGTAGGATTACTCATACTTATCCGGATGGTTTAGCACCTTATTTTACTTACGGTGCATACGCCACTCCAAGCACCATGCTGGATGTTTGGAAAGACATAAAATTAGCTACCAATGAGATTTGTGTTTCGTTAGGAGGAACCATAACTCACCATCATGCTGTTGGTAGAGATCACAGGCCCAATGGTTACGATCAACAAAGAACCGAAGGATTTAAAAATATTCTTAATTCTGTAAAGCTAACAACAGACCCAAATGGGATTATGAATCCAGGTGTTTTAATTGATCCACATGGTAAAAAAATTAAGAACTGGATGACCGCTAAATAAAAGTAGAAATGCAAATTATTAACAAAAATGGCATAATTGCACTACTTAAGAAAGGGGAGATATTATGTTAAAGCAAGCAACATTTACTGAGATGCTAAATGGTACTGAAGAAGATTATGCAATTATAGGAGAACACTTTGCAGATTTTGCTAAAGGGTTGCCAGATAGAGTCCTTAAGCATTTATCAATTCTAGAAGGCGATACGGGTGGCTTTGCTGTTGATCGTCTTACTCACTGTGTTCAAACTGCAACTAGAGCTTATAGGGATGGTAGAGACGAAGAATACGTAGTTTGCGCTTTATTGCACGATATTGGAGACACAATCGCTACCGCGAATCACGCAGATCTTGCAGCAACCATGTTGCAACCGTTTGTTTCTGAAAAGAATTACTGGATAGTTAAACACCACGGGATATTTCAAGGTTACTATTTCTGGGAATATCTAGGTTTAGATAAAAATACTAGAGATCAGTTTAAAGAAAGTGAGCATTGGAAAGATTGTGCTGAATTTTGTGCAAAGTACGATCAAAATTCTTTTGATCCTGAATACGATAATATGTCTCTAGAAGAGTTTGAACCTATGGTTAGAAACGTATTTTCAAAACCTAAAAATTCTCCGTATATTAGAACAGAATCCTAAGAGTAGAATAATTCTATGGATAGAATTGAAGCTCTAATTAAAGAACTAACACTCGAAGAAAAAGTTTCCATACTTTCAGGCTCTGATGCTTGGCACTCCACGGGCGTAGAAAGACTTTCTTTACCAAGAATAAAAATGACGGATGGTCCTATTGGAGCCAGAGGCGACTCTGTTTCTGGGGCATCTGCGGCATGTTTTCCAAGCGCTACTTCCTTATCTTCAATGTGGGACCAGGAATCCATAGAAGAGATAGGAAAAGCTATTGGCAGGGAATCAAAGAGTAAAGATGCGGATGTTTTGTTGGGTCCTACTATCAATCTACACAGGCACCCACTGGGAGGCCGTCATTTTGAATGCTACTCTGAAGATCCTATATTAACGGGAAAGTTAGCTGCTTCATATGTAAAAGGAGTTCAATCTGAAGGTGTTTCGGCTTGCCTTAAACATTTTGTGGGCAATGATACAGAATTTCAAAGACACTTTATTAGTTCGAATATTTCTGACAGGGTCTTAAGAGAAATGTACCTTCTGCCTTTTGAAATGGGTGTAAAGCAAGGTGGAGCTTTATCTGTAATGTCGGCTTATAATAAATTGAATAACACCTTTTGCAGTTCAGATGAAGGTTTGTTGATAGGTATTCTTAAAGAAGAATGGAGTTTTCCAGGATTTGTTGTAAGCGATTGGGGTGCGGCGTTAGATACTGTAGGCAATGCGAATGGAGGCTTGGATCTAGAGATGCCAGGACCTGCTAAATCTTGGGGAAAAAACCTTATTAAAGCAGTAGAAGATTCTGAAGTTAATGAGGAAATAATTGATGATAAAGTTAGAAGGATTTTAAGAGTTGCAGAATTTACAGGTCGTTTGGATAACCCTGAAGAACGAGAAGAGAAAAGTTTAGATTTACCTGAAGATAGAAAATGCATTAGAAGAAGTGCTTCGGAGGGAATGGTTCTACTTAAAAATACTAATTTATTACCGCTTAATAAAAATAATATTAAAAAACTCGCTGTTATTGGTCCCAATGCGAAGAAAGGACAATATTTAGGGGGAGGGAGTGCAGCTCTAAAAGCACATTATGTTGTTCATCCACTAGAAGGAATTCAAAGTGCTGTAAAGGATCGTGTTGAAGTTTCATATGCGCAAGGCTGTCATACTCATAAATTTCTTCCCGCAATAGATAGTGAATTACTTACAACTGATAAAAATACGGAGAAAGGTTTTAAAGTAGAGTTTTATGAGGATCAAGATTTTAATGAAAATCCAGTTGCAATTGAATACATGGCAGGCAATAAATTCTGGGCCTTAGGAGGTTTTGGTCTTAATGTAATTTCTAAAATGGAAAAACCTTCTCTCTCTGTTAGGTTCTCGGGCAAGTTGGAAGCAAATATTTCTGGTACCCATGAATTTGAAATATACAGTATCGGTCTTTCTAGAATGAAACTTAATGGAGAAGTAATTATTGATAATTGGACTTCTCAGGAGCCTGGCGAAACATTCTTTTCAATGGGAAACGCTCCAAAACAAGCCTCCCGTGAATTAGAAGAAGGTCAGATCTATGATTTAGAGATTGAGTATCAATGGTCGGGAAGATTCCCGGCTGTAGGCATAGGCATGCTACCTCCTGACCCTTGCGATTTAATGGAAGAAGCTACGGTTTTAGCTAAAGATTCTGATGCAGTTATCTTAATTGTTGGTACTAACTCTGATTGGGAAACCGAGGGAAATGACAGAGAAAATCTAGAATTACCAAATAGGCAAAACGAACTTATTAAAGAAGTGTGTAAGGCTAATCCAAATACAGTGGTTGTTATGAATACGGGGTCACCTTGTGCAATGCCATGGAATGAAGAGGCTAAGGCCATTCTTCAATGTTGGTTTCCTGGTCAAGAATTTGGTAACTCTTTATCCGATATTATTTTTGGTGATGTAAATCCATCAGGAAAATTACCTACAACTTTTCCTAAGCAATTAGAAGATACTCCTGCCTTTGCACATTACCCGGGAAAAGACTTGCAAATGGATTATTTGGAAGGTCTCTACATAGGTTATCGATGGTATGAAAAAGAAAATATCGAACCCTTGTATCCTTTTGGCCATGGCCTTTCTTATACTGCATATGCTTATGCAAACTTACGAATCGTACCTCCTAAAGGTGCTGGAGCTGTTGTGGCTTTTGAGTTGGAAGTTTCTAATATTGGCGATAGAGCAGGAAAAGAGGTTGTTCAATGTTACGTAGGTCTTAAAAATTCAAATATCGATAGACCTTTAAAAGAACTAAAAGCTTTTAAAAAGGTAGAGCTTAAACCATCGGAAACAAAAGTTTGTTCTTTCGAGCTAACCGAGAAAGATTTATCTTACTGGGATGAAGAAGAGAAATGTTGGAAGGTGGAATCAAATGAATACTCAATATTAGTTGGGAGCTCTTCAGCCAATATAGAGCTCCAAACTTCTGTCTGGTTGGGATAAAAAATTAGACTTTTTTAGGTGCTCCTTTTTCGGCAACTTCTTCATCGTGATATTTTTTACTTTCTACCAGTTCAGGAATGAGTTGATCTAGTTGCTCTAGTGTCCATAAATCATCGGTTGTATAAGATTTTATAATTGCAGGTTGCTGCATAATTCCAAGAATTCCTCCTTGAGAGTGAATTATTTGAGATGTGATTTCATTTGCAGCTTCAGTGCATAACCATACGACAACTGGAGCTATTTGCTCTGGTCCTTGAGTCCAATCATTTTCATCATACTTTCTGCCGGCAGCTTCGATCAAATCAATAGTTAATCTTGTTGCAGCTCCTGGTGATATGGTGTTTACCGTGCATTTATATTTAGCTACTTCCAACGCTAGTGATCTTGTAAAGCCTGCAATTCCAGCTTTAGCAGCACCATAATTAACTTGCCCAAAATTTCCAAAAAGACCAGAAACAGATGACATGTTTATTATTCTGCAATTCATTCTATTAGTGTCCCTAATATGTCTAACAAGGGGTCTTGTGCAGTTGTAGTGACCTTTTAAGTGCACTTCCATAATTGCATCCCAATCACTTTCTTCCATGTTATAGAGAGTTCTATCTCTTAAGATGCCAGCGTTATTGATGAGAATATCTGCTCCTCCAAAGGCATCAACTGCTGATTGAAAGATATTATTTCCTCCTTTCACAGTACCTACCGAGTCATAGTTTGCAACTGCTTCAGATCCTAGTTCTTTAATTTCTTGCACAACTTCATCTGCTACTCTGCCGCCCCCAGATCCGTCTCTAGCTCCTCCTAAATCATTTACAACAATGCTTGCTCCTTCTTTTGCTAGGTATAAGCAAATTTCCTTTCCAATGCCTCTTCCTGCACCAGTTACAATTGCTACTTTCCCATTTAATGTTGACATAAATTTACCTTTCTTATTTTATTTAATTCGTAGTAGTAATATAACAAAGAGAAATGGTATTGTGTAAGACTGTAGTTAAATCATATTTATAATTTTCTTAGTATTTATGGTCTTGACATCAATATAAAATATTTATTAAGGAGAGAATTGAGTGGCAGAAGGAGATATTAAAGCTCACAGAGCAAGTCCGTTTACTCAGTTTTATTATGGATTTGGGTCTATATCCGTAGGTATAAAAAACAATCTCCTAGGGACCTTCCTTCTTATTTACTACAACCAAGCATTAGGACTAGAAGCTATGACAGCAGCTTATGCAATGGCAATTGCATTAGTATTTGATGCTGTATCTGATCCTTTAATTGGCATATGGTCAGATCGAACAAATTCAAGATTAGGGAGGAGGCATCCTTTTATGTATTTTTCTATCATACCTTTTGCCTTAGCTTACTATTTTATTCTTATTGATCCTGGTGATATAAGTAAGGATGACCTATTTTATAGATTAGTTTTTTGGTTAATTGTTTTAAGAATGTCTATGACATTATTTGAAGTGCCTAGAGGAGCATTGGCTCCAGAATTATCTAAGGATTACGATCAAAGAAATAGGCTTGCATCTTTAGGCATGATGTTTGGTTGGATTGGAGGGGCTGGTATAGATTTCATAGCTAGAAGGTACTGGCTAACTTCTTTTGTGGATATAGGCGGATACCAAATATTAGCCTTTTGGGGAGGAGTAGGAATTTTTATAGGTGCAGCTGTATCTTGTATAGGGACTCATAGGAATATTCCTGATTTATACAAACCGCCTCCGCCATTAGTAATTGAAGATTCATTCTATCAAGAGAGTATTTTTAATAAGAGGTTAAAATTTAGATTTCCTTTGCCCATTCTTAAAAACCTAAAACCTATAGATATTCTTATTTACTTAATAAAAGTTATTGGGTATTTAGTGTTCATATGGTGGCTTGGGAATGTCATAAGAATATTAGCTTATATCTCAGCTTGGATATTGCCTAAATTCTTAATTAGAGTTATACAGGTGGTTGAGCATTTTGTGATTCATGCTTTTCTTCAAAGTAAAGAAACACTGAATAATAGATCTTGGATAGTTCTTTTTGTTTCAGGAGTTTTTTATGCCCTTTTAATTGGTCTTGAGTCGGGCGTAGGAACTTATTACAACGAATTTTTTTGGCAATGGTCTCCTGCTGTTATTGCCCCAATGTCTTTAATTACAGTTTTCGCAGTAATCTTTTTAGTCTTTTTTGCTCCATTTATAGCTAAGGGAAGGAGTAAAAAGAATATTGCAGTAGGGATTTTTATTTTTACAATTTTTGTTGGTCCTATGCCTCCTTTCTTAAGGCTAATGGATGTCTATTTTGGTACCAATATTATTCCAATAAATGGGAGCGATGCTCTTTGGTATCTTCTTGCTACTCATGGAGCACTAATGGGTGCTTTAGGGGCTCTAGGTTTTGTTTTTATAGGTTCAATGAGTATGGACATAGTTGAACAAGTAGAGAAATCCACCGACAGAAGAGAAGAGGGACTACTAGGTACTATTAATTCCTTTATTCACAAGCTTGTTGGCGCAGGAGGAGTACTTGTTTCAGGTGTGATTATTAGTATTGCTGGATTCGATAATCCGAGTGCCACTACTGCAGATCTCTACGGTGGAGCTGTCATAAATAATTTTGTCATCATTCATTTAGTAATAGGTGCAACTCTTCCTTTTATTTCAACATTGCTCGTTCTTATGTATGACATAGACAGGACTAAGCATAATACGCATGTCTCAGATCTAGGTTATGTTGACGAAGAGTAATGTTTTTCTTCCCTTTTTCTGACGATAATCCAGCAACTAATCGCCCCATTGTTTGTTATTTATTAATCGCTATTTCTTGCTTTATCTTTCTGTGGCAAGCCACTTTGCCCGCTGACTTAAATAATAATGCTATTTATAATTTTGGCGTTGTTCCTGCTGCTTTATTGGGAGAGAAGGAAGCTTATATTCCATCTTTTTTAACAATTTTCTCTTCAATGTTTATGCACGGAGGATGGATGCATCTCATTGGTAACATGCTTTTTCTTTGGATTTTTGGTGATAATGTTGAAGATAGTATGGGTAAAGTTAAATTTATCTGTTTTTATTTATTGTCTGGTATTGCCGCTGCTCTTTTACAAGCAATAATAGATCCAACCTCCGAAATACCAATGATAGGTGCTAGTGGAGCGATTGCAGGAGTACTGGGTGCTTATTTAATTCTCTATCCTAGAGCTAACGTAAATGTCTTATTTTGGTTAATAATTTTTATAACTGTTATAAGGGTTCCAGCTTTTATCGTTCTAGGCGTATGGATCATTAGTCAGTTTTTTAGTGCTTCATTTACCGGTGACGGTGTTGGTGTTGCTTACTTTGCACACATAGGAGGTTTTATTGCAGGAGCTTTATTAATAGCATTCTTTAAAGATCCCCATGTTAAGTTATTTAGTCAACCCCAAACTAAAGCATTTAAGACTATTAATTTTGATATGAAAGACCTCGTTGGTTCAAATAAGAAAACTTCGTTTATGGATGACTTTATAGAAGACGCTGAAAACAAGAAAAGACATTGAAATAACCTTAGGTCTTTACTTTTTTTTAAGTTATCTTGATGCTTCTTGGTAATAGGGAGAGTTAATCATGGAAGACCCGATTGAAAAATCTAACTTAAGCTTTAGAACTAAATTCTTTTATGGATTTGGTTCAATTTCTTTTGGGATAAAAAATAACGGCTTTAGTTATTTTGTTCTCTTCGTTTATAGCTCTGTATTTGGATTACCAGCTTGGATGGCAGGAATGGCTCTAAACTTAATCTTGGTGGCGGATGCTATTACAGACCCACTAGTAGGCTACTCTTCAGATAGATTAAGGTCTAAATGGGGTAGAAGACATCCGTTTATGTATGCAGCTGCAATTCCAGTAGCTTTTACTTTTTACTTCTTATGGACTCCTCCGGCTGATTTAACTGATTGGCAACTTTTTTCTTATTTACTAATTTGTGCAACGATAATTAGAGTTTTTATTACTTTTTATGAAGTTCCTTCCGTAGCTCTTGGCCCTGAATTAACGTCAAACTACGTTGAAAGAACATCATTAATGTCTTATAGATATTTCTTCGGTTGGTTTGGAGGATTGACCACCTATAATTTGGTTTGGTGGGTTTTTGAAGATAAGTATGAAGGGGGAAGGTTTAACCCCGAGCTATGGTCTGAATACGGTTTGATCGCTGCAATTCTAATTTTTATTGGAATAATTGTTACAAGCCTAGGTACGCATAGACACATCCCAGATTTGATTAAACCTCCTGAAAAAAAGAAGACTATTGTTCCTGAAGAATTCCAAAAAGATAGAAGCATTTTCAATGGTAAACTTAGTCTAAGTCTTTCTTTGCCCCAAATTCAATTTACCTTAAAAGATTTATTGTTATTTTTACCTCGACTTATTGTAAAAATTATTTTTAGCTGGATTCTTGGTAATGCTATTAAGGTTATAGGTTTTATTCTCGCTATAATCCTTCCTAAAAAACAAATAAAATTACTACAAGCTTTAGAGTATTTTCTTATAGGTCTAGCAAGAGAAGTAGTTGAAACATTAACTATTAATACATCTTATAAGTTTCTTTTCTTTTGCGGTCTCTTGGCCTCTGTTGCTGGAGGTATCGAGGCAGCATTTGCTATCTATTTTGATAGTTATTTTTGGCAATTAGATAGTGATGAAATGAAGATTAGAGGAACTAGTATTTATATAGCCCCTGTCATAGCAATATTCTTAGCACCTTTGTTTTCAGATAAGTTTGGTAAAAAAATTACAGTTATCTATATTTGGGCATTCCAGATTATTTTCGCTGCTCTACCATTTGCCTTGAGATACATGGACTTAGCTCATGGAACTTCTCTTTTTCCCTCTAATGACAGTCCCTATCTTCTTCCAGTTCTATGTGTTCACGTCGTTATTAATGTAGCGGCAGGAATCATAGTTTTCTCTACCCTTAGTTCAATGATCATGGATCTAGTTGAAGATATTCAATTAGAAACCGGCAGGAGAGAAGAGGGAATTTTATTTTCGGCAAGATCTTTTGCCGATAAGGCAATAAGTGGATTTGGTTTAACTATCGCAGGGGTAATATTATCTGTTATTGCTTTTCCTTCTAGTACTGAAATAAGAGAGATTTATGACGGAACTGTACCAGGAGAAATTTTAGCTAATTTAGCACTCTGGTATATACCTATATGCATAGTAGCATTTGGTTCGGCTCTTGTTATGGTTCGAGGTTATACGTTAAGCAGAAGTAAACATGAAGAAAATGCAGCAAATCCCGATACAAAGATATGGAAATCTGGAGAAGATGTTTAGGAGATATTAGCATTTCAAAATTGTTTAGTAGAAATTATGAATCTCCCATAGGAAGTCTAGGTCTTCTTGCAGACGAGGATTTTTTACTAGAAATAAGCTTACAAGGAATAGAATATTTGAGCTTAAAAGGAGAAAGATCTAACGGTAGATTCGCGAAAGAATTAATTGAATTGGATGAATATTTTAAAGGTGAAAGAAAAAAATTTACCTTAAAGTACAAGGTTAACGCTTCTAATTTTGCAAACAAGGTATATAAAGAAATGCTAAGAATTCCATATGGAAAAACCATTCCTTATTCAAAGCTAGCTTCTAATATAGGTAAAGAAAATGCTTATAGGGCAGTAGGAACCGCATGTGGAAAGAATAAACTACCTATTATTATTCCTTGTCATAGAGTAGTAGCTAAGGATGGTTTGGGAGGTTTTGGAGGAGGTTTAGATTGTAAAAGATTTCTCCTTGAGCTAGAAACAAACTAAAATTACTTAATTAATTAGGAATTCTTATGTCGGCATGTTCTTCAATAGAAACTAAACTCACACAAGAGCTTGAACCCAGCCATCTTGAAGTAATTAATGAGAGTTACTTGCACAATGTCGAGCCCGGTAAAGAGTCTCATGTTCGTATTGTTATTGTTTCTCAGAAATTTAAAAATCTTAATCTAGTAAAAAGGCACCAATTAATTTATAAGCAAATAGACAATGAGCTTGAAGGTCCAATACATGCTATCTCACTTCATACATTTACAGATTCTGAGTGGAAAGAAAGAAATGAAACTGCTCAAGAATCACCCGATTGTCTTGGGGGAATGAAAACAGAAGAAACTTAGGAAATCTAATGGATTCTTTTCATATTGTTACCTTTTATGAGATTACCTATATTGATAATTTCAAAAGGCTTGGCAGGGAAATAGAAAGGATAGGTACTAAAGAGAATCTTTCAGGAACATTTTTTTCTACGCCTCAAGGGGTCAATGCCACTCTTTCTGGCTCTTTATTAGGGTTGGAAAAAGTAATTCATCTATTAAATTCTTATGATCTAAATATAGAACCAACATGGTCTGTAGCAAAAAAAACTCCATTCAAAAGATTGAAGGTAAAATTAAAAGAAAAATTATTACCGCTTGATGGAGATTTTGATCCAGTCAAAAGAAGAGGTGAGCACGTTAAAGCTTCTCACTGGAATAAATTAATTGTCGATCCAGATACTTTAATCATTGATGTTAGAAATAATTACGAGACTGATATTGGTACTTTTAAGAATTCAATTGTTCCAGAAATGGATAATTTTATTGATTTCCCTGATTATGTTGAAAAAAACCTAGAAGTTTCAAAAAATAAAAAGATAGCGATGTTCTGCACCGGAGGTATACGTTGTGAAATTGCCTCTTCTTATCTAATGAGTAAAGGCTTTCCAGAGGTTTACCAGTTAGAAGGAGGGGTCTTAAACTATTTAGATTCAATTGATTTAAAAGATCAGCTTTGGGAAGGTGAGTGTTTCGTTTTTGATGAAAGGGTTTCTGTCAATAAAGCCTTAGAAGTAGGTAATTTTATTCAGTGTTTTGGCTGCAGAAGACCTTTAACTCCTGATGAAATAGAATCTGAGTTTTATAAAAAGGGAGTATCTTGTAGGTTTTGCTATGAGGAATCTAGTGATTTAGATAAGGAAAGGTTTGCTCAACGGCAGAAACAGATAGAATTAGCCGAACAAAGAGGTCACCAACACATGGGAGTGTCTGCTAAACAAACTAAATGAACAAATCAAATTTCTTTTCTAAAAAATATGCAAGACTTGTTTCTTCTTATCCTGTTCAGGTGCTTCTAGTTATTTTTGCCCTTTTAGTTTTTTCAATGTTTAGTCTATCTAATTTTAAATTAGATGCTTCATCAGACTCTCTAGTTCTAGAAGGGGATGATGACCTTAAATACTATAGACAAATTAATTCAGATTATGCTTCTTCAGATTTTTTAGTGGTTCTATTTAAACCGAACGAAGAATTATTCTCAAAGCAAGTAATTTCTGTTGTGAGATCATTATCGGATAGCCTTGAAGACATCAATGGCGTTTCTTCAGTTTTGAGCTATTTGGATGCCCCTCTTCTTTTTAGTCCCAAGATGTCTATAACAGAATTAGCTGATAACCTTAGAACAATAGAAGATGATTCAATCGATTTAGCTTTAGCAAAAGAAGAATTCAAATCAAGCGCTTTATACTCTGAGTTACTTTCTAGTAAAGACGCAAAGATTACTGCTTTACAAGTAAGTTTGGATGCCACTCCTTTGTACGATGAAGCGGTAAAAGAACGTTATGAAATTATTAAGCTAATAGAAGAATCATCAGCTTCTCATTCAATACTTAACCAATCTCTTAAAGTCGTAAATAAAAAGATACAAGATTTAAGTGACCAGGAAACTATTAAAAGGGATGAATTAATAAGATCAGTTCGGTCTTTACTTGAAGACTACAAAAGCCATGGTTCAATTTATCTTGGCGGTACTGCAATGATTGCTTCAGATATGATCAGTTTTATAGAAAGCGATCTCTTATATTTTGGGTTAGGTGTCTTGACTATGTTTATATTAACCCTGGGAATAGTTTTTAGGAAATTTAGATGGATTGCTTTACCTCTAGGTTGTAGTTTTCTTGTTGCTCTATTTACAGTTGGGTTTTTTGGATGGATGGACTGGCGAGTTACTGTTGTCTCTTCAAATTTTATATCTCTGCTATTAATAATTACTATTTCACTGACTATCCATTTAATTGTGCGATACCAAGAACTAGCGTCTAAAGATAGTTTAATTACGCAAAGGGAATTAATTAAGAACACTGTCCAGCAAATGTTTAAACCATGCCTTTATACAGCTTTAACTACTATGATTGCTTTTGCTTCTCTTTCAGTAAGTGATATTAAACCTGTTATAGATTTTGGAAAAATGATGGTTGCTGGCATCTTCTTTGCTTTTATATTCTCCTTCACAATACTACCTTCAGTTATGGGAATGTTGGAAAGGACGCTCTCAGATGAGAAAGACTTTAGTAGAGGCATGACTCTTTATTTTTCTAGTTTTACGGAAAATAATGGCAAAAGTATTTTTATAATAACTGCTCTTTTAGTGGCTATAGCACTTACTGGAATATCAAAATTAACCGTGGAAAATCGATTCATAGATTATTTTAAAACCTCAACTGAAATATACAAAGGAATGGAAATATTGGACACACAATTAGGTGGAACATCGCCTCTCGATATAATTTTAGAAGCACCAATTAGTTTCTCTAATGAAGAGCAAGAAGAGGAATTTGATGATTTTAGTTTTGAAGATTCTTCTTCTAACGGTTATTGGTGGAATACCATATCAATTAATAGGTTAGAGGGAGTGCATGATTACTTAAATGAACTTCCTGAGATAGGCAAAGTTTTATCGGTGGCGAGTGGCATCAAAGTAGCGGAAGAGCTTAATGATGGCGAGCCTCTGTCTGAATTAGATTTAGCTTTGGTTAAGAATATGCTCCCAGAAGATATTAAAGAAACTCTTTTAAGTTCTTACATTAGTGAAGATGAGAATCAAGTTAGAATTTCAGCAAGGGTTTTAGAGTCAACCGAAGGACTAAATAGAAATGAGCTGCTAGAAAATATTAGTACTGCTTTGGAAGATAAGTTCAATTTTAAAGAAGATGAATATCGTTTAACCGGGTTAGCCGTTTTGTATAACAACATGCTTCAGAGTCTTTTTAGTTCACTAATAGGCACTTTGGGAATAGTTTTTGGCGTTATATCTTTAATGTTTTTAATTCTGTTTAGATCTTTTTCTTTAACAGCTATAGGAATGGTGCCAAACCTATTGGCTGCAGGAGTGGTTCTTGGCTCAATGGGGTGGTTATCTATTCCTCTTGATATTATGACCATAACAGTTGCTGCTATAAGTGTTGGCATGGCCGTTGATAATACAATTCATTATATCTTTAGATTTAAATCAGAATTTGAGGCGACCGGTAACTATGGTCAGTCTATGTTAAATAGTCACAGGACAATTGGAAGGGCTATGTTCTATACTTCTATGACTATTATTTTAGGTTTTATGGTTTTTATGACCTCTAATTTTATTCCAAGTGTTTATTTTGGGTTCTTTGTATCAATAGCAATGATTATGGCATTGCTGGGGGCACTTACACTTCTACCTCAATTACTGTTAACCTTTAAGCCTTTTGGAAAAGAGGCAAATTATTAGGAGATTCATATGGGACCTTTAAAGGGATTAAAAATAATAGAAATGGCTGGAATAG
>Ga0209501_10003888_pt1 | contig 14700 bp, 10 predicted proteins | sample ArcticOcean_MG_C_4_FD_187434 | JGI IMG/M metagenome (GOLD analysis project Ga0209501, IMG submission 187434) | Marine microbial communities from western Arctic Ocean - ArcticOcean_MG_CB4_134 (SPAdes) (version 2) | ecosystem: Environmental > Aquatic > Marine > Oceanic | place: Arctic Ocean...
CAAGGCCACTCATCCCAGCGGCAGCATACGTTTTGATGATCAGGAACTTCTGGGTGCCGGTGACAAGGCGCTGATGCGGATTCGGGGCGACCGCATCAGCATGATTTTTCAGGAACCCATGACCTCACTGAATCCATTGCATAGCGTCGAAAAACAGATCACCGAGGTCCTCAAACAAAAAGCGAATTTAAGTGCCCCGCAGGTACGAGAGAAAGTGATTGAGCTACTGCAACGGGTTCACATTCAGGAGCCCGAATCGCGGCTGGGTGCCTATCCGCACCAGCTTTCCGGTGGGCAGCGCCAGAGAGTGATGATCGCGATGGCGCTTGCCAACGAACCCGATCTGCTCATTGCCGATGAACCGACGACGGCAGTAGACGTCACGACCCAGGCCCAGATTCTCGAACTGATTACCGAATTGAGAGAGCACTCTGGGATGAGCGTACTGCTCATTACCCATGATCTGGACGTAGTGAGAAAAACAGCAGAGCGGGTCTATGTCATGCAAGCAGGGCGTATTATCGAAGACGGCGATACTGCTTCGGTGTTCCGTGCGCCCGCGCAGCCCTATACGCAGCAACTCATTGCGGCGGAACCGCAGCCGCGATCCCGCTCCATCCCAGAGAACGCACCGGTGGTGCTGCAGGGCAAAAAAATTCAGGTCTGGTTTCCGATCAAAAAGGGTGTACTGCGGAAAACCGTTGATCACATCAAAGCCACCGACGATGTGAATCTAACCATCCGGGCGGGTGAAACTGTTGGTGTGGTGGGCGAAAGTGGCTCAGGCAAGACGTCGCTCGCCCTGGCACTGCTGCGACTGATCTCATCGCGGGGTGAGATCGAACTGCTCGGCCGCCCGCTTCAGGGATTGCGCCAACGGTCCCTGAAACCACTGCGTCGCCAGATACAGGTCGTGTTTCAGGATCCTTTCGGCAGTCTTAGTCCACGTCTTTCAGTGGCTCAGATCATCGCAGAAGGCCTAGTCGCGCATGACATCGGCAACCTAACGGAACAACAGGAAAAGGTCATCCAGGTGCTTGAGGAAATGGGCCTTGATCCCGCCACCCGACACCGTTATCCCCATGAATTCTCAGGCGGCCAGCGACAGAGGATCGCTCTGGCCAGAGCGATGATCATGCAGCCTGAGGTGCTGGTGTTGGACGAGCCGACCTCAGCTCTGGACCGCTCGGTACAGGCGCAGATGATCAATCTTCTACAAAAACTACAACATGACCATGGGTTGGCCTACTTATTTATTAGCCACGATTTAAAGGTGATCCGGGCCTTGAGTGACCACATCATTGTGATGCGTCAGGGCAAAGTGGTGGAACAGGGAGATGCAGACACGATCTTCGACAACCCGACACACCCCTACACGCGAGCCTTGATGTCAGCGGCTTTCGATCTCACTGTGACAGACATCACCGCTGTGACACAATAAGTGACTGTCCAAAGTTAATTTAATGCTATGAATCTCTCACGATATCCGATCGACGCCCCTAAGAGTCCTGAAACACAGCGCTTAATAAGCGACTGCAGGTCTGAATTAGCTGAAACTGGAATGTGTCTACTGCCAAATTTTGTCTCTGAGCCAACCTTAGATCGCATGAGGCAAGAAGCAACCGCACTGTCACCGAGTGCACACTATAACGAGCACTGGCGTACCAGTCCGCGGGGTGGAGGGGATTCAAAAATCGGCGAAAGTACCCAAGCCACAAGGGCCAGCATAAGGGCCATAGCGTTTGACCAGATGCGACCGGAATCCCCGTCCCGGCAGTTGTATGAATCCGATGATCTCTTGAACTTTGTGTCAGCTATTACCGACGAGCCAGAACTCTATCGATGTGTTGATCCTCTAGTCTCCTGCCATTTCTCTGTCTTTCGTGATGGTGACGAACTCGGCTGGCACTATGACCCAAAAACCAACTTGGTTGTAACCCTGCAGCTACAGGACGCCGACGATGGCGGTGACTTTGAGTTTGCAAATGGCGTTCGAAGTGAAGAATTCGACAATGCCGGAATAGAACTTGCGATCATTGAAGACCGATATGACAGTGTTCTGTACCCAGATCTTCGACCCGGCACACTAACGATTATTAACGGCTACTCATCATTTCATCGTGTCACGCCCGTCGTAGGCAATCAGGAGCGAATTGTTACCTTACTTAACTACTCGACAACTCCCGACTATTGCTTCAGTGACAATATTCGACAAAGATTCTTCGGGAGAGTGGCTTAGCGATGCTAGCCCTCAACCAGCCGGAACTTTAAGTCCACGCCCTTCTATCACATCGATCCTGAAACCAATGCAGTGGCATTGCCGGATTAGCAGGTTATCCGTTAAACGGTTGATAAACTTAGTTCAGCTCACGGTCGAATGATTTGGACCAGGTTTTGGCATAAGTTTTTTCTTCATGCTCAAACACTTCCATCTCGGCAGTGAAGTGGAATTCTGTTGGCGTTGAAGTCAAAACCGACCGTGTCTCGGTTCGCACGTTCAAATCTGCATCAGGTCGCCGAAAACGCATCGTCCAGTGTAAGTCTATCTGCCCAGAATTGGGGTCACCATCGCGAATTGAGTAGTGCTGTCTGGACACCGAACCATGTTCCCAACCAAAATCAGTCAGTCGGATCATGCCACTGTCGGCAACGACTGTCAGACGGGATTCGCCCAGTACATCATCGCGTTCCACCAGGCGTTTGTAAGCCGCTGGTTCAAGTTCCTCAGTAGACTGAGGCTTCGAACTTTCGGGTCGATCAAAAGGCCTCAGGTTCTGGTCCGTCTCACGCCGTGGGCGTACCGGTAGTTCAAGGTGACTCCCTTCTGTATTTAACGTGAGCGTAACCAGTTCCGGCGACGGCCAGAACAATGGCCATAGCGTATTAGATAAGGCAATGCGAATACGGTGCCCCGCGGGGAAAACCTGAGCCACATCATTCAGCTGAAGACGAATCTCATAGGTCTCGCCCGGTACCAGCGGTTCTGGAAATTCGTGACTATTTCGATGGGTGAGGTTCAATACGCCGTACGTCACCCGAGTCGATGCCCCATCAGGTGCAACGTCGTTCAGCCGGCCAACAATAAACGCATTTGGCTGATCGGCACTCAACTGCAATGTCAGCACCGGCGCACCTAAGATTTCTACAGCTTCGGTGAGCGGTTCAGTCTCAAATACGACAGAACACCCATCGTCTTCCCGTTGGTCTGCGGGAAGATCAGGGTCCAGACCATGACCACACCATTCACCTTGGCGAGCCCCCATGGTTTGTGGCGTGTGAATTGAAATCCGTTTGGGATCACCGGATTGCTCTGTCAATTGTTTGCCATCTAAGTACAACCTCTGATTTTGAATGTGTTGGCTCGGCCAACTGGGCTCTGCAACCCAATGGCCATTTCGAATCTGGTAGTGGGTTGCGGGCGGTGCGCTGTCCTGCATCCAGACCCGATATTGCGGCTCATCCATGACGCCAGTGTCGATATCTTTTAGCCAGTAATCCCACCAACGTAGCGTCTCTTGCAGAAATCCAATTCGCGGCCCTGGTAATGCAAAATGTGGGTACTTGTGTGCCCAAGGACCAACGAGGCCTTTCTTCGGGCAGCTCAGGCCCTCCAGCATCCTGGGCACTGCGTTGGAATAACCATCCGCCCAACCACCAACGGCGTAAACGGCACATTCAATATCGGCGTAGTCTTCGCACACTGATCCATGCTGCCAGAACGCATCCCTCGTCTGGTGTGAGAGCCATTTCATCGACCAGGGATCGTTGGCTTTGAGTCGCGCCAACCACAGGTCGTCCCAGCCTTCTCCGACAATCGCAGGATCGGGCGGCCTCGAATTGAACGCGAACATAGTAGCGCCCCATGACATCGCATCATTGATCATCACACCACCCATATAGTGAATGTCATCAGCGTAGCGGTCATCAGTCGAAGCGATAGTGACAATAGCTTTGAGGGATGGCGGTCGGCGAGCTGCGATCTGCAGTCCATTAAATCCCCCCCATGAAATTCCGATCATACCGGTCTGCCCACTACACCAGGGTTGCGCTACTATCCAGTCCAGCACTTCGAGCGCGTTATCTTGTTCAATCTTCAGGTATTCATCATCCAGAATGCCCTCGGAATCTCCAGCCCCACGCATATCGACTCGAACACAAGCGTAACCATGGCCTGCGTAGTAGGGGTGGGTCACCACATCCCGTTCAGACGTTCCGTCACGCTTGCGATAGGGTAAAAACTCAAGGATTGCAGGCACAGGGTTTGCTTCGGCATCCTCAGGCAACCAGATACGAGCAGCCAGCCTTATACCCTCCGCCAAAGTTATAAACGAATTTTCAATTTCGCGAACCTGCCGCGGAAAAGCTGTCACGACACTGATTTCATTTTCTTTCATCACTTATCTCTTGAGTAAATGTTTTGAATTACTGAATCAAAGGGAAATGGCACCGAACAAAACGTTGATTATTAAGCTCATGATTTTCCGGTGGCTCAGTTCTACAGAGATCCTGCGCAAACGCACACCTCGGATGAAACTCGCAACCAGGTGGTCTATTGGTAAGGCTTGGCACTTCTCCCCGAATTGCCGTCAGGTCTCGTCTCTTATCTGGGTCAGGCCGGGGAACAGCATTGATCAGAGCTTGTGTATAAGGATGAGCAGGCTCAGTAAATATGTCATCACAGTTACCCTGCTCGACGATATGGCCAAGATACATTATTGCCAACCTGTCACATGCGTGACGAACGACAGGCAAGTTGTGGCTGATAATCATATAACTCAATCCGTGACTTTCCTGTAAAGAACTCATCAAGTTTAAGATCTCTCCCTGTACCGATACATCGAGGCCAGCGGTCGGTTCATCGGCAATAATCAGACTGGGCTTTAGTGCTAAGGCCCGCGCGACACCTACCCGCCTGGCCTGTCCGCCCGATAACTCGTGTGGGTAACGGGTCATGAAACTGAGGGGCAAACTAACCATTTTGCAGAGCTCTTGAACCTCTTCTTCTACGCTTCCCAATTTAACGCCATGAATCTTAAAAGGCTCCGAGAGCAATGCACCAACAGTTTTCCGTGGGCTCAAAGACCCGACTGGATCCTGAAACATGGCCGCGATTTCCCTACGAATATGTTTCAGTTGGTGCCCTTTTAGTGAGATGAGATCTTGTTGATTGAACAAGACTTCTCCGCCCGCAGTACCAGTCAACTGAAGTATTCCCCGCGCCAAGGAAGTCTTGCCCGAACCCGATTCTCCAACTAAGCCTAAAGTCTCTTCCTGGTTTATGCTCAAACTGGCTTGGATAACAGCATCAACAAACATTGGACTATCGCGCCTAAAGGCTTTCTGCATGAGATCGAGCACCTGATAGCGCACGTTGAGGTTTTTTACTTCCAGTAATTTATTGGTTTCTCCATTTACCTTAGAAAGGGAACTATTTTTATATCCTTTTTTCAAGGCTGGTTCAGACGAACTTTGTGCCAGCACACCTAATGTTTCTAACTCAAAGTGCCGATGACAATGTAAGTTGTGGCTGGCAGAAACATCTGTTCGTTGCGGCAACTCCTGTCGACACCGATCGACAACATAACGACACCTCGCAGCAAAACTGCATCCCTTGTGTGCGGACATCAAATTTGGGACTTCGCCTGGAATAGTAGGCAACCTCCGTGAACTATCGAGAATCCGTGCAGGATCACATTCCAACAGAGCCTGCGTGTATGGATGTTTGGGATTGTGAAAAATATCTGTCACTGTCCCTGTCTCAACTATCTGCCCGGCATACATTACGATGACCTGGTCACACAATTCAGCGATCAAACCAAGATTATGAGAGACAGCGATTACCGATCCGTTCATGTCCTGCCGTAACTCACGTATCAACTGAATAATCTGAGCTTCCATCGTCACGTCTAGAGCTGTGGTTGCCTCGTCTGCTATAAGTAGGCCAGGATCCATCATCATGGCCATCGCGATTCCTGCACGCTGACGCATTCCACCACTAAACTGATGGGGATAGGTATTGATCCTTTCTTCTGGGTCAGGAATTCCCACCGCCCTCATAGCCTCAACAGCCCGTGTAACTTTCTTGTTTCGTTTGTCTGGGCGGCGATACTGAATATCCGTCATCTGCCGTTTGTAAGAGAGCACAGGACTCTGTGATGTCATCGGGTCCTGAAAAACTATAGACACTTGCTCGCCTCGGTAGTTTTCCAGTTGCTGTTGCGTAAATGACAACACGTCACTATCGCCATATCGAATCTGCCCACCGGTAATCTCACCATTTTCAGCAAGCAGCCGACAGATACTCCAAACCACAGTGCTCTTTCCGCAACCACTTTCGCCAACGATACCAACGATAGTTCTTTCTGGAACGGTAAACGACACATCTTGAAGTGCAAAAATCGGCCCAAGCGGCGTCCTAAAGGCAACTTCCAGATTCTTAACGTCAAGTACTGCAGTCATTAGTAACCCTTTCTTAACCTTGGATCGAATACATCTCGTAGTGCTTCACCTAGAAATGTAAATCCGAGCGTCGTCAAGACCAAGGGAATCCCTCCGGCAACTACCGGCCAGGGCGTATCGCGAATGACCATATATCCTTCGTTGAGTATGGATCCCCAGCTCGGAGTCGGTGGCAAAACGCCAAGTCCTAGAAAACTAAGTCCTGCTTCGATCGTCACGACAACAGGCACATCCATTGCTGCCAAAATCAGAAGAGGGCCGATCACATTGGGAAGTATGTGACCCGCCAGAACGCGAACTGGTCCAGCTCCAAGTGATTGTTCGGCAGTAATAAAATCAGCGTTGCGTAAAGCCAGAGTACTCGTACGAGCAAGTCGCCCATAACCAGGTATTGACGTGATGATAACGATCACCATAACCATACCGAGGCTTGGTCCCGTAAGAGCAACAACAGCAAGAGCCATAACGATAGTTGGAAAGGAACGAACTGTGTCAAAAAACAACAACAATGCGTTGTCGAGCCATCGCGGTCCGTAGCCTGCGATCATACCCAGTACTAGCCCAATTAGAAGCGACACCGAAACACCGATTGCGGCGATCTTCAAAGCAACACGGCCCCCATATAACACTCGGGAAAACGTGTCTCGTCCAAGCTGATCGGTACCAACAAAATAGTCGATTGTGGGTCCGCTGTTTCTGGCTGGAATATTAAGTTGAAATGGGTCATGCGGCGCCAGTTGTGGCGCAAACAACGCGCTCGCAAAGAATATGAGGACGAGGACGAGCCCAAACATCCCCTTACCGTTTCTCATGAACAGCTGCAGTTTTTCACGCCACGGGTTCATTCGCGTACTCCCCATAAATTTATCAAAGTGACTCCCGCACTCGAGGATCAAGCCAAGCAACCATTAAATCCGCCACCAATGTCGTGATGACATACATGGCAGCTGTCACCATGACAGCTCCTTGAACCACCGGGAAATTTCTAGACATGACCATGTCGAATATCAATTTTCCTATGCCAGGGCGTGCGAAAATGATCTCCGCGAACACAGTACCTGAAAGAAGATGTCCGAAGCCGATTCCAATCATAGTTATGGTTGGCAGGACCGCTACTTTCAGGGCGTATCGATAGATGACCGTATTGGATTTCAATCCAAACGCCCACGCTGCTCGGACGTAGTTTTCGTTCATTACTTCGAGCATAGATGCCCGAACGAGTCGGGCGATATACCCCACCCAACCCAAACCCACAGCAAATGACGGAAGAATCAAGTGGGCAGCTTGATCCAATGGATCACCAATTTCTCCGGCACCAATCACTGGGAGCCATCTTAGAGTGATCGCGAACAATAGTAGGGCCCATATCGAAACCAAAAAGGATGGAATCGCAATTGTTCCAACCGAGATGAGTCCTAAAATCCTATCCAGCAAACTGTTTGGTCGGATCGCCGATAGGCACCCTAGCGGTATTCCGACAAGAATCGCCCAAGTGATCGACGATAGTGCCAAAATGGCCGTATAGGGAAGTTGTTCGAATACCATAACTGATACAGCACGGTTAGAAAAAACATCCCTGCCAAGATCACCAGTTAATGCCTGGCCCGCGAATATTAGGAACTGTATGATTAACGGATCATTTAGATGCATTTTCTCGGCATACTGAGCCTGTATTTCCGGTGTTGCTCGTGTTCCTAACGCAATCGAAACCGGGTCTCCCGGCATTAGATGGAGCAAACAAAATACAGTCAGAAGCGCAGCAAAGACGATCACAACGCCTAACAACAGCCGCTTAATCAGATATGCCAACATTACGGATCTGAAAGAACAATAGCACTTGGGAAAGAAAAGGCCAGGGTCGATACGACCCCGGCCTTCAACTTGTTAAAAGTTCCCGCGTGAATTAGGCCGCGGTAAAGCGTGAAAAATCTTCTTCCCCTGACGGTGCAATCATCGGCGCGAGGTTTGATCGATGTGCAAACACTTCAGGTTCATGTCCGATCCAAACATATGCACCTGTGTTCTCCATAATCTCCTGCATCCGAACATAGATTGCGTTCCGCTTGACCGGATCAGTTTCTAGTTGCCCTTTGATATAAAGGTCTTCGTATTCAGGATCTGACCATCGTTCCCAGTTCCATATTCCAACCTGATCCTTTACAAACCACTGCGCCATACTGTGAGGATCTGGGCTGCCCCCAAAACGCATCAACCAAATCTGAAGATCTTTCCATTCATCTCCTTTGCTTTCCTGACCCATATTCCAGAACGGACCTGAATCCAGCGGAATAACTTTAACGCTGATTCCAACTGCCCCCAGATTTGCTTGAATGATCTGCGCCGCCAGAATCCGCTCTTGGACATTGAGCGTTTTGAGTACCAACGATAACCCAGATACGCCTGCTTCAGACAGTAAAGCTTTGGCTTTCTCGGGATTGTAATCAACAGATGAATCTTTACGTTGCCCAGGTAACCCTGGGCAAACCATTCCGTATGATCGGATAGACGCACCTTCATAAGCACCTTGAATGATTGAATCGATATCCACGGCATGCTGAATGGCTTGGCGCACACGAATATCCTTAAGCTTGGGGTGATCTACATTCATACCCATCCACATGTACTGCAGCGCACCGACGACGTGTAGCTTTGTATTAGGTGGCGGCGACTTCATCCAACGCACATGTGTTTTCGCCAAAATTTTTGTACAGTCAACTTCGCCGGCTTCATAAGCGAGCTCGGCGACTTCAGGTGCATCAATACTGATGTAATTGATCTTGTCAAAATATGGTTTGGGCCCTGTCCACAATGGATTGTGTGTAAGCGTAACTTTCTGCTTAGGAATCCAGTCCATCACGTATGGCCCACATGTCGCTGGAACATCGACCGTGTACTTGCCACCGACTTCCTCAGTTGCTTTTTTACATACCAATGTTCCTGTACCACTCAAAAGTGCCAGCGCCCAGATTGGGGCAAATGCTTTGTTGAGGACCAAAGTTCCGCTGTATTTATCCTTGACTTCTACATGATCTAAAGCAGACCAGTCGCCTTTCCATTCAGATTCGAGCATTCGCTCGAACGAATATTTAACATCGTCTGACGTCAGTTCACCGTAACCGTTGGACCATTGCAGGCCGGGTTTAAGGGTATAGTCAATATGAGTCCCGTCGGGTTGAGATAGATGAGATACAAAATCAGAAGGGGCCCAACCCAATGCGCCGCCCTCAAAAGTAAAGTTTGCCAGTCTTGGCATCAAAGCCCACTGTATTGTGATTTCTGAACCACCCACCATGTACCCAGGATCAAGAGATGCCAACTTAAGGTGTGACCGAGCATTTAGCACACGGTGCCCTTCAGCATTCGTCTGTATGGAGTAGCCACCAAGCGCGGCACCCATCCCCAAGGCAGAGGCCACCTGTAGGAACTCTCTTCGTTTTTCATTAAAGTTCTTCATATACCCTCCTTAGGTATAACGATGAATCTGTTAAATATAAATTATCCAAGCTGAGATTAACTACAATTACGTTTTCTAATATATTACCCATACTAGTTGTGACAATCTAGCTTGTCCAGCACATCAAACCTTAGCTCTCCCCGACTAAATGGCACGGCAAAGGTTCTACTGAGAAAGTGCCCGGGAAAACAATTCATCAAATTTGATTGCTGTGCAAATTCTTAACTGAGATTCGTAAATTGACCCACCTGCTAATAATAAAAAATGCGTACTACTTGGCGAGTCAGCTAATAATAAGATTTCCCGTACATACACTCCCTAGTCATCAATCATGAACTCCATTGTTAATTCGGCTGACTATCCAATTCATGACCTCGATAGTCGGGTCGTTCTGGATTTGGTGGCGTCTGCCCAATCAGAGTTGGCATCAGTTGGTGCTTGTCACTTTCCTCAGTTTCTCAGCCCTACTGGTTTATTCCGTTGCCAAAAAGAAGCAATCGCGCTCGAATCTCAAGCCCATCCCAGCAACAATCAGTACACTCCTTACTACTGTGAACCTGATGACAGCTATCCAGCGGGGCATCCTCGGAATTCAACGGTGCGATTTGCTGTGCGGTATGTCTCCCGTAAATTAATTTCTCAAGACTCGCTGATAAGGATGTTGTATGAAGGCGACGATCTGCTGGTGTTTCTCCGAGAATTATTACCAGATGAACCACTCCATCGTTACAGCGACCCCAGAGGATCACTCAATTACACAGTCATGGCGGAGGACGACCAGCTGGGTTGGCATTTCGACGCTTGCGAACTGGTTGCATCAATTTTGTTACGGCCTGCCGATAATGGCGGGGACTTCGAATTCATTTCCGGCGTACGTAGCGCTGACAACGAAAACTTCGGAGCCGTCCAATCTATTCTGAGTGGCAACGATGGACAGCGAGTGTTAGTGGATTTTAAACCCGGGGATATGGTTCTTTTTCGAGGCCGACACAGTCTACATCGCGTCACGCCAATCCGAGGTGAGAGAACTCGTTTGATAGCGCTAATGAGTTTCGACAATGCCGAACAGGCGCCCGAACGGGACGTACCTGATGACCTCTTACCGGCCTAAAACATCGAGTCCCTTCTTCAAGCCGCCCATCGACCGATAATCTCCTGCAGTTGTTTCAGCCCATCTGTCAGTGCTGCAGGCCCCGGCTGAAGAATCTGCGCTGACTTAATTTCGTAGATGTCACCGTTTCGCACCGCGGGAACCGTGTCCCAGCCGTGGCGAGCAGCTACTTTCTCTGGACGGAATTTCTTACCGCACCACGACCCGATAATGATGTCCGGTGCCCTTCGGACCACCTCTTCGGGGTCACCAATGATCCGACTCTTGCCATCTGGGCAGACCGCCAGTTCCGGAAAAATATCGTCCCCACCAGCAATGGTGATCAGCTCTGAGACCCAGCGGATACCGGAGATTTGTGGATCATCCCATTCTTCGAAATACACTTTGGGCCGTCGGGACCGGGCAGCCGCTTGGGCCAGATTGCGCTCAATATTGTTTTCGTATGCCCCCACCAATTCATCCGCGCGCTTGGCAGCACCCACCATTGCCCCCAACGTCCGGATCATCGACAGGATCTCTTGAACCGAGCGGTGGTTGAACACCAGCACTGTGAGGCCATGGCGGATCAGCTCAGCCGCAATGTCAGCCTGAAGGTCTGAAAACCCGAGAACAAGGTCCGGTTCAAGTGCAATGATTCGATCGATTTTGGCGCTGGTAAACGCTGAGACCTTGGGCTTTTCTTTTCGAGCACGTGATGGGCGTACAGTAAACCCGGATATCCCGACGATTCGATCTTCTTCGCCCAACAGGTAAATCGTCTCCGTGGTCTCTTCGGTCAGACACACGATCCGTTCTGGATAATTACCCTTCATCAGTCTTTCATTTCACACAATGTTAAAATTACTCATGAAAGCCTTACAGTACTCCGTTCCTTGCAAGACGTTAATACCCGGTCAATGCTCTCAATGATATCGCGTCCGCGCCGTTCCGCCCTGTTTATGCCTGGCGACAACCCTCGAGCCCAGCAGAAAGCGACTGGGTTGCCGGCTGACGTCATTATTCTGGACCTGGAAGATGCCGTTTCGCCGGCAAACAAAGAAGCAGCCCGACAGCAGGTCCAGTCGACGCTTGAACAGACAGACTACGGCCAGCGGGAAGTGGTTGTGCGTGTCAATCGCCTGGAGACCCAGTGCGGCAAAGCAGATCTCATGGCCCTGGCATCCTATCCACCCGATGCCATACTGTTGCCCAAGGTGGAGTCTGCCGACGAGCTGTTTACAGCGACCGTTGCCTTGAACGCCCTGGGTGCGCCCTCGGACCTCGCGCTGTGGGCCATGATTGAAACGCCTCTGGGGATTCAACACATCGAAGAGATCGTTACTGCGACACCCCGCCTGGCGTGCGTTGTCGCTGGCACTGCGGATCTTGCCAGCGCGCTGCGGATCACGCACAGCAGTGCTCAGCTGGGTCTACAGTATGCGTTGTCGCGTCTTCTGCTAGCGGCCCGAGCATCCCACATCGACGCCATTGATGGCGTGTTCTTTAAGCTGCACGACAGCGACGGCCTGCGACACAGCTGCGAGACGGGCCACCAACTGGGATTTGACGGCAAGAGCCTGATTCATCCGAATCAGATCGAGATAGCCAATACTGTTTTTTCGCCTGACCCTGAATCTATCACCCATGCTCGCAAGGTGGTTGCAGCGTGGTCCGAGCTCAATGCGTACAAACAGGGTGTGTTGGTGGTCGATGATCGACTGATTGAGGCGCTGCATGTGCGCGATGCCGAGCGATTGGTCGAGCTGAGCGGCGCGATAGACGCCATGAATAAAGACCTACCGGCAAATTGAATCAAGATGACCAGTAGCCGTAGAGCATTCCTGGGATACACCGCACTGGCCGGTGCCACGATTTTTGCGTCAGCTGCCGGTATGCGTGGTCTTCGCTTCCCAACCCTTCAGCTTGAACCTGCGGCAACGCCCCGATGGGCCAAACACAGTACCCTTGGCTTCCACGCGGACAGCCATGGTGCCTTCTACCAACGCGAAGACGCTCGTCAACTGGTCTTTCGGGCTTATGTGCCTGAGCCGGTCGTACAGGTGAACGGAGCATTTGAACTCAAAATAGGCAACGTGCATCCCCAGGCCCGCCTGAACATCGAAGGCGACGGTAAGATCTCAGGAGAACGCATCGATGGTTTGTTCAGGCACGTAACCGGCAACAGCGCAAACAGCACACTGACGCTGCGCTGGATTTTTCCCAGGCAGCAGCATTATCGTTTTACGGCCATTGGCGATACCGGCGGCGACCTGGAACTTGCTTGGGTACTCAAGCGCTCACAACAGCTCGGTGCTGATTTTATATTGCACCTGGGCGATTACTACTACCAGCCGGTTGATCCAAAACGAACCACCCTTCACCTGGACAAATCGCCCTTGCCAGTCTTCTCAGCTATCGGCAATCACGACTTTCACAACCCATTCGGTGGCCCCGACCCGCAGGATTTCATTCAGCAGATCGGCCCGAGAAACAGCACATTCACGCTCGGGAACATCCAGTTCATCAACCTGGACACCGCAGTCGACCACCTGCCTGTTTCAGCGGGTAAGCGCGGTCAGCTGCTCCAACACATCCAGCCCTTGGGTTCTAACCCCGACTTGAGTGACTACGTGGTGTTCGCCCACCGCCCGATCACCGACCCACGACCGGTCAAGACCCGGCCGAGCAACCATAGTGTGAAAGGCCTTCAAGAAGACGACTGGCTGTATCGACAGCTGGCCCAACGCGGTGTAACGCACGTGATCAACGGACACATTCATATCTCAACCGAATTCGACGATCGGCACATTCATACTTATATTTCCGGGCAAGGGCTTGCCCACGCGGACATCATTGGCCGCCGCCCGCAGGCGCGGATTCTTGTGGGAGACGTTGAGCCGGGACTACCGGTCACCTATCAATGGGCCGATCTCAATATGCCGTTCGAGGCCCACTGTAACGAGCGCCTCCACAAGATTCTGCGTAGCCATGATTACGCTGACCAGCTTGAACCATTAAGAGCTGCCTGTACGGCGGCTGACGGCTGAAAATCGGCGAGGTCGCAACAAAAAGTCGATCTTTCCAGATCTATGTGCGTTGTATAAACACGGAGCTACCGCCGAGTTTGTCCGAATCATTACAATAGACCGTTCCACGAACAACTTTATATATTTAACTCAGCATCATGTTCACCCGTCTTGACTCAAACCACAAGCATGTCTCGCGCCGCTCCAGCGTGTATGCCCGCAATGTCGTCGCTGCCTCACAACCGCTCGCAGCCCAGGCCGGCGTTCAGATACTGCGAAACGGTGGAAACGCAGTCGATGCCGCGATTGCAACCGCCATCACCCTCACCGTGGTTGAACCCACGATGAACGGCATTGGCAGTGATGCTTTCGTTATTGTCAGTGATAATCACGGCATCCATGGCTTTAATGGCAGTGGCCGATCCCCTGCAGCCTGGACACCCGAACGGTTCGCCGGCCACGACAACATGCCGGAACATGGCTGGGATACGGTCACAGTACCTGGTGCAGTAGACACCTGGGTACAGCTCTCGGATCGCTTCGGGCAGCTGCCTTTTGAAAAACTCTTTGATTCGGCTATTAACTACGCCGCTCAAGGCTTTGCCGTTTCACCGGTGATTGCGGTGGGTTGGGCGCGAGCGGCAGAAGAATTTGGTTATCTTGAGGGCTTC
>Ga0209501_10003898_pt1 | contig 14674 bp, 12 predicted proteins | sample ArcticOcean_MG_C_4_FD_187434 | JGI IMG/M metagenome (GOLD analysis project Ga0209501, IMG submission 187434) | Marine microbial communities from western Arctic Ocean - ArcticOcean_MG_CB4_134 (SPAdes) (version 2) | ecosystem: Environmental > Aquatic > Marine > Oceanic | place: Arctic Ocean...
AATATGCTTGATGATTTTGAAAAATATTATAAAAACAAGTATACATCTAAAAACTCCCTTCACCAGCACGCCACAATATTGGGTAGGTTAAAGTTATATGTAAATTCTGATTATATTTCTTGGTTAGATATAAATGAATCATTTTGTCTTGGTTTTCTGAACTTCTTGCAGAACCACCAATATGTAAGGGGAAAATTAAATAAGAATACTATCAAAAGTTACTTTAATGCATTTAAGGTATTTCTTGGTGAAATGAAGCAAAAAGGTAAAATACTTGTCTACCCTGCAGATAACATAAAACCAAAAGGTGAACCTCATAAAATAAAAGAAATTTTATCTAAAGAAGAATTACAAAAGTTAATTAAAACAGATATTATAGCACACAGTTCTTTAAAACCATTTTTTATCTTTTCTTGTCTAACAGGCCAGGCTCACGAAGAATGCAGATTATTGACATGGAAGCAAATTGAAGAAAAAGATGGTCGGTTCTACATAAAGTCCCAAAGAATTAAAACAGGCCAGTATTACAGAATACCAATCAACAGTCAAGCTATGAAAGTTTTAGGTGAACGACCGGGAGATGGAAATCAAAGGGTCTTCCCTACTCTTAAATATTCAGCACAACAAAACAATCTACTCCAGGATTGGGTTAAAAATGCAGGTATTGATAAAAAGGTGACTCCTCACGTAGCAAGACATACTTTTTCAGCAATGTATTATGATAAAACAAAAGATGTAGGTGCTTTAATGAAAATACTTAATCATAAAGATCTAACAACAACCCAAAGATATTTAGCCAAACTATTAGGTGATGATTACTTTGAGGATAAAGATGTAGAGCTTGATACTTTTGAATTTTAAACTCTACTTTTTAAATAATTAAAAATACCTGAACTTACTGAAGATTGTGTTTAGTTGCATTGTACTTCAAATTCAGTCCAATCCATTCCGTTTGTTGGTTGATTAAGAAAGTAAAAACATTTAGTAGTTCCATCAGAAAAAGTAATACTCTTTTTAAAGGCAGTTGGTATATGAGCTCCTGTGGATAATATTTGATGATTGTTTTCAAAAATTACATCTACTCTTACATTAATATCTCCTTCAGAATAAGCCCACTCCCTAACTTCTCCTTCTAATTGAGCCCATTCATATCTATTAAGATTATTATGCTGTAGCACACAGTTTAAAAATGAAAATGTAGCATTTAAATTAGCTTTTGTATCAGAAAACGCTGCTGCAGGAGCAAGATGACCTTTATCCCAAATGTTGTTTTTATAATCAACATTATTTGATGTAAATACACTATCTACATTATAAAAATTAAGTCCTTTTCTGCTAAAGTTCTTTTTAACATTTCTTACTTTATATTCTATCCAATTTGGTTGTTCATATTGTTCATTATATGAAACCTTGAAAATACTTCCCTCAATAATGTAATTATCATTTTTCTCTTGACTAAAACAAATTAGGGGAAAAGCTAATACAAGAAAAAGTAGTTTTTTCATAGTGTATTAAATTTAGTAAAACTTTACCTGAACTTACTGAAGGTTTTATTTAATTGCAATTATTTCTAACCCATTCAATGTTACTTTCACTACCTAAACTTATAGCTTTTCTGTCAGATCATAAAAATCTATTGAGTTGTAAATATGTAACTTGCATAACGCACTATGATTTATGAGAAGAGTACATATAATATTCAGTTTAGTTTTAATTCTAAGTGTTGCTGCTTGTAAAAGCAGTAAAAAACAATTTGAGAAAGGAAACTACGAAACTGCTGTTTTGTTGGCTGTGAAGAAATTGAGATCAAAACCAGATCATAGCAAGAGTAAAGTTATCTTAAAAGAAGCTTACAAAGCAGCCCAGGGGACTGCAATAGCTTCTATTGAGTTAAAAAAATCAAGTAATGATGAATTCAAGTGGGACGCCATCATAGATCAATATCGTCGTTTAAATGTACTTTACACAGAACTTTTACGATGTTCTTCTTGTTTAAATGAGGTAAGTCCAAAATCCTATCAACTAGCACTAAATAAGGCATTGGATGCGGGGGCAGAAGTGCATTTTAAGTATGGAAAAAAGCTTTTAGTAACCAAAGAAAAATCAAACGCTCGATTAGCATATCTTCAGTTTAAAAAAACCTTAGAATACAAAAGCGATTATACTGGTGCAGAAAATTTACTGAATGAATCTATAGTAATTGGACGAGAAATTATTGCCTTGAGCTCGCTTCCTGTAGCAAGTGGAGATCTCGAGTTAAGCTCTCAATTTTTTGTTCAGCAAATGGTTCAATCTCTAAATAGAGCAGGATATTTTTTTGCTTTGTTTTACTCTCTTGATGAACTTAACGATAACAAATTGAAGTACGACCAATTAGTAGATATTAAGTTTGATGGATACTCTATTGGTCAAACATACGTTAAAGAGAAGGTCGAAAATCTAGCTCGAGATAGCGTTCAAGTAGCAACGATTAAAGATAGCTTGGGAATAAAACAACCTGTTTATGGATCAGTTGAAGCAGAACTCCATTTGTTTTATAAGTCTATAGAAAGCTATGGATTATTGGATTTAAAGATAATTAACCCAACCACCGATCAAATTGTTTATCAAAACAAATTCCCGGGTAGTGCAGTATGGGAATACCAATGGGGTTTTTATCAAGGAGATAAACGGGCATTGACAAAAGGTGAACTTGAACTTTGTCAATTAAAAGAACAACTTCCTCCTGTTCCACAAGAGCTTTTTATTGCTTTTACCGAACCTATTTTTGATCAAGTATTGTATCGGTTAAAGTCGATCTTTAAGAATTTGAGGTAGTTTTTTATTTAAACTCGTTAATTGATTAAAAAAACTAGAAATAAAAGCAGAAGTAACTTTTTCATATTCTTAAATGTAATAAATTCTACCTAAACTTACAGAAAAAGATATGCCTGTGGTTTACTTACTCGGAAAACTTATTTCCATTTAATATTACATCCAATGCTAGGTTTTTGTAATCTATCATTGATTTTATCATTAATAAGACAATCAAAAGCATATTTTAAATCAGATCCATCACATTTAAGATCATTTCCTGGACGAGAATCATCAAGTTGTCCTCTATATACCAGTTTCAATTTAGAATCAAACAAATATAGATCTGGTGTACATGCAGCACCATATTTTTTAGCTATTTCTTGAGTTTCATCATACAGGTATGGAAAATTAAATTTATTTTCAATTGCTTGCTTCTTCATTTTTTCTGGACTGTCATCGGGGTAATTTATAATATCATTACTTGAAATAGCTAAAAAACCAATATCATCACCATTATATTGATTAGCCATAGCAGATAAAGTTGAGTTAACATGCTTAACATAAGGACAATGGTTGCAAATAAACATAATTAGTATTCCAACATTGCCTATGTATTCACTAAGTAAAACATAAGAATCAGTTGTTACATCAACTAAATTGAAATCAGGAGCAGTTGTTCCTAATGAAATCATATTTGAGGGAGTCAATGACATATTATATAATTAAGAAAATATTCCAGAAGGAACAAATAGTAAAAGAAGAAGCAGTTTTTTCATAGGTTAATTAACCCTTGTAGAACCATAAAACGAAACAGCAATAACTAAAGCTCCTGAAATTAAAAAATATAAGGGTGGATGAAAGTTGTCATTCGTTGTCATTCTATATATTAACTCTAATAGGATTACAGAACCTGCAATTCCCCATCCAATCAATCCTTTCTTTGCATCTGGGCCTTGTATCCCTCGAATCATAAAAGTTAATATTCCAAGCCCTAAAAAAGCAGTAGCAGTATTCATATTTCCTCCAGCAGCTGCTTCAAGACTTGATACTTCAGCGCCACTTTGTAATGCAATTTGTTCTGCCATAAAATATAACATTAAGCCTACAATTGCATTGTAAGCTGCACAAATAGTGAATAATGTTTTTGGATTCATTTCAATTGATTTATGTTTAAGAATGTGTTAATATAATAAAACTCTACCTAAACTTACAGAAAAAGATATGCCTGTGGTTTAGTTACTCGGAAAACTTATTTTTTAATAATTTTAATCTATTTATTTACTGAAAAGATTGTTTTCTTAATAAACTCAACCTCATCCAGCGAAAAAGGCTCTCCATTAGAACGAAAAATATCATGATGCCAAAGTTTTGGTTCATCAGTAAATTTTTTAATCCAACTTGACCAAGGATAAATAGTATTAGTTTTTCCTGAAACTAAACCCCAATTGATGGCTGCAATTTTTTCTTTTTTAAATATTGGCAATAATGATTCAAAGGAATTACCTATCCCTCTAGCTAGATATTCAGTGCATAAAAGAGGGCGTTCATAATTTTTTAGGGCTTTAATTTTTCGAATAACTTGATCTACCTTTTCATCATAAGCATGAAATGAAATCACATCTGAATTAGTGAGCATAAATTTATCAAGTTCAGGCAATTTTTCTAAGTTTCCCCAGTTTTCAATTTCACCTTTCCATATGCCTACAGTAAGAGGTTGAGAAGGGTTGATTTCTCTTGCCCATTTAAAAACTTTTTTTAAAAGTTCAAGGGAGTATTTTTTCTTATTAATAACTTCAAATTTTTTTCTAGTTGGATGATTTATTACATTATCAGGTTCATTATAAAGATCCCAAACTAATACACGTTCATCATTAGCGAAATTTGAAATAATACCCTTAATATAGGATTCAAGTTCATCATGTCTATCAAGATCTCCTAAAATTTCTGCACCTGGCGATTGCACCCAGCCTGAATTATGAACTCTTGGAATAGGATCTGGTTGTTTTCCTAGTTTAGGCACCGGATGCCATACATCATCTAATAAAACAAACATTGTTTTTATGTTTTTTTCATTTGCTATAGATAAATATGTTTTAATTCTTTTTATAAAACCCTCAGAATCTTGTTTCCATAGTAAGTTGTGAAGATAAACTCTATGAAGATTCATGCCTAGTTTAGAGGACCATTCAAGTTCACGTTCAATCGTAGTGATGTCAAAAGTTTCCTTTTGCCAAAATTCTAATTGGTTTATTGATGTACTTGGATTAAAATTAGCGCCAATATTCCAAGGTTGCTGATTGTACCATTTCCAAGCTTTTTCTTTTGTCCATCTTGGAGCTTGAGAATAAATGGATGTGGAAACAAACAGTAAAAGAAGGAGTAGCTTTTTAATACTCATATAACTAAAGTAATAAATTATGCCAAGACCAAAAGGTAGTTTAAATAAACTAATACAAGAAGAATTTGATAAAAAAGCAACTTCTCTTAAAATAATACTTTTAGGCAATTAAGCCAAACACATGTCTAAATAATAAATATTTAATACTATAGTATACACTTAAATTTCATATTTTGTACTCCATAGCTAAAAAGTGTATATTTTTTCCTATACTAATTTTCAACTAAAAAAATCAACTTATGAATAAGGGTAAATCTAGAAGGTCATTTCTAAAAAAAGTAACTTTAGGTTCTGCTGCTTTCACTACAGCACCTTATATTTTCGCTACCTCATACAAACAAAAATTTGAACTTTCAAAAGATTATTCACAAGTAAATTATTCGACTAATAACCAAATTAATCTTGGATTAGTTGGCTCTGGCAATCAAGGTATTTATGATACCATGGCTGCATTACAGGTAGACGGTGTAAAATTAGTTGCAGCTTGTGACCTATATTCAGGAAGGTTAGATCGCGCAAAAGAACTTTGGGGTAACAATATTGCTGTTACCAGAGATTATCGTGAATTATTAGAAAGAAAAGATATTGATGCTATTATTGTGGCAACACCAGATCATTGGCATAAAAAAATTACCATTGATGTGATGAAATCTGGAAAAGCTGTTTATTGTGAAAAACCTATGATACATAATTTCCTAGAAGGTCACGAGATAATAAAAACACAAAAAGAAACTGGACAGGTATGTCAAATTGGTAGCCAAGTAATATCTGGGCTAGGCAATGAAAAAGCTAAACAATTGTATGAAGATGGTGCTATTGGGGAAATAGTAATGCTTGATATGTATAATGATCGTTATTCAGCAGAAGGCGCTTGGCAATACCCTATTCCACCTGACGCAAATCCTGAAACTGTGGATTTTGATACCTTTTTAGGAAGAGCTCCAAAAACACCTTTTGATACAACTCGATTTTTTAGATGGAGAAACTACAAAGATTACGGTACTGGTGTTGCTGGTGATCTTTTTGTACATGCATTTTCATCCTTAAATTATATTCTTAGCTCAAATGGGCCAACACGAGCTATATCTACAGGAGGATTGAGATATTGGAAAGACGGTCGTGATGTGCCAGATGTAAATCTAACTTTGTATGACTACCCTAAGACCAATACCCATGCAGCATTCAATGCTTCGTTTAGAGTTAACTTTATCGCTGGTTATGGTGGTGGTCGTGGTTTTAAGATTATTGGAACTGAAGGTGCAATGGAAGTAGACTCCAACTCTGTTAAACTTACACGTGCTAAATTAGGTATGATTCCAGGCGGCTACTCTATGGTTTCTCATACTGAAGAAAGTCAAAAAAAAATCAAAGAAGCTTACGCACAAAAAAATCTTGAATCTAGAGAGTCTTCTCTAAACATAGGTGAGACAATATATGAAGCCCCAAAAAATTATAAAGGATCCCATTACGATCATTTTTATAATTTTTTCCAAAGCATACGAAATAAAAAAGTAGTTATTGAAGATCCTACTTTCGGGTTAAGAACTGCCGGAGCAGCACTTTTGGCAAATGAAAGTTATTACCAAGGTAAACCAGTACAATGGGACCCAGATTCTATGAAGTTAATATGAAATGCTTTAAAATTACAAATACCCCAAATACTTGTTTTTAATTAACTTTAATTTCGTAATGAACAAATTAAATAATAAAAATATAAGTGATTGAAAAAAAATAAGCTAAGCACATTTCTTTATTTAATAGCGCAGTAATTAATTTAATTCCAAAAAATGACTATCTTCGCCGTTCAAACAAAAATATATTAAACATGAGTAACGGTAAAGTAAAATTTTTTAATAACGCTAAAGGATTTGGATTTATAACTCCAGATTCAGGAGAAAAAGATGTATTTGTACATACAAATAATCTAGTTGATAACATCACTGAAGGTGACGAAGTAAGCTACGATGTAGAAGAAAGTCCAAAAGGATTGAACGCAATAAATGTAAGAGTAGTTTAATCGATCCCTTAATAACTTAAAGACCTCTAAATCTTAGGGGTCTTTTTTATACCTAACTATATAGTAATAAATAATTCCCCAACAGAAAGGATTATCACTTTTTTAACTTATTAATTAACAGTGTTTTATAATTAATTTATAAAAGCTTTAAAATAAAAAAAGCAATATTACTTAGTTTATTGATCGTGTTTTTAATCTCTTGTAGTAAAGATGACGATGAGGCAAATACAGCGCAAAGTTTAGTTTGTACTTCATTTGGCACTGCTGATATGACAACTTCTGAATTAAGTGGTTTTTGTGTTGGAGCTTCTTGTACAATTGAGTAATTACTGTCTTAATATATTCATAAAATTTAAAGTATTGAGGTTTCGACTAGAGTTTGTTATAAGGTTTTATGGGCAAAATCCATCTATTATTTTGCTTATCAACAAATCCCTCCATTTTTCTTAATACTACTTTATTTATTATTGCAGTTCCTTTTACTGCCATATTCTCAAATGTATCAATTCCATCATTGGGAAACCCTTTTCTTGTTCTGTGAATATTATATTTATTAGATAATGGTCTTCCCATTATTTTCTCAACTTCATCTTTTCCCAACATAAAACCTAATAATCCACCCCAAGTAGCAGTGGGGTTGTCAGAATCCCAGCCTGTTAATGCTCCAATCTTGATTGTTTCTTTAAAATCTCCCTCTCCATAGAATAAACTAATAATACTTGCTCCAAAATTTATTCCAGCAGCAAAGCAACCAGAACAATCCTTGTCTTTTGAAGACCATAAATATCCATCATCTTGTTGAATTTGATATTTTTCATGTAATAGATCTCTTGTAGTTTCCCAAGGAGTTCCATTATTATAGTTTTTAACTACAAAATCATACATTTTTGCTGGATATTTATCATTAGATAAATGAAGTCTTGCCGTATTTGCCATCCATTGTATTCTAGATTTTAAGTTCATATGAGATTTAGGTATTGATGCTAATGAATGCATAATAACATAGAATTCAGCAATGCTTGCTGCATTTCCACTTGCAGTTGTTCTAATAGGTAAATACGATAATCTTAAAGCAACTTCCGGTTGTGTGGGTGCAAATAATCCAAAAATTTCTGTTGTTAGTTGAGCATCAATCATTTCATAAAAAGGATTGTTTTTAGGGTCACTAGTTTCAGGAGGAATTATTCCTTTTTGCATTAAATCAAATGCTTTTTGATTGGAAACCCATAAATAATTCTCCTCTTCTTCATAAATATGATTAATCCATGCATTTCTAATTTGTTCTCCAGTAAGGTATATGGCATGAATATTAACTAACAACTCTTGATAAATATACTCTATATCAGTATCATCATCTGCTCCCCAAACACTGTCTTTCTCAGCAACCTTAAAATCTATTGTTTTAGATAAATCATTTTTAAATTCTCCCCATATATTAGGTTGATCAGCTTTACCCCAATCATCACGAGTGTAAAACCCTCCTCCTTTACCTTCTGAAGTTGGAATTCCAATTTTATCCATCTCTGTAACTAGTCCTGTCCAATTAGCAATAGACTGTCCCAACCAGAAGCCTTCTAAACTATTCTGGTAATCAGATCTTGATATTGACATCAATTGAATTCCTTCATTCTGAGGGCTATTACAAGACATAAAATAAAACATCAAGAATATTAAACTTAATTTAATTGGGGGTATCATGTTTTTAAATTTTTTAATTTTTTTCAAATTAAATAAATTAAAATGAAATATACATATTAGTTTACTGAAGAAGATATCCCTTCAGCTTAGTTTTAATCAAGACATCCTTAAAAACTCCTTGCTAAAGTAGTTATGAATATTATTGATAATTTATTTTTCATTCTAAAATAATCAAATTAAAAATGTGACTCAATTATTTAATATCTTAGATTTAATAATGTACGATTTTTTCAAATTTTGTGATTTAAATGACATTGAGCATTGGCTTGTTATGCGTCTTTATATAGCTGCATCTATTCCAATAATTCTATCAATATATTACATAATTAAAAACAAGGTTTCATATAGTGTTGCATTGACTTTAATTAGTGCTTTTTTAATAGCTTCAGTTGGCTGGGAAATATGGCTCACTTATGGATTAGGAGGAGGGCTTTCTGTAGACCAGAGAAGAAGTGTTGCCTTAACTTGTGCGATACCAGTTAATTTAAATTGGTTTTTAAATTCATTAGCTGATGTATTGGTTGTTTGGATAGGGTTATATTTAGTAAAGCTCTTTTATAGAAATAAAAAATCTCCTTTTTTAAAATGGAATTGGGGAGCTTTCTCAATTTTTATTTTATGGTTTATTATTCAAAATATTTATATTGAAGCATTCTTTTATAATCTTCAATTAGGCTCTAACGGTGACCTTTCATGGGCTCCATTACACCCACTAGGATCTTGGTTCAACCCTACAATTTTCAAAATAGCAGGAAGATCAATTACCTTACAAGCGCAGTCAAGTTGGATTTTAATGACTCCAATCATTTATTTAACATCTATTTACTTCTATAGAAAAGAGCTAAGAAATTGATTTTATGTTTTTTCTTAATAAGAATTCGGAAAAATCATTCCATAGTTAATAATAAAGACATTAAATTGATTCCATACCATAAATTTCCTAATCTTAAATTTTCATTTGCAGCATGTTGATTATTATCATGATTTACCATGTTTACTGATATTCCTGGTTTATCTAATACCTCCCAAATAATCTGATATATTCTATTTGAACCTCCAGAACTTGAAAGCAATACAATATTAGGATTTATGTGTTTTTTAACTGCTTCAATTATAGGCTTAACAGTTGCATTATCCATATTAATTTTTCCAGCTGGAAATCCATTAGGGTTTCTTTTAACATTTATAATTTTTTCATATTTACTTCTTGTTTCTGAATCAGGATCTTTATCTGTTATATGCCAACCTTCTTTTTTAATATGATTTTCAACTAAATCCATCATTTTTTCAGGATCATTTCCCTTAACTAGTCTCATGCCAAGACTAGCAATTGCCTTTGATGGAATTACATTTCTAGATTTTTCACCAACATTTCCGCTAGACAACCCCCTTATAGTAAGACTTGGAATTAACACTCTTTCAAATAAATTTTGATTATTTCCTTCTGTAAAAGATAATCCTAATTCTTTTTTAAGGTGCCCGTCAATATTAGGTATATTATTTATTTGCTCTCTTTCATAATCTGAAATTGGTGTAACTGAATCATAAAAACCATCTATTAGAACAGTTCCATCCTCAGATTTCATACTTGTTAAAAGTCTTGCAAGCATCTGACCTGGTACAGGAGCCCAATTACCATAATGCCCACTGTGTAATGAAGAATTAGCCCCGTAAACTGTTAATTCTAAACTTGTAACTCCCCTACCTCCAAATTTAAACTGTGGTTGTCCTGTTTGAAAAATTGCTCCATCATTTAATAGCCATACATCAATATCATCAAATAATTCAGAGTACTTTTCAAGATAATTCATAACATTTGGAGAACTAGACTCTTCTTCTCCATCAAAAAATAATTTAATGTTTGAAGAAAAAGGAATGTTTGAGCTATTTAAAGCATCAATTGCAGACCATAATGTTAAAAACGGTGCCTTGTCGTCACTAGCAGAGCGAGCGTAAATCCTCCATTCTTTTCCTATCTTTTCACCTGATTTTGGAAATTTAATTTTTTTACCTCCTTTATGCATTGCATTGTCATAAAGGGTTGGGTTAAATGGACCGTGTTTCCACGCTTGAGAATCTACTGGTTGACCATCATAATGTATGTAAAAACAATATGTTCTTTTTGCTCCAAGAACTTTTCTTTCTCCATAAACAATCGGAGGAGCATCAGGTAATTTCAATAATCGCATGTCAAAACCACGTTTTGCAAAACCATTTTTCAAAAATTCTGCGTTTTTATTAATATCAGTAAGATTAGAGGCATGGTTGGGGAGTTTTAAAAACTCCGCATATTCATTAATCATTTCCGCTCCCTTTTCTTCAATCCATTTTGTTGACACGTCAATGGCTTTATTTTGACCATTTATAATAAATGGAGATAGCAATAATAGAATAATAACTCTTTTCATTATTTATGATTTCATAGTGTTATAATAAAGTTATAAGTTTTTGTGACACCTTTATAACTCTTATATTCGTAATCCTTAATAATAAACAATATAAAATTAAAATATGAAAAAAATACTCTTAATACTTTGTTCACTGTCTTTTATTGGTTGTGTTGAATATAAAGTAAACAATGACAATGGTTTAGTTAAATCTGATAATCACTTTGGAACTATTGAAAAAGATGATATAAAATCATTAGCTGCTCAGAGGTTTTCAAAAGCTTATGTTGAAAACGATCTAGCTAGTGTTGCTGATTTGTTCACAGAAGATGCAAAAATAATGATTAATGATTCCGATTTAACTTTTGATCAACTAGTTGCTGGTTTTTCTGAAGGATTCAAATATTATGAAAACATTCACCACATGGATGCTGATACCTTCACAATGCATTATGATGATGGGGAGGTTTTTACCAACTACTGGTATGTATGGCACGGAACAAATAAGAAAACTAAAGAAGAACTTGTTGTTAGAGGCTACTCATGGATGAGATGGAAAGATGATAAAGTATTTGAAATGTATAATGCATTTGATCCTACAGCATATAACGCTGGAATGACTGAATAGATTACTACTACTCAACCATAATGTTTAAAAACCCTCTATATTAATCAGAGGGTTTTTTTATTTTTTAAATAAAAAGAATTTTTAATTAGTCTGAGGGGCAACAAAAGTCTTAAAAAGCCAATCCCAACTAGCATCATTACTTGCTCTTCCTCTTGTATATACGTTTTGAATGTTTAAATTAAGATATCCAACATCCTGAGCTCCAATTGAAATTTTCATTGTATAAACCTCATTAACATCAACTAATATATTATAACTACTTACATCAAAACTTACAAATTCATGTGGTGCCCAATCTCCATTTTCATCTTTATCAGGGGGAGTTGTAAGTCCTGAACTGGTAGCAAGAAGAGTTCCCCCATCTCCTTCTCCTGAATGAACTTTAAAAGTAACAGCTTGTCCTGTGGTAGATCCTGAAACAGGATTACTCATAAACCATTGAACTGCTGTTAATTTACCCTTTACACCTACTGTGAAAGATTGCCACTGAGATGATCCTCCAGATCCCCAACCTCCTGTTGTATTAGATTGATCAACAGCAGAACTTCCATATTGGGGACCATCATTAACGGTAATTGTTCCTTCAACAGTGATATTTGTTGAGGCTGCAGATACAGTTATAGAATAATTGTAAGTTCCAGATGTTGTAGCTGTTCCTGAGAGTGTAGCCACATTATTTGAAAAAGATAAGCTAATCCCTGGAGGTAAATTACTTGCTGAAGCATTAATAGGTCCCGTATAGTTAGTTGAATATGTATACTGAACTTGAGCAATCGAAGTTGTTGCTGTAACTGTCTGAGTTTGCGAACCACTGGTTAAGGTAGCAGTTAGACTTGGAGGGTTTGAAGTAATTGTTCCATTAAGCGTAGTAGAACTCGTTTGGTTATAAGTGAGGTTTGTTGATTCAACTAAAATACTATAATCAAAGGTTCCTTCAACTGCAGGGGCTCCCGATAAATTTATTGTATTATCTGTAAATGAAACGATTAATCCTGGAACTGAATTATCAGTGTAAGACATCGTATAAGTAGTATCTGAACAAGTTGAAGATAAAATTATTTCAGTAGGTGTTATTGGAGATCCAATAGTCATTGTTTGAGTGAGTGATCCAGATAAAACGTTTGATTCAGTGATACAAACTGTACATTCTGTTAAATACTCCGCTGACTCATCTTTTGTCCAATCAGAAGGAATATTAGCCAATTGATCTGAATTAACTTTTATACAAGACAGGTTTGCGGTTTGACTACTAGCATATAGTGTTGTGAGTTTATTGTTGTTTGATACATCCAAAGAATTCAGTGGATTATACATTACATAAAGCCTTATAAGCTCGGGACTATTAGCTACATTCAATGAGGTTAATCCCAAATCTTGTAGTTCTAAAAATGTAAGCTTGGCATTATTAGTAAAATCTAATGATGGAATTTGATTATGGCTTGCGTAAATTGTTTCGAGTTCACTGTTGTTTGAAACATCCAACGAAGTAAATTGATTTCCACTTAAATATAAATTTGTGAGATTTATATTCTTTGATAAATCAATAGAACTAAGACCTATGTTTCCAAGAGCGATTCTATCAAGTGATACATTGTTTGTTAGATCAATAGAGGTCATTTGATTTGTTTGTCCAGATCCACTATTTCCTAATTCCAGATTAGTTAAGTTAGTATTTGACGATAAATCTATAGAGGTTAAGTTATTACCACTAATAATTAATCTGTTTAGTAAAGTGTTATTTGATAAATCAATTGAACTAATACCATTATCATTAATAATCAAGTCAGTCAGATTCACATTATTTGAAATATCTAATTCAGTTAAGTTGTTTGAGTGAACGGAAAGATCTGTTAAATAAATATTATTTGAAACATCAAGCACACTTATTTCCATATTATCTGCCTGCAGACTAATAAGGCTAATGAAATCTTCTATACCTGTTAAATCAGATATGTTTTTATTACTTATTTCAAGAACTGTGACTTGATTAATATTGGAGCTATTCACATAGTTGTCTAAGGCATCATCATAACCAAGATCAATGAGCGCTTGTTCAAAGTTGTCATCAGGAACATAGGTCTTTTCAATGATTTCTCCTGTCTCACTTACCTCACTTTGATAATTCTCTACCACATCACTCTCCACCTCTCCTTCAAACTCTCCTGGAACACTAATATTAAAGTTAAAACTGTAACCCGTTGACGATTCACTATTGTCTTCGGTTAAATCAGCTCCTGATATATTACCATAATCTACTAGTTCTATTTCTGTATTGGATTTTACATCAAAAATCCCGTTGATTTGTCCAACATTAGAGTTTATAGTATACGAGTAGTTTCTTCTAAAGATGATACTGTGCATATACCACGATGATAATTTATCATCCGCTTTCTTTCTTATTTTCCATTTACCAACTACTCTATTAAAGAGTTCATAATCAAAGTTAGCTTGTATGGTTTTAGATTCTGTAAGGGTAACCTCTAATGGGTTCTCTTCTCCTGTATGATCTCCACTCCAAGAAATAAAATCAAATCCTTCTGCTGGTTGTGCAGTAAGTTTTACTGTATCTCCGTAGTTATAATCTGTACTTCTAGCAGTCACTATTTCTTCTAATACTTCTCCCTCACCTTCTATATCTACTTGAAGACTCACTACTATTAAATCAAATACTGCAGTAATACTTTTCGCAGAATTAATATCCACCTCTACTGGGTTAGAAGTAGAAGTTAAATCACCTGTCCAGCCAGTAA
>Ga0209501_10003899_pt1 | contig 14673 bp, 22 predicted proteins | sample ArcticOcean_MG_C_4_FD_187434 | JGI IMG/M metagenome (GOLD analysis project Ga0209501, IMG submission 187434) | Marine microbial communities from western Arctic Ocean - ArcticOcean_MG_CB4_134 (SPAdes) (version 2) | ecosystem: Environmental > Aquatic > Marine > Oceanic | place: Arctic Ocean...
GCGCCAGCCCCGGTAGTGGTCCCCACCAGTGAGCCGGAAGCGGTAGCAGCCCCGGTAGTGGTCCCCACCAGTGAGCCGGAAGCGGTAGCAGCCCCGGTAGTGGTCCCCACCAGTGAGCCGGAAGCGGTAGCAGCCCCGGAAGCGCGGGTGTCTACCGAGAAAGCGGTTACCCCAAAGAAGGCCGCCAAAAAGAAAGCGGTTAAAAAGAAAGCGGTTAAAAAGAAAGCGGTTAAGCCTACTGCCGTCGAATACCCCGGCGTGCCGGCCGAGGCCGAACCTGTGGACAAGATGGCCGAGGGCCTGCGTGATATGGCTGCTCGTGCGTTAGTGGCCGATCACGGACCCCATACGGCTGAGGAAAGCAAGGACGCGTAGTTCTATTTGCTGCCGTGCTCCGGAATGCCGGCTACCCCCGCAAGGGTCGGTTGGCCGGTACCCATGAGTGCTTAGGCGGTCGAGCCTGGTCCATCCATTGCGGGTGGATCAGCGCTCGATTTTTCTTTTAGCATAAGTATAGTGCCCGGTGCCACTTACGTTTTTATGCTTCGTTTTGCGCTGATTATTCTTGCTCAGCCAGCCCGGCTGTCATATGCTATTTTTCTGATCCCCACCGGGGTTTCGGGCAAGCAAGAAGGCGATAATCACGCAACTACAGTGTGTGATTTTATATAGTAATACCAGGAGAGTATAATGCAAATTACAATTCAAGATCCCCAGTTAATTCAAGCGATTCGCTATCAGGCGCGTGGTCTCGGCGTTGGTGAGGACAACATTGCCGAGAGTGCGATAGCTTCACATTTTGGCTTTCAAGATATAGCGAAATCAGCCACTGGTGTTCCGGTTGACGATACGGATCAGATGCAGCTTCATTTACCTGCGTTGGCTACTGTGCCGCGTAGCGCTGTATAGCAACAGAAGACGAAAACGAAATACAAACGAAAGGGCGATGTGTGAAAAAGTATGACGAACAGACGAGGAAAATCAGTACGGCGTGGAAGCGTCACCTGAAGAAGTACAAGCGACTCCATTGTCGCTTGCCTGCCTATTGTGCGGTCCCTGACTTCGAGCAGAGCATTCAGCCTGCGCAGAAACGCAGGGCAAGGCGGTGATGGCCGGGTAGTAAGGTTGGACTAATTGTTATGAGGCGCGGACAGTGTGAATGCCAATTATGAGCTGATTATTGTAGGCGCAGTCATTGCGTTAGCTGGAAAGATTATATGGGACTGGCTGAGCAAGACGCGCCATGTAACTAACGACCATAGCTACATCGAGGAACATTACAAACTCATGGGTGAAGCACGGGCCGATTTGCGTAAACTGAATCATTCTGTTGCGAACTTACGTAGCATTGTTGATGTGCTTGTTTTACAGGTACAGGAGTTGCGTAACGACCTAAGAGAAGCCCGACGTAGACAAGATGGAGATTGAGATCATATCTCGCTTGCCCGCACACTGTGTCGTGCCTGACTTCGAGCAGAGCATTCAGCCTGCGCAGGAACCACCATCTGTGCCGATAGTAAGCATTGCATTACGTATACAATAATATACATTACAGTACTTTATGCCTGTTATTGTATACGTAAGCTTTGATACGAAGCCTCTGGAGACGGGAAGAGAAGCCCGACGTAGATAAGATGGAGATTGAGATCATACTGTTTGTTATCGCCTTGCTGCTGTGTATGTCTGGCTGGACGATACTGGCCGTCGCACTGTGGCTATCGGCCATATTTGGGTGCCTGCTACGCGGTTGGTGGCAGAGCTTGATGAAAATTGGGCGTGGACAATAACTAGCAACTACCTGGCCTGGAAGGTTGCCGCCCATTACGAAGGAGAAACGTGAGCGAATTTTGGATTGAACAAACCGACAACGAGGGCCCATGGGGTGACGGTAGCTGGGTTGTCTGGCACAAGCCTGACGGCGTTGAAGCGGGCACGGTTGACGACTATGAAATTGTTGCACTTTGTGAGACCGAGAAGGTAGCCGAAGCTACGATTACCGGGTTACTGGCTGAGCCGGCCATGAAGGAGCAGACGGAAGACGAGAAGGCCCGCAGGGGCGCTTATATTGTAGCGGCCAGGGAGAGGTATGCCCATGGCTCAGACGATGATATTGAGGTCAATGACAGCGCATGCGTGGCCCCAGGCGGCGAAGGAGCCTTCGTTCAGGCGTGGGTCTGGGTACGTAATGATGAGTTACCGCTAGAGGAGTAGCATGTTAGATAAGGAATGTAACGCCTGTGGTTGCACCACGGGTGAGCTACCTGACGGCAAGCGCTGTCATGTATGCATCAAGCATAAGCGGCGCAGTATGTGGCGTCCGAAAGATGGTGGCGGTTTTGAATGGCCATCGCCTTATAGTCGTCTAATAAAAAAAGGAGTAACTATGAAAAAACTAGTATTGATATCTGTATTAACAGGCGGTTTATTGTTGGCGCCGCAAGCACAAGCTATTAATGAAGAATGGGCCGCTGCATTGGGGTTTATAGGTGGAGTACTCGTAGCGAAATCATCTGATTATGATAGGGAAACCCGTGTTGTGGTTCGCGAAGAAATATACCATATCGAGCGACCTGTTATGGTTTATAGGCCAAGGAGGCGACACTGTGACCGTACTGAGATAGCAGTCCCTTCCGGATATTACGAGATTAGAACCGAAAGATACTGGATTCCTGGTCGTCGCATCATCACGCGTGATCATTGTGGGCGAAAAGCCATCCGTTACACGCAGGGCTACTACGATTACAGAGAAATCAAAGTCTGGGTCGAATATCGATAATAAGCGCCCTAATGCGTTGGAAATTCCACCTAAGAAGCGGAATATGCCGGGTAGATGCGATGAGGAAGAAGCATTTGACAACGACGTAGCCCAGGGGCAAGAACTCGGCTGCACAGTCAGCCAGGTCATCGAGGCCTACCTGTACGTGGAGGACTGAGAGATCCACGCTGTAGCCTATGCTGTTCTAGCAGGGTTACGTATGCCCGGTATTGCTGCTTTTCGGCGGTAATCCGGCGCGCATCAGACTAAATACGCCGCCGAGGTGGTACAGGGGGTAGGGCTGTCTCTACCCCCGCCTCGCATATAAGATCTACCCTGTGGAGCAATCAACATGAGCGAACTGGATGTCACACCCCTTAATTATCAGCAACTGGCGATGCGGTCATTATCCCCGCCTGAGCAGTACAAACCGCCACCAATGGACCTGTTTCATGCCCTATGCGGCATCATGACGGAGTCGGGTGAGCTAATGGATCAATTGAAGCAATACTGCTTTTACGGCAAGGAATACGACCGGGTTAACCTGAAGGAAGAGGCTGGTGACCTGTTGTGGTACGTAGCGTTGTTGTGTCAGCACCTGGACTGCAGCTTGATGGATGTAATGCAGATGAACATTAATAAGCTGCGCACCCGGTACCCGGAGAAGTTTACTACGGACGGCGCAACGATCCGCGACCTGCGGGCAGAGCGCGATACACTGGAGCAGCGCAATCGGAAGACGAAGAAGCTTGGATTGCAGGCGGAAACAGCTTTAGGCGGTGGGGAGAAACAGATGATTCTCGAAGCCCTGCGCCTGAGCGGTGGAAACAAAACACAGGCCGCCAAGGAGCTGGGGATCAGCCGGCGCACGGTGTATCGAAAGGTCAAACTATATGCGCTCGAAGACCTCGTAGCTGGACATAAACGCCCGATGCGTAGAAGAATGCAAGATTGGGGCCCGGCGTCACCGGCAGCGTGGGTATGGGTGACCTATTACGAAACGTCCGTGGGGGATCATAACGCTTATCGCACCATGATAGCATTCACTAGTACAACGGCTATCACCTGGTTTAGGTTGGATACGACCATAGCGACATGTATGGACTGTGGTCTTACACTCGATAAGATAGAGCCCTATATCGGGGCCGACTCCGAGGCGCGGGACGTTAATGGTCGCCGCCCCCGGGTCTGGGATCTGGATGAGTTAGAGGCTGGCTCTGTGAAGCTTATCTTACCCATCAGCGGCTAATGGACTCGAATCATACATTGGATCGCAGGTGTGCTATGGTTGAGCGACCAATCGGTAAGCTCCCAACGGGTATGACCCCGTTAAAATGGCTCGGCCCGCAGATAGATGGGACGGTACAGTGGCGCAAACCACAACACGAGTTAGACCAGGCGGTGACTCAGGCCTATCTGGATCGGCGTATAAGTACTACGTTTGAGATGTCGGCGCCCATGTATATAGGGCAGCGTATAATGGACGGCCTTGAAATGCTTAACGGCAGCGAAGAATAACGAATTAATACAAAAGGGGTGAATCATGGTGGGTAAAGAGTTCACGTGTGCGTGCAAGCAGTGCGTAGCAGGTTGCGAAAATAGACCCTGTTGGGGTACGCCGGAAGAAATTCAGGCTATTATTGCTGCCGGGCATGGCGCCCGGCTGTGGAATGACTATTGGGCGGGTGATGGCCCCGACGGGGCTGATATCCAGATCGTGGCGCCAAGTGCCAAGGGCAGTGAGGGCAGTTACGCCCCGTTCTGGCCTGCGGGTACCGCGTGTACATTCCTGACAGAAGACAAGAAGTGTGAGCTGCATGAGCCCGGCCTGAAGCCCTACGAGGGGCGTGTAGGCGGCTGCAAGGTTGAACGAACCTATGACCCGGAGCATAACGCACACCGGGAGACTGCGATGACATGGAATAACCCGGAAGCGCAAGAGATGGTACATAATTGGAGGGACGGACGATGAGAGAATGGGAAAAGAGAGATATAGTTGATATCTTAACGGAGCAACATGTGGAAATAGTCCAAGCTTCCGTAGAGTTATCCGAAGGCGGCGACCGTGCGGGGAGTGCTGAGCTAGACCACGACGCGCTCGTTATCGAGCGCTATCTTGAGACCGACCACGGGCTGGCGTGGGATGGACGGGAGTTCTCAACAGCCCCCGTGTCAGACGAACTGCGGGCTGTGAGTATTAAACGTTGGATACGTGACGGCCATGCCGGGTTATCAGCCCAGGACATCGACACTACGGATCTGCTGCTTGAGGCCGCTGGCCGGTGCCTGGACAAGGCGTGTTCGCACGACATTATGGGCGAAATACTGTTTGAGTCCGGCGACGGTAAAATATACGCGGGCTGCGTGGAGTTCATGATAACCGAAGCGAATCCGGAGTATGTTAAAGATGTGTTGGCTGAGGAAGCTAGAATTGAAAAGCTTAAAACGTATTTCGCGCCAGAAGAAGCGGAGCCAAGCGAACAGGAGGATCAAACCCGGCAACGCGGTATGACGTTCGCAGATATTAAATTCGAGTCCGTTCCGTCTCACTCTCACGACGATGGTATTCGAGGTGTCGTTATGTTCAAGAACGGCTATGGCCTGTCCATTGTTCGCAATAAACACAGCTACGGCGGTGACACTGGTCTGTATGAGACGGCCCTGTTAAAGGCAGGTGCGACTCCGTGTTGCGGGCCAATAACGTATAACGCCGCGTTGGGCTACTCAGACGTTCGCGGTTGGTTGTCCGAGGCAGATGTGGAGCAGGAACTCACGAAGATTGAGAATGCCACACAGTTCGACGAGGCGGACAATACAGATGGAACCTGCACTATGGATCCTAAAGAGGAGGCGGTATGAAATATATCGTTAGAGTTCAGATCGATATGGTCGAAGGAGAGCTTCGAGAATCAGACGCGTATCACGTGCCGCCCGAAGCATTAGCCTGTGATGTCGCTGAGTTCGATAAGCTTACGCAGGCTGCGTCGTTTGTCGATACCATCAGGCGCTCGGGGGGCATTAGGCAAAGTGCTGAAGCGGTAGTGGATCGCCTGCACCAGGCGCGGGATGCGTGTGCTGCTGAGTCCCAGGAGGAGCTAAGCGAACAGGAGGATCAAACCCGGCAACGCGGTATCATCGAGGCGGTTAACGAATGGGCTGATATGGCCGAGATATCTGTGCTGCTGCTCGGAACCGATAGCGATAGGCATATATATGCTGATGCGATCCTGGGCACAATCACTACCCCGCGCCCAGCTGTCCTATACTCCCGTGAGAAAGTCATTGAAGCCATGGTGCGTGAGTCCGACGGCGGCACCTGGCAAGAGATGGAAGAGTTCTACGAGTACAATACGGTACGCAGTTTGCAGTACATGCGTGAGGCAGACAACCCACCAATCCTGGTCGATGAGGTGGTGAGTTAATGGCAGTGTAAGCGGATAGTTGTCAGATTAATTGCACCCTATAGGGGTTTAGGAGCCAAATAAGTATCATTATCGCACCATTATTGATACGAAGCGGGTATATTTGGGTAGTAAAGTGGGTAAATGATCCCTGCGGGGTATAGGAGGTGATGGATGTCGGGAAGCAACACTGGGGAGCGGCCGGCTGTGGACATTAACGGTAACGTCGATGCGTAAGCCGATTCCCCTGCGTAAGGGGGACAAGGCAAACTAACAAAAAGGAGGCATAATATGTCGATTGTTAAAAAGAAATTGGCCCCGAAATTAACACCACAGTATAAAGAGCAGCAGGAACTCTTAGCAGTCAAGGTTGACTCGTTGGCAAATGAGATGGGGATCCAGTGGTGTTTACTGGACACTGAAGTTAAATGTCAGGTTCAAGCCACGTTGGCACAGGCCGTAGCCCTAGATGACCTTGCGACCCGCGTAAGCCGGCTGGCGACACACTGGCCGGGGGTAAACCAGACAGTGAGGGCTATGCATAACGCGCTGGAGAAAATAGCTAAAGAAATGGGGAGAATATGATAGAAGGAGATACAATGTTAATATCGACAACAGAACACACCCCGCATAACCCCTCTAATACAAAGGGGGATTGTGACTATGACACAGCACGATCTTAAGCACGATCTTAAGCTACATGTATTAACACAGGTAAACGCCCTGGTTATGTATTGGCATAACACGGAGTCGGAAGAACTCCTTAATCAAGTATACCACGAGCCTGCGCCAGCGTATTTGGAGGAGAAGGAGAAGATATGGCGACACGGCTTGACCGCGTTCTATGGGCAACTCGACGACGAGCATCGGTGGAGACTGATAGAGGCCGCCCGGGTTAAGTATGGCGAGGAAACAACGCGTCGTCTCGACGCGCAAGCAAAGGTAGAGTGACAACGGGAGCGATGGTAAAATCATGAAAACAGTCCAACGCATACGGCTACACCGCTTCCACGACAACGTTGCCTTCTCTACGTTTGGCGAGGACGACAGTACCCCGACCCAATACCTCAACCCCGATGACGCGCTAGCCATGGCCACCGAGCTTCGACGTTTCGCGAAGAACGTACAAGATTCTAACGATTGGGTTGCGGGCCGTATCATCAAAGGTGGAGCGGCTAAGACGGAATCAACGGGCAAGCGGAAGGTCAAATTCGTATGAAAGGAGATAAACTATGGGTGACCATGACCAAGATGCACGGGATGCTGCCAACACAATAATGGCGGCGGAGATGTTGCTCGATGAAGCGAAAGAGGAGGGAAGGGTGACGTCGATGCGTAAGACGATCCCTCTGCGTAAGGGGGACAAGGCAAACTTCCAGACGATTCTGGAGGCTGCGGAGAACGGGGACCTGGCGTTGGTGAGTGCTGTGCGCAAAGCAGACGACGCCGATGTGGCGTTGGTATGTGCCATGGGGCATGACGAGCAGCACTCCTACCCCATCCCGATTGCGGTGATGGTAGAGGGGAGTCCGTTTACGACGTACCATGATCCAGCCGGCGCGGGGGCGTACCCGCATGCGCCGGATGAGATCGCTGACGATCGAATACTACGGGGTAAGCCTGTATCCTCTCAGAATGCACGGAAAGCGGCATTATCAAGCCTGGCCGACCTGGCCGCCGACCAGGGTGTACACCCAGGTAACGATGATGATTTTCGTTCTGCGATGTCCGAACTTGCCCAGGAATTGGAAAAACGAGCAGAGGTTGTCGATAAGGATTGACGTCCGATTCTCTGTTTGAGATTATCACTGACGCCGGTAGGGGTGGGCAAAATCTACCGGCGCCCTCATTTACGGAAGGAGTCCAAGTAATGCACATAAACCCAACAGGGGACCTTGAATTATGACCTCGTTTCCATGCAGCCAGCCATCACCTGATCCCGGTTTGTTCCTATGGGTATTAGCCATGGGCTTATCGGGCGTACTGGTGGTTGTTGCTGCTATAACTCGTATGTTTATTGACTTTCACGGGGCCTGGTACCTTTTAGCGTACCCGGCCATGATACTTATCGGCTGTGGACTGAATGTCCGGGCCAACTCTAAAACATTGAAGGATAGCGTATAATGATTGAAACGGTAGAGACACAGGGAGACCAACGTCGGCTAATGGTGGAGCGTGAATTGGCGCCGAAAGACACAGATGACATTTTCAGTTTAGTTCAATGGGAAAAGCGTAGTGCGCAGATCACCAACGACAAGGGCGAAGTCATATTCGAACAGAATGATGTGGAAGTGCCTGTAGCTTGGTCGCAGTTGGCAACGAACGTAGTGGTGAGCAAGTATTTCTACGGTAAGGTTAACACACCAGCGCGTGAGACTAGCGTAAAGCAGCTGATCACCAGGGTGGCGGATACGATTGCGGTCTGGGGCGCACAACAAGAGTTATTTGACACAGAAACCAGTTCCCAGAACTTTCGGGCAGAGTTGACCTATATCCTGCTTATGCAGATGGCAGCGTTTAACAGCCCGGTATGGTTCAATGTGGGTTTATCCCATCAGTATGGGCACTCCGCGGAGACGGAAGGCCCATACACGTGGCGGGCCATACTTGCTGGCTGTGTTCTAGAGCAGGAGGGCGGCCCGGTACCCGTTACAGACGCCTACAAGTATCCTCAGTGCTCTGCATGCTTCATCCAGCATGTAGACGACACCCTGGAGGATATAATGCGTCTGGCGACGTCTGAGGCCATTCTATTTAAGCATGGGAGTGGCACGGGGACTGACCTGAGCACCCTGCGCTCTACGTATGAGGGATTGAGTGGCGGAGGCACGCCCAGCGGCCCCTTAAGCTTCATGAAGATCTACGATGCGGTGGCAGGCGTCATCAAGTCCGGCGGTAAGACCCGGCGGGCAGCGAAGATGCAGAGCCTGGGCGTATGGCACCCGGATATCATGAAATTCATACAGGCTAAGTGGCACGAGGAGAAGAAGGCGCACGCGCTCATTGATGCCGGTTACGACGGCAGCATGGATGGTGATGCGTACACCACAGCCTGTTTCCAGAATGCCAACCTGTCTGTGCGTGTTACTGACAAGTTTATGCATGCCGTGGATCAAGATGACTCGTGGGAAGTTTATGGGGTCAGGGATGCTGAGCTAAAGTGGACACGGAAGGCGAAAGAGATATGGGATGAGATGGGGGAGTGCGCATACCATTGTGGCGATCCCGGCATCCAGTATCACGACACTATTAACAAGTGGCATACCTGTCCAAATGACGGTGCCATTAATGCCAGTAACCCGTGCTCCGAGTATATGTTTCTCGATGATACGGCGTGTAATCTGGCTTCGATTAACCTGTTGAAGTTTTTAGACGACGACGGTGTGTTCAATACCAACGACTTTATGCATGTGTGTGATGTGATGATCGTCGCACAGGAGATCCTGGTGGACAATGCCAGCTATCCCAGTGAAGAGATATGTCGCAGAAGTCACCAATATCGTACGCTTGGTTTAGGCTACGCTAACTTGGGCGCTCTGTTGATGCGTTTGGGACTGCCGTATGACAGTGACGACGGTCGGGCCCTTGCCGGCGCGGTTACCTCGTTGATGGGTGCAGTCGCCTACGAGTGCAGCAGTAAACTGGCAGAGGTGTTGGGGCCGTTTGAACGGTATGAGGCTAACCGAGCACCGATGCTGCGCGTGATGGCACAGCACCTGGAAGCTGCGAAAAGCAACCAGCTTGCTAGCGTCAATGCCCGTAGTTCGATGGCACATGCCATAGCTAGAAGTGCCGCTGATGTATGGGCTGGTGTGGCCAACCATATGGAAGAGAACCCAGGCTTCCGCAATGCGCAGGTGACGGTATTGGCCCCTACAGGTACGATTGCTTTCCTCATGGACTGCGATACGACCGGGGTTGAGCCGGACATTGCTCTTGTGAAATATAAGGCGCTTGCTGGCGGCGGTATGTTAAAGATTGTGAACCAATCGGTAGATGCCGCGCTGATGCACTTGGGGTACTCCGACGTTGAGCGCTCAGATATCATCCAGTGGGTTGATGAGCACGATACCGTGGAGGGCTGCAACGTACTCAAGGAAGAGCACCTTCCGGTATTTGATTGCGCGTTCAAGCCCATGAATGGGGTACGCAGTATTCATTATGATGCGCATATACGTATGATGGCGGCTACTCAGCCCTTCTTATCCGGCGCCATAAGCAAAACAGTGAATATGCCGGAGCATGCAACACCCGAGGAGATCGTCGCTGTTTACCAGATGGGGTGGGACCTGGGACTGAAGGCCGTTGCCATCTATCGTGAGAACAGTAAGCGTATTCAGCCGCTCAACGTCGACGCGAACAAGGGCGAAGGGCACACATCACGTCCGACTGCGGACGAAATTGAAGAACTGGGGGACCCGGCGTTGGTGAGCCCTGTGGATGAGCATAACATTGTGAGTATCATGGCCAAAGCGCTTGAGGACGCACAGTTGTACCCCGTGGTAGCGCAAGCCCTAACCGATCAAGCCCAGGTGATTATTCGCCAGGTACAGAACGAGCGGCGTGAAAAGTTACCGGACACCCGGAGCGCGATTACGCACAAGTTCGAGGTCCAAGGGCACAAGGGTTACATCAATATCGGCATTTATGACGATGGCAGACCGGGCGAGATGTTCATTACGATGAACAAAGAAGGGTCAACTGTCCGCGGGATCATGGATGGGCTAGGAGTGGCTGTGTCGGTGTGCTTTCAGTACGGCGTACCGCTCAAGGTGCTGTCGTCTAAGTTCTCACATACGCGGTTCGAGCCATCCGGGTTCACGAAGAATAAGCAAATTCCGATCGCGAAGAGCCTGTTGGACTATATCTTCCGTTGGATGGAGATTAGCTTCCCGGAGGGTAGATATGTTGGCTACTCAGCTGATCACGCTACGCCGACCGCTGTTATTGATGGGACTATCCGTAATGGCGACCAGTCGTTTGTGGTAGCCCGATCGGCGCATGTTGAGTCTGGTAGTGCTACAGCAATTACTGATATAGTGCAGCCAGCTATTAATGCGACGCATAATGCGACGCAGGTTGATACAGCGACGTTTCAAAACCAGGAAGATGCGCCTGCTTGTCCGAACTGTGGTTCGATCACAGTAAGGAACGGCGCGTGCTACCGCTGCCATAACTGCGGCGAGTCCTTGGGATGTAGCTGAGCAAACAACGTTACTGGCCGGCGCTACTGGGTGTTTACCGCCCAAAGCGCCAGGTCGGTTGCGGGTTACAGCTCTATTAGGAGGAAACTATGAGCACACGATATCCGGACAATACTGATAGCCCTGTTGATACTCCACCGACTGCCGGAGAGTCAGGGGAGGTGACCCTGCGAATGATCGCGGATGTTGCTGTGGATCAAGCGGGGCGCCTGCACCAGGCGCTCGATGATGAGTGCTGTGGTGTAAAACCCGGGGGACGTTGCTGTGGATCAAAAAACGAAAATGCGACAGGAGATGATATATGAGTAGTTACTGGGATGCGGCGAGTAGAGAGATCGCTGAAGCTGAGACGGTCGATGAGGCTAAGGCTATCGAGAAACGTGTGATTGGCGAGACGGTCCTTGTCACGGGCGATCGGGAGTTTCCCGAGGACCATCGTACTGAAATTCTCGGCATCATTGCTGTAAAGCGAATTGACCCGATTGGAGGCGACTCCAAGAATCGCAGCCGGGAGCGGTTCCAGGGTTGTCACTCAAGCCGGATGATTGAGGATCTGCATGATGCCTTTCACGAGTTGGCACGGCCTCGACACGAGACCCGTTTCGGGCCGCTTTCAGATAACGTGAACAGCAACCTGTTCCGCAGGGATGAGCATGAAACAAAGTGAAGTCATAGCAATCATTTGTGAGGTTGCCGCTGAGGAGCTCAATGACGGGGAGAATCTCCCTGCGATCACTGAGGATACAGCGTTGGACCAAGCGTATAATTTGAGTTTGCTCAACAAGGTAGAAATACTAGGCGAATTAGAGGTGCGATTAGGCATCCCGGCCCCAGTTGACGCTGAAGCGTCGTACGCGTCGCTGAGTGCGGTTAACGTGCCGTGGAAGGTAAGCCGGCTAGCTCGTTACCTTATCGGTAACATGGAAGAGACTGTGGAGATGGATACGTAAGCCCTGAATTTATGGTTGACGCTATGAACATGATGCACTATGTTGGCCACACATGATTGCGGGATGGAGCAGCTAGGCAGCTCGCTAGGTTCATACCCTGGAGGTCGGCGGTTCGAATCCGTCTCCCGCTACCACTTATCATTATTGACAGATGACATTTATCGTCCAAGAAGCGTGTGTGAAGTGTAAGTATGCGGACTGCGTGGAAGTTTGCCCGGTAGAGTGCTTCTACGAAGGTGACGATATGCTCTATATCAATCCTGACGAGTGTATTGATTGCGATGCGTGTGCACCCGCATGCCCGGTCCAGGCGATTGTCCCTGATGACGAAGCCGAGGAAAAATGGATCGAGGCGAATAATAATTTCAACTACACGGAAGAAACACGCCGTTCCGCCAAGGACGAGGTCAAGCACGGCCTGAATTGGGATCCAAGCCTGGCCTGATGGTCGGCGGTTCGAATCCGTCTCCCGCTACCATTAAAGTGAAGGCTGATCCATTTGAACCATTAACGCAGGAACTGCTGATAGCTCGTGGGCAGTGTTGCGGTTCTGGTTGTTTGCTTTGCCCCTATGTCCCAGCACATAGGTTAGGTACGATACAGTTACAAGCGTCGTTAACCCACTTGTTACCTGACGGTGTACCGGAAGATGCGGAGGAAAGTGCGCCTTAACTTACCACAGATCACGTTATCCTCGGTTTGCTGGGGTGATAATGTGTATTTGTCCAATCTTCTCTGGGCTTACACGCAGTTCAGGCACAAAGCCTGTTTTGCTGCGAAACTTTTCTTTATCGGTGACACGATAGATCATGCAGTTTATGACGACTTCTTCGTGGCGGAAGGGATACAGGTTATACCGTTGAGTAAAGATTATGATATTAGCCAGTATAACCACATGATGATCAAAGAGTTAAATAACTATATTGATACCGATTTCGTCATGACGTTTCAGTACGATGGGTTCATAGCTAATGTTAAGGCGTGGGATGCGTCTTTCCTTAAGTGTGATTACATTGGCGCGCCTTGGTGGTTCGAGGACGGCAACAACGTGGGCAACGGGGGGTTTAGTATTCGCTCAAAAAGACTGCTTGAAGTCCTGGCGAAAGATGATTACATACAGGGACATACCCCGGAAGACAATTACATATGTAGGGCGTCTGGAGACTATTTACGCAAAGAGCACGGTATAGTCTTTGCGCCTGACAGCGTAGCTGCCAGGTTTTCAGTAGAGGGTACCGGCAGCCACCCTGCTGAATACGTAGACCAGTTTGGTTTTCATTCACTCCGGCAACTGCGGGCCTATGTGAATAGGTACAAGTTTATCCCGGTATTGTGAGTACGTGGAAAGGTAGGGAAAATATGTCGGTATTAATTGATTTAATTGATAATAAAAGAACGGATAAAAACACTGTACACTCCTACTTAGACTTATATGAGCGATTATTTTATAAAAAGAGAAGCAGTGCACTTAATATATTGGAAATTGGAATCAAGGATGGGGGCAGTATTAAATTATGGCGAGATTATTTTAGTAATGCGCATATTTATGGGTTAGATTGTGTGAGCATTAATAAGCTGTGGGATGAACTTAAAAATGATAAGCAAATTACGTTATACACTTCAGTAGATGCTTACGATGTGGAGTTTTTTACAAACAACTTTTTGAGCAAAAAGATTAAGTTTGACGTGGTATTGGATGACGGCCCGCATTCATTATCAAGTCAGTTAAAGTTTATTGAACTCTACTCACAAATACTCACAGATGATGGGATATTAATTATTGAGGATGTGCAGCGCTGGCATTATATTGAAATACTAAAAAATAAAGTTCCTGCCGATTTGAAACAGTTCATAACAGCTTATGATTTAAAATCACACAAAGATCGCTCTGACGATATAGTATTTACTATCGATAAAACGCAGTCCTGCGTGAAAGCTTATTCGGACTATAAAGCACCAACCGGGTGGCTGCGTGCTATATGAAAACTTTGGCGGCAGCCACATGATTATCGACTGTGTTCTCTACAACGGGGAAGAGGTAATGCTTAGGGCTCGGATGGAAGAGCTTAAAGACCTGGTGGACTATCACATTATCGTTGAGTGCGGCGAGTCTTTTACAAAGCGCCCCACGCCCTTGGCATTTCCCGCGATTAGGGACGCTATCAACACTGAAAAAATCATCTATCTCCCCGCGGATAGGTTTCCCGATGATTTGCCCGGTACACCGACGGGGCCGCGGGATAGGGAGCGGTGGCTGCGCAACTATCCCATACCCGTTATCAAGGAGCGGTTCAGCGCTGACGACATTATTTTGTTTTGTGATCTTGATGAGATTCCCCGCCCAGAGGCGGTCAAGGATTGGA
>Ga0209501_10003903_pt1 | contig 14660 bp, 9 predicted proteins | sample ArcticOcean_MG_C_4_FD_187434 | JGI IMG/M metagenome (GOLD analysis project Ga0209501, IMG submission 187434) | Marine microbial communities from western Arctic Ocean - ArcticOcean_MG_CB4_134 (SPAdes) (version 2) | ecosystem: Environmental > Aquatic > Marine > Oceanic | place: Arctic Ocean...
CACTACCTCCAACCAATGATGACATCACGACAGAGGCAAAGCTCGGACTTCCCGAAGGCCTCAGAGGGTTCTGGTGGCAGGGTCGCGTGATGGTCGATTATCACAATCGCATAACGTGCGCGACCCCTCCAGATCCCTCGACCCCGCTCTGCTCCAATCGGGAAATCCGTGGCGGAGGTTGATCGACTCTATCCATCCGCTGGGAGGGGGAGGAACAGTGACTATTTGCCTCGACTTCCACAGTCCCGGCATCAGATCCACCACCGGTGATACTGTCCCTATCTGGTAATCGTGGTTCAAATTGGGTGGTCGCCATTCCAGCGACACGCATTAACATGTCACCAACATGTTCGTCGCCAGCCTAAATAACGTCACAGCCCAGTACGGCAGCCAGAAAGTGCTCAAGGGCGTTTCGTTTGAGATCGGATCGGAAGATCGACTCGGGTTGATCGGACCCAACGGCTCCGGTAAGACCACCATTCTCAAAATCCTGCTCGGCGAGGACGTGCCGTCCGAAGGCAGCGTAAACATCGCAGGCGGAGTTCGAATCGGCTACGTCCCACAGTACGTCGAGGGCGGCGACGACGAACTGGTACTCGACTGGCTGATTTCCGAATACATAACGCTTGGCGATAACCTGCGCCTTGCCGAAGAACATCTGGCTATTGCCTCCGAAGACGATATGGAATCGGCGATGCAGTCGTACCAGAAAGCCCGCGATAAATACGACTCCGTAGATGCTGATAGACGACCCGACGAAGCGCAGGCAACCCTCGATTCACTTGGACTGAACGGCAAAGAAGATCAGGAAATCGGAACACTTTCCGGCGGCGAAAAGAACGTGCTCTCGCTCGCACGTGCGCTCCTGAACGAACCCGATTTTCTCATCCTCGACGAGCCCGGAAACCATCTCGACTTTCAGGGTCTGGCATGGCTCGAAGAGTTCCTCATAAGCTTCAATGGTGCAGTGCTAATCGTGTCTCACAATCGCCACACGCTCGACCGAGTCGCAACTGGCATTTTGACGCTTGAAGACGGCAAAGTTTCCCGCTACGTCGGCGGTTACTCCGACTACAGGGCGACTCGCCTCGGAGAACTGCTGGCGCAGCAGGCCGACTACAGTGCAAACCAGAAGCGACTCGCCCAGCTCGAAGCGCTGGTTAAGCGGCTCGAACTCACGGCGCGTGCCGTTGCGAGTAAAAAGGCTGGAAAACGCCTTCGCTCCAGACGGTCGCAACTCGTACGAGAAAAGGAACAGGTGGTCGATAAACCAGTTTCCGAAGTCTCGGCAATCGGAGCCGAATTCGCCGACGGCCGAACGCAGGCGAACATCGTGTTGCAGATTCGCGGCTACAGCAGGGCGTTCGACGATCTCTCGCTTCTCGAAAACGTCGATCTTGATGTGACCAGCGGAGAACGAGTCGCCATCATCGGTCCCAACGGCAGCGGCAAGACAACACTGCTCAAAGACATAGTCGAAAAAGGTGATTGGAACGACGATGTGATACGCATCGGACCCAGCATCAGGACCGGGTATGCGGCGCAGCAGCAGGAAGTTCTCGACGGCGGCCGCACGATTCTCGAAGCGATGATGTCGTCTCCTCCCGAGAGCAACGAAACGGTCGCCTTCGCTCTGCTCCGCAACTTCCTGTTCACCCGTGAAGACCTTCGCAAAAAGGTTTCGAATCTCTCGGGTGGCGAACGAAATCGACTTCAACTTGCCGCTCTCATGAAGTTAAAGCCGAATTTCCTGATACTCGACGAGCCGACGAACCACATGGACATCCCGGCACGCGAGGCGATCGAAGAAGCCCTCTACGACTACGAAGGGTCGATCCTAGTCGTCTCTCATGATCGTTATTTTCTGGACAAAATCGTTGGTCGGGTGGTCGAGCTAGAGGACCGCGATCTCGTCAGCTTCGAAGGCAATTTTTCCGAGTACTGGCAGGCGACTAAAAAATCTATGCCCGAGCAGTCCGGACGGGTGAACACCCGAGGTTCCGATCGAAAACGGACCAGCGTCGAGCGTGCCGAACTTCGCTCTGACGTTGATTCGCTAGAACGGCGTATCAACGATGTCGAAGCGGAAAAATTGGAGTTAGAGCAGGCGCTTAGCGGTGCCTTTGAAAGCGAAGATGTTCGTAAGGGCAAGCGGCTAAATCGAGACCTCACCCGCGCCACAACGCTCCTCGAAGACCTCTATGAACAGTGGTCCGCAAAGGCGTAACAGGCGGCTGATCCGAGCTCCCTCTCTCAGCGTGAGAGGGCTGGGGTGAGGGAGAAGTGCTCGACGGCAAACTTAGCGGTCGAACAGCCAGCACTCGATTTCCCGAAGGCCTCAAAGGGATCTGGTGGTGGAGTCGCGAGAGATCGACGATTATCACCAGACTAACGATCCGCGCGACCCCGCCAGATCCCTCGGCTCCGCAGACTCCGCTCGGGAAATCAACAGTTAGCGAGGGAACTTCGATTCCTAAGCCCCCGCAGGCGGCGGCGTAACATCGCCGCCCCCGCGCAAGGTTGAGTCGTTGTGTGAGAACACACCGAGATCGCGTCCTTGATGCACGTGCACGACGAGGTCTTCGCGCTCTATACCTACCGCGTCCGTCAGGTCCTCATCAACCATCGACATCAGCTCTTGAATCGCCTCTTGCGTGATCGACTCAGAAACAATCATCGTGCCGTGAACCATCCCGGGCACAAAATGAAGGTCCAATCGACCTATCGGCTTGCCATCTTCGAGAATCGTGTAGCACTCGCCAGTTGGGGTGCGGACTTCCCGTTCAAAGTAAAACTGTGCCATAACGGTTACTGCCTCACCTGACCCGAGCCACGGACTTTCCACTTGTAGCTGGTAATTTCCTTGAGTCCCATCGGGCCCCGAGCGTGAAGCTTTTCGGTCGAAATCGCAACCTCGGCTCCGAAACCGAACTCAGCGCCATCGTTGAATCGAGTGGAGGTGTTTGCGAGCACAACCCCGGCGTCGATTTCGTTCAAGAACCGCTCAACTGCTTCTGCGCTATCAGAAATAATCGCTTCCGAATGACCCGAGCCATACTCGCCAATATGAGCGATCGCCTCGTCCATCGAATCGACAATCTTTACCGAAGCCACCAGCGAAAGAAATTCAGTGCCGAAGTCGTCCGACTGAGCGGGAATAACCTTTGAACCGCCGACCATCGCGTCAATGAGGCTCATGGCTCGACCGTCAGCACGCAGTTCAACATCCTGAACCCCAAATTCAGTTGCGAGATCAGGCATAAAGTCGCGTGCGACCGCCTGATGAACGAGCACAGTGTCGAGTGCGTTGCACACCGTCGGACGCTGAACCTTGGCGTTTACGACAATTGCCAGTGCGTCGGCAAGATTCGCATCTGCGTCGACGTACGTGTGGCAAACGCCAACACCGCCCGTGATAGCAGGCATTTTGGCGTTCTCACCGACAAATTTCACGAGTTCTGCGCTTCCACGCGGGATCATCAGGTCGATCGCATCGTCCATTTCGAGCATCTCTTTTACGAGCGCCCTGTCAGTCGATTCGATGAACTGAACTACATCACGTGGAATCCCCGCACCTTCAATAGCGTTCTTGATGATGCCCGCAAGTACGGTATTCGTGAGAATGCATTCCTTACCGCCACGAAGCACCACCCCGTTGCCAGACTTCAGGCACAGAGTTGCGATATCGATAGTTACGTTGGGTCGGCTCTCGTAGATCACGCCAATCACGCCGAGCGGAACCCTCACTTTTTGAAGATTGAGAGCGTTTTCGAGATCGCGCTCTTCAAGGATTTCACCGATGGGATCTTCGAGTGCGGCGATATTACGAGCGGCATCGGCCATGTCTTTTACACGGGTGTTGTTCAACGTCATTCGTTCAAGTAGGTGGTACTCGACGCTATCTCGCTTGGCGGCTTCCAGATCCTGCTCATTGGCGCGCAGTATCGACTGCCGATTCGCCTCGATAGCTTCGGCGATTGCGATCAGTGCGGCGTTTTTAACCTCAGTAGAAATCGTCGCCAATCGTCTAGAAGCTTCGTTGGCCGCTTTCGCTTGATCATGTAGTGATTGTGAAGTGAGAGTCATCGTCTGTTTCAACTACGGAAGAGCCATGTTGTTGCGGTGTATTACCTCGGCACCGTAGTAGTGGCCCACCAGGTCGGGCAGTTCCTTGGAGTTCTTACCTATTATCAATTCGATATCGCTCGACGGATACGAGGCGAGCCCCCAACCAATCGTCGTGCCATCGATTTCAGTTACTTCAATGATATCTCCCCGCTCGAACGAACCGGAAACTTCAACGATTCCTATTGGGAGAAGGCTGTTGCCGCGATTTTTTATAGCGTTCGATGCTCCCGGGTCGACCGAAACGCCGCCCCGATGCTCAGATCGACCGGTAAGAATCCATCGTTTTCGACTTTCTTTACGAGATACGGTCGATTCGAACCGGGTTCCGATTCGCTCGCCGTCGCAGATCGTCTTGATGATTCCCGTAATGCGCCCCGAAGCGATTACCATCGGAATCCCGGAGTCCATCGACAGTCGTGCGGCGTCGAGCTTGCTTGCCATGCCACCGCTGCCACGTTTGTCATGTGGGCCGCGGGCGGCTTTTTCTATCGTGTCGTCAATCTCGGTTACGATCGTGATGAGCTCAGCATTCGGGTCGACATGTGGATCGGCGGTGTGCAGACCTTCCATGTCGCCCAGCAAGATCAACAAATCGGCATCAACTGTGTTTGCGACCATCGCCGAAAGCCGGTCGTTGTCGCCGTAAACCTCGCCAGCAAGTTCCTCGACTGCCACCACATCGTTCTCGTTGAGGATGGGTACCGCGCCGATCGACAGCAGGGCATCGAGGGTGTTGCGCACGTTCAGATATCGTGACCTGCTCTGAAGGTCGCCGCGCGAAATAAGTGCCTGGGCAACTTCGACACTGTGCTTAGCGAATAACAGTTCGAAGGTCAGCATGAGCTGAGGTTGCCCGAGCGCGGCAAGTGCCTGTCGATAGGCGACCGTCCCCAGCTGAAGCTTTTCCTTACCCGGAGTTCGCGACAGCGAGTCACGTCCAGCCGCTACTGCGCCGGAACTGACGATCAACACTTCGATCCCCGAAGCCTTTACCGCCGAGATCTCCTCGGCAATCCGTTCGATTGTTTTGAGGTCGAGCGAATCCTGTCCGCTTGTGAGCAGATTAGTACCGAGCTTCACTACGATTCTTTTAGGTCGCTTGAGTTCCATTACCTACTCGTCGATTTGGAGAATTGGCCCCAGAAAAATGACTCTACTAGGTACCACCTCTTGATATTGTCCCAAAACACACCATTGTCGCCAAAAGACGTAGTGGTTATTTTGTAACGGTTACGTACCTCAGTGCTAGCATGGAACTACGCCAAGGCCACCGGATTTTGTTCGATGGTCCTTTCGCTGTGTTGGCATGGTGTTGGTAACCCTTCGTTACCAGCCAAACGCAGAGCCCTTAAGCGGGTGTTCGGGAATCTGAATGAGTCTGTCCGGGTTGCTCCCGCTGCTTGGTGAAACCGAGCAGTTTGCGGCGCTTCTAAATAGCCTCCGTGCCCCTAGGGCACGAGCGGCAGTTATGGCACCAGGCCCCGCCACTGAATGTACAGTGGCGGCCCTTTGGCGCGAGTCTGGCGCGCCCGTTTTCGTTTTAACCCCGAACCCGGAGTCGGCCCGCAGACTCCATGATCGCCTGTTCACATGGATCGGCGACGACGCTCCAGTCTTCCATTTCTCAGAGTCGGAAGATATCCAATTTGAACGTTACGTTCCCGACCGCGGAGCAAGCCACAACCGCTTGCGTGCACTCGCTGCCATGCGTGGTGAAGTGAAGGGTGTGAAGCAACCGCTTATCGTCGCTTCTATCGCCGCTGCATCACAGGCAACTCTCGAGCGACCGGTGTTCGACTCATCGACGCACACGCTGAGTCTCCGGAACCGGATCAAGCTCCACTCGCAAATTCGCCAGTGGGTCGAGATGGGCTACGTCCATGAGCCGACCGTCGAGATACCCGGCAACTTCTCACGCCGCGGCGGAATCCTCGACATATGGCCGGTTTCGCGTGATCGACCGGTTCGTATCGAGCTGTTCGACGATGAAATCGAAAGCATTCGACACTTCGATCCCGGCACCCAGCGTTCAGGGGGCAAAGTCCGCAGTGTGACCATCCCGCCAGCACTCGAAACCCTGCCCAGACTCGCCGATCAGGAACGAGTGCAGGAACTGCTCGGTAAGATGGATCTTATCGGCACCTCCGAAGAGGCACAGCGACGGATTCCTTCGGAACTGAGTCGTGCGCTTGCGGGCGAAGTTCAAGACGAGATTTCTTTTTACGCAGGCTTTTTCAATCTGGGTAACGTGTTCGAATACATGCCCGCCGAAAGCCTGCTGATCGTTCTACGCCCCGGTTCGATTGAAGAGTCGGCCCGAGCCCAGGATCGCCGGATGATCCAGCTGCGAGCGACCAAGGAAAAACGCGGTGATGTTCCGATCGGCTTCGCTCAACCTCACATCGAGTGGGGGTTTATTTCAGACGCGATCGACGCTCGGCCCAAGAGCGTGACCCTTTCGCCATGGGGCATCGACGCAGAAGAACTGGCGGGCGGTTCGCTATCACTCCCACTTAAATTGTCTTCACTTTCGAGCGGCGGAGTCGAGAACGCCATCGAAGTCGTAAAGAACAGCATTCCCGAAAAGAAGCGCACTGTCGTAATAACGAACCACGCCCAACGATTCCACGAACTTGCGCTTGAACAGGGCGTAGAGACAACCCTCGTAAAGACGATAGAAACTGCTCCGGAACCCGGCGAAATACACGTTGTTACAGGTCATCTGCTCACCGGTTTTTCGATAGACGCAGCAGATGGATCGCAGGTTTCGATACTGAGTGACGCCGAGGTGTTCGGCATACAGAAAGAGCGCCGTCGAGTACGAAAACGCCCTATTCGCAAAGGTCCGGCACTTGAAACCCTTAAGCCGGGATCGTACGTCGTTCACGTCGAACATGGGGTAGCAAAATTTATCGGAACACAGGTGATGGGATCCGAAGGCCAGGAGTACCTGGTTCTCGAGTACGCAGAGGATGACAAACTCTACGTTCCCACCGAGCATCTGGACAGAATCCAGCTCTACCACGGCACAGCCGACGCATCGCCGAAACTCACCCGATTGGGCACTCAAGAGTGGAGCAAGGCAAGGGCGCGGGCTAAACGAGCGACCGAGCAGCTGGCTGGTGAACTGATTGCTCTCTACGCGTCGAGACAGGTCGCTACGGGCTTCGCAGCCACCGCCGACACGCCGTGGCAGGACTCGCTTGAAGCCAGCTTCCCATATGAAGAAACCCCTGACCAGCTAACGACGATCGAAGCGGTGAAGGCCGACATGGAGTCGTCACAGCCCATGGATCGACTCGTCTGTGGAGACGTCGGGTACGGCAAGACGGAAATAGCACTGCGTGCCGCATTCAAGACTGTTGAGTCGGGTCGTCAAGTAGCGATTCTTGTACCGACAACCGTACTCGCACAACAACATCTCGAAACGTTTCTTGAACGCCTTGAGCCATTCCCGGCGACCGTCGAGATGCTTTCGAGGTTCCGCACCGACCGTCAGCAAAAGAGCACTATAGCGAAGCTCGCTGACGGCAGAGTCGATATCGTAATTGGCACCCATCGCCTGCTCCAAAAAGACGTGCACTTCAAGGATCTTGGGCTCGTGATCATCGACGAAGAGCACAAGTTCGGCGTATCTCATAAGGAGCGTCTAAAGCGCATGCGCACGCAGGTCGATGTGATGACGCTGAGTGCCACGCCAATTCCGCGGACGCTTCACATGTCGCTGGCAGGTGTTCGCGATATGAGTACGATCGAAACGCCACCGGAAGAGCGTCTGCCGATCAAGACCTATGTTTCCGAAGAGAGCGACGACCTCACCCGTGAGGCCATTCTGCGAGAACTCGACCGTGGCGGGCAGGTCTTCTATCTCCACAACCGGGTCAAAGATATTGAGTTGGTAGCAAACAAGCTTCAAAAGCTCGTGCCGGAAGCCAACATTCAGATCGGCCACGGCCAGATGAACGAAGACGAACTCGAAAAAGTGATGGCAGCGTTCGGCCGCCACGAGTTCGACGTTCTCCTGTGCACCACGATCATCGAATCGGGTATCGACCTCCCGAACGCAAACACGCTGATCGTCGACCGCGCCGATATGTTCGGTCTCTCTCAGCTCTACCAGTTGCGGGGCCGGATCGGCCGTGGCACCAACCGGGCATATGCATACCTCATCGTCCCGAGGGGGAAGCAACTGACTGAGCAGGCAGAGCAGCGCCTGAACACGATCCTGGCGGCAACAGAGCTTGGTGCCGGGTACCAGATAGCGCTCCGCGACCTCGAAATTCGAGGGATCGGAAACCTTCTCGGTGCTGAACAGTCGGGCCAGATTTCAGCGATCGGTTTCGATCTTTATACGAAACTTCTGGGCGACGCCGTAAGGCAACTCAAGGAAGCCGACAACAAAGACGGATCTGTTGAACCAGCTCCACCCGAGTTTTCTACTGTTCGTGTGGATATCGGCATTGATGCCCGTATTCCAGATAGCTACATCGAAGACCTCGCCCAGCGTTTGTCGATCTATCAGCGCCTCGCCCGAATTCAGGAGACATCGGAAATTGACGATCTCGATGAAGAGATCCGCGACCGATTCGGACCGATGCCGACCCATGTAAAACTCCTGATGCAGACAACCCAGATGCGAGTGCTCGCAGAGGCTGCCGAGATCGATCTCGTCGCTGCCAAGGAAACTCGGGCGACCCTGATGCTAAGGCAACCCACCGGTGGCGCAAGAGAGCCGCTTCAGAAGCAACTTGGGCTTGGTGTCGACGTTGGCCACATGCAGATCAGGGTTGAGCTAGATCGTGACGATCCCGACTGGATCGACGAGCTCATGGCAGTGATTGAACAGGTGAAGATGTTCAAGGAACGAATGATCCAGATGATGGAAATGGCGATGAGCGCCGGGTAGCGACTAGCCTCGCGAAGATCAGGCTTGACTGTCATTGCGAGGAGTTCGACGACGTGGCAATCAACGTTCAACAGACACTGACCTCTCGAATTAGCCGATAGTGATCAAAAGCGGAAGTGGGTCCCGATTGTCCATGAATGCCACTTCACTCGTACCTCGCTCCTCGCAATGACAAAGTACGATCACTGAATCCCTCACATAACCAGTGATCCTCCCCCTCACCCAAGCCCTCTCCATCAGGGAGAGGTTTTGGGTGAGGGGGAATGCCAACAGCCATCAGGTTTCAACGCAGCCATGTGCTTCCGATGAAAACTGGCCACCAGCTAAATCGATCGCTTCCTCGGTTCCAGCTTCCCATTCTCCCCCATCTGTTCCTTCTCCCTGATGGAGAAGGAACAGATGGGGGAGAACGAGTCACCATCCTGTATCCTGCGCCCAGAATAAACTCGATCCAATCACATTTCGAACCGGAGCTGGCATGGGCGCAAAAAAACCATTAACCCCTGAAATAACCATTATTGGCTGTGGCACCCCAACGCCGTTGCCAGATCGGTTTGGTTCTTCGTACGTTGTGCAGATTGGCGACGAGAAACTCCTCTTCGACTGCGGACCCGCAACCACATGGAAGCTCGCTCGCAACGGTATTTCGACCACCGAAATCGACGATGTCTTTTTCACCCACCACCACTTCGACCACGACGCCGACTTCCCGACGTTCATCCTCACCCGCTGGGACCAGATGGTCCCTCGTGACAAAACGCTGAACGTCTACGGCCCACACCTCACCGAGGAGTTCACCAACGGCATCATCGACGAAGACACCGGCCTCTTCGCCCACGACTGGAAAGCCCGTGTGAATCACCCCGTTTCGCAGGTGACATTCCAAGATCGCGGCGGAATTCTCCCTCGGACCAAGCCCGATGTCGACCCCCACAACATGGGACCCGGACTCATCAAATCCGGCTCGACATGGGAGGTCACAGCAGCAACTGCCGACCACGTACAGCCGTACCTCGACTCCCTCGCATACAGAATCGACACGCCAGACGGATCTGTTGTTTTAACCGGCGATACGGCTCCCTGCGACTCGGTGACCAAACTCGCCAAGGGCGCGGATGTCCTGATGATGATGTGCTGGGAATCGCACGACCACATGGAAAACACCGATCACTCCGACGCTTCATCCTCGATTCTGGGCGCAGCCGAAACCGCAGAAGAGGCCGGAGTAAAACAGCTCGTAATGGTCCACATCGGAGCACGTCTCACAACGGCCGAAATGAAGGGTCCGCGGGAAGTCGAAGCCCGGCAGGCATGGAACGGCAAGCTAATCTGGGGCGAAGAAATGATGAAAGTCCCCTGGCCCGAAAGCTGAGGCGCGAGGCCCGAGATATGAAACTCCGTGCCCTTCGAGGGCTTTACGTGAAGGGATGAGCCGTAAGCTGGCCGAGTGCCGACTTGTCCCCAAGCCATGTGAAAGGGTTATAGTGCGTTCCATTAAAAATATTCTGCACGAAGCAAATTTAATGGGCCGGTTACTAAGTACAAGCCTAACGAATTCGGAAATTCTCGTTATTTCGGTTTTTCTGGTATTAGGACTCGTTGCGTGTTCTTCGACTAAAACCGTGACTATCGGGTCAGGTTCGGAGCATCAGTCTAGCGACACTGGTTCTGGTTCCAATACGGACGGCGAGTTCGTGCAATCTTCAAGTTCCGATGTTTCGCTAGGGGATGTTGCTTGCAACATAGTTTCTGTAGATGAGATTATTTCGGTTGTTGGAGTAGGTAATGATGAGCAACTTGTAGTGGCCACTGGCGCTGTAAATGGTGACAATTTGCACTGCGGGTTGAGTTCAAATGGCAGTCGGAACATTCCTAATCGAAACAATCTGAGCCTTTCCGATGCTCATGTAACTGTGACGATGATGCCAATCGCAGGTCCCGAAGATCTCGATGCTCACATGGTCAGGAAAGAAGTGAACCTGGAGAATGATCCGAATGCAGCTCTTCCCGAGTACGGTGAAGGGGCATTTAGGACAGGCTTCGGTGCATTGAAGAGGGTAAGCGGTGATTACATCTTTGAGGTGGCGGTGGTTATCGACAGGACCGATGAGGATCTTGCGGTAGCGAAGGCGCTTTCTGAGTTGGTCAGTTCACGGCTAGAAAACTAGTCGCGGCTGCCACGGGCTTGCGCGAGAAGAGTAAACGACACCGCCGAAACTGCCAGAACCCCCGCTTCACCAGCTGACAGACGGGCCTCCCTCCCAGGCTGGTAGGGAGTTAGAGGGTGGGTCGGTGGCGCAGTTCTCGACCAAGCACGCTATTTCTAGTTACTATGCGTCAGCCATGACCACATCCAACAAAAAATACCCGAACACATCCCCGCTCGAAGTCGTTGCGGAAAGCAACCTCGAAATGGTTACCCGTGATGGCGTGACTCTGCGAGCCGACGTTTATCACCCCACCGATAACAAGCGATACCCGGCTCTCGTATGCCGCACGCCGTACCAGAAGCTAACCCCTCGTTACATCGAGGCAGCGACCGATCTTGCCGCCCGCGGCTACTGCGTTGTGATGCAAGACTTCCGGGGTCGCTACGCATCTGACGGCGACTACGAGTGGATGTGGCGAGAACGCACCGAAACCCACGACACCCCAGACGGCTACGACACTATTGAGTGGGCAGCAAAACTCGAATGGAGCGATGGTCGAGTAGGCACATGGGGCCACTCGAACGCAAGCTGGGCGATCTGGATGATGCTCGATTCACAGCCGCCAAGCCTCACTTCAACTCTTGCAAGTGGAATTTCGCAAAATATTCTCGATATCAACTTCGGTGTCTTCGAAACAGGTCGCCGACTTGAGTGGACCTACATGATGGGCGCCGACATGCGCCGTCGGGCAGAGCTTACTGATGGCGCAACGACCCCCGCTGAGGCGTCGAAACGATGGGATTCTGTCGAGCGTGGCAAGTACATATGGTGGCTGCCGCTCGGTGATATTCCCGGCAAAGTGTTCTCGGAACTCAATGACCAGTTGCAGGATTACCACCGCAACCAGAACGGCGAGTTCCAGCATTTCGACGATATCCACTCGAAAATACAAACCCCGGTTTACCAGATCACCAGTTGGTGGGATCGACTAATCGGAACGATCGATAATTTTCAGGGACTCACCACAAACGGACCGGAAGAGCTACGCGACAAGCACCGGCTCATCATCGGTCCGTGGGGTCACGATGCAACTCAGTTCGTTGGCAAAATAGGTCCGATCGACTACGGACCCGACGCCACAACCACCTACGCCGATCTGATCGCACGCTGGTACGACTACGATCTGAAGGGCATCGACAACGGTCTAGCCGAAGAGGCTCCGGTGCAGATGTGGGTTCTTGGTGAAGACAAGTGGCGTGGCGAGAACGAGTGGCCGCTGGCGCGCACCGAGTACACGAATTTCTACCTTCACTCACAGGGCAGTGCGAACACAGTTGGCGGCGACGGCTCGCTGTCGACCGAGAAACCATCTTCAGCAGAAAGCGAATCCGACGAATACGACTACGATCCACGCGACCCGGTGATGAGTCTGATGAGTAGCAATTCACAGGCTGCGCCGGTCGATCAATCACCGCACGACCATCGTGAAGACATCCTGGTCTATGACTTTCCTGTTTTTGACAGGGAACTCGAAGTAACAGGCCCCGTTTCGCTAAAACTATGGGCCAAAACAGACGGTCCAGATACCGACTTCACTGCAAAGCTCGCAATCGTTTACGAAGACGGTCTGGCTGTGAACCTCACCTACGGAATCATGCGTACCCAGTACCGAAACGGGTACGAGAATCCGACTCTGCTCGAACCGGGCGAACTTGCCGAATACACGATCATGCTGAACCCGATCGGCTGCATGTTCAAACCCGGCCAGAAGCTGCGCCTTTACGTTTCGAGTTCGGACTTCCCGAACTTCGACCGAAACCACAACACGGGCAAGGACTACTGGTCCGACGCCGAACTGCGTACCGCGCACCAGGCGATCCTCCATTCGGCCGATCACCCATCCCACCTCGTGCTGCCGGTGATACCGAGGTGATTCGAGTGCTTTTGACAATCAACAGGAATTTGTAGATTTCCTGAGCGGAGTCAACGGAGACGAGGGACCTGGTGGGGTGTCGCGTGACGGACGGGCATCGACAGTCACCCGCTCGCCCCACCGCGAGATCCCTGCCACTCCGCTTCGCTTCGGTCTGGAAGTCTGATGCCGCAGCCCGAACCATGTGATTAAATAGATAGTGATATGACCGACCAACAACAAAATTACTGCCATATGGTCAAAGCATCGAGTCGAGCATTCGGGTTTCTCGGATTGCTCCTCGGCGTGACGGGCGGCGCACTGACAGGCGTTGCCATTAAGGGGGTCATCGGTGATCCCGTGGTTACCGGCTCCGCTGCAGTGATGTTCTACGCGGCGTTCGGCGTAAGCACCCTGATCACCCTGTACGTAATGTTCAACTACGTGACGATGAACCTGCAGATTTTGAATGGTGTACTCGAGGTCAAGCGCGGGATGAAATCCGCTTCGGTGAACGTCGGAGATATCTCGGCCGTGCGAGTCGCCGAGACAAAGTCGAGAATGAACCGGGTTGCGAGCGAGGCAAAAGGCGCTCGAAAGATCTCTCAGATGTGGAGCATCATCGGTGTTGGATCAGGGATCGAGATAGACGTTTCCAGGGGTGATTCCGGTGCGATCGAAATGTGGTTCATCTCCTCGAATAATGCCGATGAGCTAAGCGAAAAACTTGGCTCCGTCATTTCTTCCGAGACCGAAGATGATGCGGCTGAGGACGAAGCGGAAAGTTAGCAGCTGCGGGACGCAGCTCTACACGTAGCGCACGGTCATCTCGTCGAGTGCAGCGACCTCGTCGTTATTCAATTCCCACTTCATAGCAGACGCGTTGTCGATTGCCTGAACGGCCGACTTCACACCTGGAATGGGAAGCGTGCCTTTCTGCACCAGCCATCTCAGTGTCACCTGCGAGTGCGAAGCATCGTGACCACCTGCGATGTCGCCCATCAAAGACAGCAGCGGAGCGATCGGCCCCACGCGTTTGCTCGCCCAGCGAACCCTGCGCAGCAGCATTGGCGGCGAACCCGGCCCGTACTTGCCCGTGAGCAGGCCTTCGAACAGCGGACCGAACGAAATCACCGACACGCCTAACTCACGGCAAGCCGCCAGCACACCGCTCGACTCAGGTCGCCGATTCAGCAAGCTGTACCCAATCTGGTTCCAAGCCAAAACTAGGCCTCGTCTGTCGAGAATCTCGTGTGCCCTTTTCGTCTGCTCACCCGAGTAGTTGGAAACACCCACAGCCTTGATCAAGCCATCCTGCGCAGCATCAGCAAGCGCATCGACCCAGTATTTGAAGCTACGAGGCCGGTACGGAAAGTGAGTCTGGTAGAGATCGATCGAATCCGTGTTTAGCCGACGCAAATTCGCTTTCAGAGCACGCCGAAACGACGACCTGTGCACCCGCCACGGATACGGGAAGAACTTTGTGGCGATAAGAGGTTTAGGCGACTGCGATCCGTCATCCATTTTGGCATCCATTTTGGCATCCATTTTGGCATCCATTTTG
>Ga0209501_10003905_pt1 | contig 14658 bp, 10 predicted proteins | sample ArcticOcean_MG_C_4_FD_187434 | JGI IMG/M metagenome (GOLD analysis project Ga0209501, IMG submission 187434) | Marine microbial communities from western Arctic Ocean - ArcticOcean_MG_CB4_134 (SPAdes) (version 2) | ecosystem: Environmental > Aquatic > Marine > Oceanic | place: Arctic Ocean...
CGCGCAGCTCATGGCCTTCTGGCAGGACCCCGACTTCGATCCCGAAGAGCGGGCCTTCTACTACGTGCGGGTACTGGAAATTCCGACTCCTCGTTGGACCGCGTACGACGCGAAGTACTTCGGTATGGACCCCGCCGACATCCCCGACGAGGTATGGATGGTCTCACAGGAACGGGCCTATACTTCTCCGATCTGGTACACGCCGTAGGCGCGCCCATGCGATTGTTCTTTCGAGAGCCGCTCGTGCACTTCCTCGCCATCGGCGTCGTGCTCTTTGCTATGTTCGCGATCGTAGACGACTCAGAGCCGACGGAGACTGATACCCGGATCGTAGTCACCGATGCGGACGTCGCATGGCTGAGTCAGAGCTTCGCGCGCCAGTGGAACCGGCAGCCTTCCGCCACCGAGCTTGATCACCTCATCGAGGAGCACATCCGCGAGGAGGTCTACTTCAGGGAGGCGCTCGCCCTCGGTCTCGATATCGACGACCCGATTATACGTCGTCGGCTCGTGCAGAAAATGCAGTTCCTCTCTGAAGATCTCGCGGTGCTCGACGAGCTGCGGGATGAGGAGATCCGCGCGTATTATGAGGAACATGAAGACGACTACAGGGTGCCGCCGCGCCTTACGTTCAGCCACATCTACTTCAGCACCGACGAGAGAGGCGAGCAAGCTACGCGAGATGCGGAGCGGATCCGAATGGCACTGAATGCTCTGCCCCAGCCGCCCCTGCGGGCGCCCGACCGAGGTGACCGATTCGTCCTGGAGTACGACTACGTGTCGGTCACACCCGAAGGGATCGGGCGGATCTTCGGTCCGGAGTTCGGCGCACAGTTATCCGAACTCGGATTCAGCACCTGGTCGGGCCCGATCGCTTCTGGGTTCGGGCTTCATCTCGTGCGCATCGATGCCCGCGAGGAAGGCTACCTGCCCCGTTTCGAGGATATTCGCGAGCGCATGAGACGCGACATCGACAACGATCGGCGCCTGACGATGAACGAGGACTTCTTCGAGACCCTGCGCAACCGCTACACCGAGGAGATCGCCGCTGTAACTGCGCCACCACCGCAGGCCTCACCGTTGCACAAGCCAGCGGCAAATGCAGGGGCGGGCGATATTGTTGGTTTGGCTGACAGCCACGGTGTGCCCGCCAATGCTCAGCCCGGCGTAGTCGAACTTTTTCAATCAACGAACTCAAGTGCACCCGAAAATTAGGAAATTGAGCATGGCTCTGAGATCTATAGCTGCTACTTTATTGATCATTTTCTCGTTTTCCAGCACTCAGGCTGACGAATATAGCCCAGCCTTTCTAGAGCTAACACAAATATCGAACGATGAATTCGATGTGCTGTGGAAAGTGCCTGCCATGGGAGGTCTTCGTCTAAACCTCCACGCTCGTTTCGATGCAAATATTAAGTTAACTACACCCGTCCGTGGCTCCATGGTTAATGGCGCCTATATCGAGCAATTCAAGGTCAGGCGCGACGGTGGCTTGGCGGGCGGAGAGGTCGTAATTGAAGGGCTCACAGGACTGTCCACCGATGTGCTGGTGCGTATTGAACGCCTTGACGGCAGTACCGAACTCGCCCGGCTTGCCGCGGCTAATCCATCCTTCGTGGTTCAGGGTTCACTGACCCGAATGGAAGTAGCCAACACCTACATCCTATTTGGCATTGAACACATCCTGAAAGGTATGGACCATCTGCTGTTCGTAGCCTGCCTGATTTTAATTGCCGGTACCGGAAGACGCATTCTCATCACTATCACAGGTTTCACCATAGCCCACTCCATTACACTGACCTTGGCGGCACTGAATCTGGTGCGTTTGCCAATTCCTCCCATCGAAGCCGTCATCGCGCTGTCCATTGTTTTTCTGGCCAGGGAAATCGCTCTAGAGCGCCGCGACACATTAACCTGGCGTTATCCCATTACCGTTTCTGCTTCATTTGGTTTATTACATGGGTTTGGATTTGCTTCAGCGCTTGGAGAAATTGGTTTGCCGCAAACAGAAATTCCTGCCGCGTTGCTGGCCTTTAATCTGGGCGTTGAAATCGGGCAGATATCATTCGTGTGTTCGATACTGTTTTGTGTATGGATCGTTTCCAAATTAGCTTCGTTAATAGGCGTTTCAAGAATTTCAGCCATTGGGACTGACGGCAACAGGCGCCCGTTGGTTTGGTTGCAATCAATTGAGAAGCCCATGGCCTACGTTGTTGGTAGTGTGACTATCATCTGGACAATCGAGCGAATACTCTTGTTTTCGAGCTAGTTCTGTAATAGAGCACCCTGTTGTTAAGTAACTTGGATTGACTTATAAAGGATCGCGGATTCAGCTAGCTAAATTATATCGGAAATAAAGGGCCTTGCCTTTCTATTGGTGAAATTTTTGGGCTAGCTGTACGTCGTCAAACCTTCTTGGGCAAAGTTAGCTCTGATTTAAGAGGCACATTAGCCCATCCGGGTTAATAACTTAGTCTGTTTATCGTAGTGCATTTCCCGGCGCATAGCCAAGGTGGAGATTTTGATCTTTTCGCGTTGTTCCAGTATTTATGCCAATTTTGCCTGCCCCGAAGAGTAGGGTGATTATTGTTAGTAGTTTCTTCATGCTTGCCTTCCAGAATTAGAATTTTCTTAAAATTAGCTTTTAAGTATGGGGTTGGCAACTGTAATTATTAGGGAAGGAGAAAGCAGAGCAGGGTTATTGTTGTTAGTAGTTTGTTCGTTTGAATCATCTAATCAAGAACCCGCATACACATACCTTTGTCTGTATACGCATAATTCAGTGCGCCCCACTGGAGGGTTGCTCGGTGGATTCCGTCAGGATTAGAGGGAGAGAAAAAAATCACCAACAAATCTCCAAAATCTCCCGAGTAAGTTGTTTGAAAATCACTCTCTTGCAAGAGCTGCCACTTGGTTGAATTTGATGCTCGTTCTGAGCCATCTAAGGACGATGTAGCAGAAGTCTGAATTCCATCTTGAATTTCAAGCAATGTCATGCCTTTGTCGTATTTTTCAAATTTCTCTTCCTTCACGTAAACAACATAGTGTTCGTCGAAACCACATCTAAAATGTTTAACTAAAGAGAAATCGTTGACCTGAGCATTAGCAGCAACAGAAAAGGGTTATTGTTGTTAGTAGTTTGTTCACTCACAATCCTGATAATCAGATTCAAAACAACTTGTAGCCATGTCTTGTCCTCGTGCGAGTTGTTCAGGGGTGAGTTGTTCAGCCATGCTATCTCTATTGGTTCTTGCGCTTTTATGTCCTTGAGCTGCAGCGACTGACCACCAAACATAAGCCCTAACGTTGTTTTGCAGAACACTTCCTTCGTCGTACATATTTCCCAGTTTGTACTGGGCGCTTGCATATCCCTGTTCTGCTGCTAACCGATACCACTTAACTGCTTCTACATCATTCTCAGGAACACCTAGCCCGATTTCGTACATAGCTCCCAGCTCGTACTGGGCGCGTGCAATACCTTGTTCTGCTGCTAATCGCCACCACCTAACCGCTTCTGCATAATTCTCGGGAACACCACGTCCGAAAGAGTACATAACTCCCAGATTATACTGGGCGCTTGCATCTCCTTGTTCCGCTAATCGCTTGGTTTCTTCAAAATCCTGCCCACTAACACCTCCTGAGAATCCAATAACCAGAAGAAAGAGGAGAATTGTGTTGAGGAGGAGCTTCATAGTAACTCTCAAAAATACCTAATCGTTCGTCCACAATAGTATGTATACGGGTGCAATGGAACCATTCTGACTTATCGGAGTGTGCCCCCTAGGGTGGGGTGCTGACTGAACTAAATTGAATATTGACGGGCATCAATTGAAGTATTGATAGGAGGGCGACATATTGGTCACACAAAAAGTATTTGGAAGAAGTAGGAATACTAAACTGGCTACAAGTCCCTATATATGGTGCCCCGAAGAGGATTCGAACCTCTGACCTGCCCCTTAGGAGGGGGCCGCGCTATCCAGCTGTGCCACCGGGGCAAACTGATTGGGGAGTATAGCTTTTTCACTCTTGCAGACCAATCCATACCATCTATGCTAGGGTCAATTCTTATCTTTTTGCAGCTAGGAAATACGGGCATGTCGATAATGCATTGGGATTGTTTAAAGTTCCATGAGCTTACTGCAGCTCAACTTTACGAAATTTTGACACTGCGTAGTGCAGTATTTGTAGTTGAACAGAATTGCGTTTATCAAGATCCTGATGGCTATGATCCAAATGCTCTGCACCTTATGGGGCACCGTGATAACAATCTGCTTTGTTACACACGTTTATTAGCGCCTGGAGTTAAATATGAAGGAGCCTCAATTGGCCGTGTTATAACGAATACTGCGGCACGCGGAACAGGCCTAGGAAAACAGTTAATGACGGAATCAATCAAAGCCTGTGAAAGCCATTGGCCTGGCTCCCCAATTTCAATTTCAGCACAACAATACCTAGAGAAATTCTACTTTGAACTTGGCTTTAAGGCTGAAACCGATCCCTATATGGAAGACGGCATTCCTCACATAAAAATGATTCGCGACAGCAAATCTGGCTAACCTGGATTTACTTGTGTAAAACTAAAACATAGCTCTCTGCTTATAAAGCCACCAAATCTAGCACGGTTACGCTTACGGCTGCGGCTAATGGGAAGGTAATACAAGTTTGGAAATATGCGAATGGGGATATATGGTTTTAATAAGAACCTCGCAAAAATACTAAAAACGCAGACGGCCCCAAATCTTAGCTGACCTTAATTAGACTTTTTGCACTGTCATAAAGCTGTAAGGAAGATTCTTCAGGATTTGCTCTTAGCAAACTAACGACGAAAATCGCCAGTGACGCAAGCATAAATCCCGGAATAATTTCGTACAGATCAAAAAGCCCACCATTCAGATTTGACCACACTACAACTGTTATAGCTCCTAGCAACATCCCTATTATTGCAGACAAAGAAGTCATCTTCCTCCAAAACAAAGAAAACAAAATGACTGGGCCGAAGGCTGCGCCAAAACCTGCCCACGCATAGCTTACCAGGTCCAAAACTCCACTCTGTCTATCGCTGGCTATAATCAATGCCAATACTGCGATCAAAATTACCGCCGCCCTACTCACTAAGAGTAATTCTTTTTCTGAGGCCTTAGGACGGACGAAAGCTCGGTAGAAGTCTTCGCTAATTACACTAGATGAAACCAGTAACTGTGAATCGATCGTTGACATAATTGCCGACAAAATAGCTGCGGTAATTATCCCCGCGACCCAAGGGTTAAAAAGACTCTGACTTAGAACTATAAAAACCGTTTCAGGATTATCGAGAGGCGCATCAGCAAAATAAGCGATACCAGCCAGCCCCGTCGCAATTGACCCCAATAGAACTATTGACATCCAACTCATCGCAATGCGGCGAGCGGAAACTAGCTTGGCAGGATTCTCCACTGCCATAAAACGAGAAAGAATATGCGGCTGGCCAAAATAACCCAGACCCCAAGCAATTAAAGAGATAAAGCTCATAAATGACAGTTGGCTGAACAATGAGGTGCTTTCCGGATTAACTAACTGCATTCGATCAATAACAGCACTGGCACCACCACCAATTGTAATAACAGCTATAGGAGTGATAACTAAGGCAAGCAACATCAAGATAGCTTGAATGGCATCCGTCCACACAACCGCTAGGAAACCACCGATAAATGTGTAGCAGACGATTATTATGGTCCCTGCGACTAACGCGACGGAATAATCTAAGCCAAAACTATGCTCGAACAATATGGCTCCACCGACTAATCCTGATGCGGTATAAAAAGTAAAAAATAAAAGTATGACGAGGGCTGAAATTACTCTTAAAATTCGACTTTTATCGCTAAATCGATTTTCAAAATAATCAGGAAGAGTGATGGAATTATTTGCGTGCTCACTATAAATCCTTAGGGGCTTTGCTACGAATAACCAATTAAAGTAGGCTCCAATAACAAGGCCAACCCCGATCCAAACCTCACTAATTCCGGAAAGATAAATCGCGCCTGGCAGCCCTAATAAGAGCCAACCGCTCATGTCAGATGCCCCCACGCTTAATGCTGTGACAACGGAGCCGAGCCTTCTGCCACCTAAAATATAGTCGCCATGATTATGCGTCTGCTTATAGGCCTTGATTCCCAAATACAAAATTAGCATCAGGTAGGCAACAAAAGTAACCACAAGGGGTCCATTGAAACTCATAAGTTGCCATTACTTGCTTAGAAAAATCCATCCTATAACAAAGCCTAAACTAATGTTAATACTCGTTCCGTGCCAGGTTAGGCTTTTGTTAATAGATATTTTAATAATTCCATTAATAATACTTCGAATCTTTATGCTCTCCATTAAGTAAACTATTTAATTTACTAAATAATAAATTTTAGTAACTATATATAAAACTTAAATACTTTACTTAGTGTGCCGATACTAATATTGAATCAAAGAACCCATTTCGACTAGGGTGTGCTTAAAATTGAAGGCTCGAATAGCCTGACGACATTATTTAGCTACTGCAACAATTCTCAGGTGATAAATGGAATTCTCCAAGAGCCAGGTACAACTAATGGACCGACTTAAGACCCGTGGCCCTCAATCGGTTAAAATCCTTGCAAAACAACTAGATATGACAACTATGGGGGTCCGCCAACACTTAACAAATTTAGCTGAAAAAAGCTGTGTCGACCAAACCCAAAAAGAAAAACAGACCCGCGGGCGACCGGTTCATCTATGGAAGTTGACAAAAAAGGGGCATGAGCAATTCCCTGACACTCACTCGCAAATGACCCTTGAGCTCATTGATGTACTTAGAACTAACTTTGGCGATAGCACATTAAATGCCGTAATTAATCATAGAAATCAGAAGGTTAAAAACGATTACGCGGCACATCTAAAAGTAGCAGGTGGTAATCTTGAAACCAAAATCAATAGTCTAGCCGATTTGCGCAATGAAGAGGGCTACTTGGCCGAAGTCAGGTTAGTGCCTGATGGCTGGATGTTAATCGAAAATCACTGCCCTATTTTTGCAGCCGCAAAGAGCTGCCAGCAATTCTGTCAATCTGAATTAGAAACTTTCCAAGAGCTGTTTGCCGAAACTGCCGAAGTTCATCGTGTTGACCATGTATTAGCCGGAGCAAGGCGCTGCGCCTTTAAAATAAAACCCCATTCCTAAACTTCTAGTAGCCTAATTCAATTTCAGTAAAAACGAATTTGCATCAAAGCCACTTTGTCTGTGCACTTCTTCGTTTAAAGGGCATGCCCTTTCTTTTAGAAACAAAAGTATCGCCAACCGCTTGGGGCAACATTAAAGCGCCGGTTGCGAAATTCTATACCTGTTATAATCAACCACTTATCCAGGCAATACGTTCAAGTGCTCGCCGAATTTGGACTAGTGATTTAAAGGTCTTACAATCATGTCTTCTAAAAAGCGCAATCTAATCCTCGGGCTGTTGGCAGGATTGATTCTAATTTTTGGCATTATCCCGAAAGTAGTAGGACTGGGTATTCAATATACTGCCGCTGCCAACCTAATCGATTTGGTTCCACCAGAGACCCGCGGACAGTTAAAGATAAATCAAAGCCAGTTCGAGAATGGCTGGTTTAGTAGCTCAGCAACAGTAATTGTTGCTTACTCCCCCATTGGCGCCGATGCTATTAGTCTAAAGCTACTGTTTGACATAAGTCACGGACCGCTTTTATTCACCGCCAAAGGTCCCAAATTAGGGCTCGTCTACACCAGTATTAGGCCGCAAATTGAAGCTGATGAATTTGCAGAAGCCTTATTCGAAATACCAATTGAATTACCAACATTAATCATCGAATTGCTTGTAGGTTTCAACCAATCTGCACAGGTAAGCTTCAACCTGGAAGCTTTCGATTACTCCGTGTCGGGAACCAGTATAGTTTTTGGTGGACTTGAAGGTAACTTTAAAGCGAATTCGGATCTCTCTGCAGAATTTGATCTCGCTGTTGGCAGGCTGCAGGTAATTGAACCTAAAACTTCCAGTGGTTTCACTCTCGAAGGGCTGAGCCTCTCAACCACAACTGAACAAATAAATAATTTACTGTCACCAAGCCACACCGTGATGACTATTCCTTCAATGAATAGCAGTGGTCCATTCCCTTTTACCCTCGGGGGAATCAGCTCCGCCTCCACTCTGCAACCATCAAGCGCCGGCCCTGATCATATAGATATCTCCCAACAATTTGCCATTGCAAACATAGAGAGTGATATTCCGCTCACTTCAGTGTCGTGGCTTACTGAAATTAACGAACTAAACGGTTTGCTCATACGGCGCTACTACGAATTGTTGGCCGGATTACAATCTCAAATGAGCGCTAACGGTGGCACCTTCGATGTACAAGTCAATCAACTCGCCCAGGAATTAGGTATAATTCTGATACAGAATAGTTTGAATTTTAATAGTTTTCTTGCAGCCAGTGCGTTCGATGGCGAACACCAATTGGATGTCAAAATAGATTGGAAGGGACTGCCGGATCTAACTGATTTAGCATTAGTGAATATGGACGAGGCTACACGCGCATTGAGTGTAAGCATGGACATATCTTTGGATCTCAATGCAATAATGCGAAGCCCTGCTGGAGAGCTTGTCGAGCCTTACATTCAGCAGGGATTCCTAGTAGTCGATAGCGACAGAGTTTTACTAAATGCATTACTCGAAGATGGTGAATTAATAATCAACGGCGAAGCCCAGGCTCTCGATCAATTTTTCTAGATATAAACTACAATCGCTCTTAACAATGCGCTCAAGTATGCAGATTAAATGCTGCCGTCGTTCGGTGCAGTATTAACTGAATTATCACTCTAAAAATGAAACAAAATAATATGAATCAAAGCACTTCAAGCAAGAATGAGAGGGACACGCCTCCAGAGAAAGTGAAAGAACTTTTCTCTTATCCTAAATATTGGGCAGAATGTTTTGGCACTGCTCCCTATCTCCCAATGTCTCGTGAGGAAATGGACGAATTGGGTTGGGATAGCTGCGATATCATAATTGTGACAGCTGACGCCTATGTAGATCATCCAAGTTTCGGCATGGCAGTAGTTGGTAGACTGCTGGAAGCTCAAGGATTTAGAGTTGGAATTATTTCTCAACCGCAATGGAGTGACGCGGAAGCGTTTAAAACTTTAGGACAACCGAATTTATTCTTCGGTGTCACTGGCGGCAATATGGACTCGCTAATTAACCGTTATACCGCTGATTTACGCCTTCGCAGTGATGATGCTTACACACCGGATGCGTTACCAGGTAAGAGACCCGATCGCTCGGTGATCGTCTACAGCCAACGTTGCCGGGAAGCCTATTATGATACTCCGATAGTGATAGGAGGCATCGAAGCGAGTTTACGTCGAATTGCTCAGTATGATTATTGGAGTAACAAGGTGAGGCGCTCAGTTCTTATCGATTCGAACGCTGACATCCTGCTTTATGGAAATGCGGAGCGCGCTCTAACTGAGCTAGCTCATCAAATAGCCGCAGGGAGATCGGTAGATGAGTTATGGCAGCTTCGAGGCACGGCAATCATTAAGAATGAACTGCCTGGCGGATGGACTGAAATCAATTCTACCCGCATCGATTGGCCTGCGAAAATAGATGATATCCCTAACCCCTATGACTTCCACGATAAAAAGAAAAAACAGGGATCCGCAGTGGCGGCTCCCAATAATGAAGCGCAAACGGACGTCATTAGAATAATTCCTCTTCCCTTGCAACGGAAAGCAAAATTTGATGAAAAGACTAGTTTTATTCGACTGCCCTCATTCAATAAAGTCGTCAACGACCCTGCACTCTATGCGCATGCATCCCGTGTCTTACATCAAGAAGCTAATCCCTATAATGCAAAACCCTTAGTGCAAAAGCATGGCACTCAAGATGTATGGATAAACCCACCACCCATTCCTTTAGAAACCGAAGAGATGGATTGGATCTTCGACTTGCCCTACCAGCGTCGACCACATCCACACTACGGGGATTCGAGAATACCAGCTTATGATATGATAAAAACGTCCGTAAATATTATGCGCGGTTGTTTTGGCGGCTGTACATTCTGCTCTATTACAGAACATGAAGGGCGCATCATTCAGTCTCGGTCTGAAGATTCCATCATCAAGGAAATAGGAAAAATCAGAGATCAAGTACCTGGGTTTACTGGAACAATCTCAGACCTTGGCGGGCCCACCGCCAATATGTATAAACTGAATTGCAAATCTCAAAAAATCCAATCAACTTGTAAACGCCTATCCTGTGTCTATCCGAATATTTGCAAACATCTAAAAACCGACCACAGCGCAACCACAAATTTGTATCGTCGCGCCAGAGCTGTGCCTGGAGTTAAACGGGTTGCGATCGCCTCTGGTCTTCGTTATGACCTTGCATTGAAAGACCCCAAATATATTGAAGAATTGGTGACTCATCATGTAGGGGGCTATCTGAAGATTGCACCTGAACACAGTGAAGACAAAACATTATCGAAGATGATGAAGCCAAGCATTTCAGCCTATGATGAATTTAAGACACTGTTCGATAAATTCTCAAAAAAGGCCGGTAAAGAACAGTACTTGATCCCCTATTTCATCGCTGCTCACCCAGGCTGTGATGAAGAAGACATGTTAAACTTGAGCATGTGGCTAAAAGAGCACAAATTTAAACCAGACCAAGTTCAGACTTTTTATCCCTCTCCGATGGCATTGGCAACAGCCATGTACTATTCAGAACGAAACCCCTTAGCCAAGGTTCGTTATAAGAGTGAAAAGCTAAAAGTAATCAAAGACATTGATCAGCGAAGATTGCAAAAGGCCTTCTTGCGCTATCACGATGAAAAAAATTGGCCAGTACTAAGGAAGGCCCTACAAGATATGGGAAGAAGTGATCTTATTGGTAATGGTAGCCAACACCTAATCCCACCAGTACCACAAAAAAAGGTTATTAAAAAACGTAATAATCGCCGACGTTAAGTTAGTGCAGGGTTCGGTTTTTGAATGAAGAGAATCGTAACTGATAGACGAGGTTAATTTCTCCGATAATCTTCCGCCCCCTGCACTCATGTCGTAATAACAGCTCTTTCATTGGTTCATCACCATAAACTGGCAACTCATACTTTAGCCAATAATGAACCTAGTAATCTTCCCATCGGTAGCAATTAATTAGAACTCTTGTTTGTCCTCTTTGGCTTAGCTTTTCGATCTGCTCTCGCTCCACTTAGCACTTTATGGCTGATTTTATTATTTCGTACCCCTTTATAACTTTTACTACTGCTCTTTAAGTTGCTTTTTTTCCAATTCTTGCTCTCGATGGGCTTCCAGATTTTTTGGACGGATATTCAGTTCTACATTGCTAAGAATTCCGCGAAGTATATTCATTTCCATCACATCAATTCTAATTCGACTGAACAGTCTGCGCATTCTTTGCATGAGTTGTCGCGGGTTTTTAGGATCATGAAAATTTATAGCAATCATTACCCTTTCTAAATGTTCATAGAAATACTCGACTTGTGTTCCAGTGGCTTTTTCTTGATCCCAAAAATCATCTTCTGCACTCTCGCCACCATCATTTTCCGCTAGCGCCAATTTCCGCAGCTCATAGCAAATAACCATTACTGCCGCCGCAAGATTCAGAGAAGAGTAAGTCGGATCGGCTGGAATTTGTACGTGAAAATGACAAAGCTGAAGTTCATCATTATTTAACCCGGCATCCTCTCTACCAAAAACCAATGCTGCCTTGTTCTGCTTATTCTCGGCAGTTATTTTCCTAGCTGTTTGTTTCGGGGAAAGCATCGGCCAAGGAATTCTTCGGGATCGCGCACTGGCACCGATCACTAGCGCACAATCGGCCACTGCGTCTTGCAGGGTATCAACCACCACTGCATTTTCCAGAATATCTATTGCAGAAACAGCACGACCAACAGCAACTCCGCTGGGAAAATCTTCTGGTTGCACCAAAGTTAGTTTGCTGAAGCCCATATTTTTCATTGCCCTAGCACAGGCACCAATATTTCCAGGGTGTGAAGTGTTTACCAAAACGATGCTGACATTATCAAAATTGAACATAGTAAGTAGGTTACGACTTCCCGCGCAGCATTTTTGGAAACACGGATGAATGTTGAATTCCGGTTCCGAATGAAGGTTCGATGAATTATATCAGCTTATTCCTTGGATCATTTCTTTAGTTTTCAGTTATTTGCTATCATTGCGCGACTTTTACAGCAAGCACTCGAGTTTAGACTTTACCGTCCGGCCTCAGGACTGTTTGCAATACTCGCTCTTTACAATTTCAGGAATTCATTGATGCACCCGACCTTAAACATTGCCCTGCCCGCCGCCCGCGACGCAGCTGAAGCAATCGCCCATAGCAGCGATCGACTAGACAGAGTGAAAATCATTAATAATTCCCGCGAAGCCTTTCTAACCTCTATGGATCAGAATGCAGATAAAACCATTCTTTATCACCTGACTAAGGCTTTTCCCAAACACACGATCAATTCTCGGGTTTCCGGAATTACAAGAGGTGAAGACCCTGACACTATTTGGTTGGTTGACCCCCTGATTGGCAATTGGAATTTTTCCAAGGGTTACACCCAATTTGCAGTTTCCCTCGCCTGTCAGATCAATTCAGTAATTACCCATGCTGTCATTATCTGCCCTCTAGTTAGAGAAGAGTATACTGCGACCCGAGGTACTGGATCACAGTTGAATTCTCGTCGTCTACGAGTTGGCAAACATACTGATTTAAACCAAGCTCTGGTAGGAATTAATCCCGGTACTAATGGGCTAGAGAAATCCCTCGCCTTACAACAGGGGCTTGCTGCCACCGAAGCAACACCTAGAATATCCGGCTGCACTCCCTTAGATATGCTGCAAACCTCGGCAGATAGACTTCAGGCAGGTTGGTCTATGGCAGAGGACCCTCGATCACTCGCCGCAGCAAGCCTAATTCTTCAAGAAGCTGGCGGTTTAATCGGAACAGAAGATGGCAATCCTGATCTAAGATCTGGCGAGGAAATATTCTACGGCAATCCGAAAGCATTCCGAGCACTACTCAAACTTCGCAACGCTAGCTGAATCGTGTTGATTCGCACAATATGCAATTTTATGTGTCATCGGAAATTTGTTTAGCTATATACGGTATATTGATGAGTAGCCAAGGGAAAGAGACTAGCGCTAACAACTGGTCTGCATTAATTTGTTGCGGCCTGAAATAAAATAACCATCCCTTAATTACTATTACAAACCACTAGGTATAACCCCCGACAAATGTCCTTAAAGAGCAATAACAATAGCAATAATTTGGTCGAAGGATCCATCAAGAAAGCTCTTATACGCATGACCCTACCAATGATTATTGGCATGGTGATGCTATTCACATTCAGTTTGGTAGATACGCTTTTTATCAGCTTCCTCGGAACTGAGCCGCTTACAGCCATTAGCTTTACCTTTCCAGTAACCTTTACCGTCATGAGTTTGGCCATAGGCCTGGGCATAGGCGCTTCCGCTGTAGTGGCTAAAGCCGTTGGCAGGTCTGAATTCGAGCGCGCTAAAGAAGCGGCCACTGTAATTAATTATATTTCTTTCTGCTTGGCGACGGTGGTGATCAGTCTTTGCTGGTTTTTTATGGATGACATCTTCAGATTGATGGGGGCACGTGAGGATCTACTTATATTAATTAGGCAGTACATGGTGGTTTGGTTTCCTGGCAGCATTCTCGTTGTTTGCATGATGAGTGGTAATAGCGTGCTTCGCGCCTGTGGCGACACTAAAACTCCAAGCATCATCATGGCATCTGCAGGCTTTATTAACGCTATGCTAGACCCATTCTTAATTTTTGGTATAGGTCCATTTCCAGAACTCGGTATACAGGGTGCTGCCTGGGCAACAGTAATTGCCTGGACTCTCGCATTTGGCTACCTGGGCTACTTATTAGTGGTCAAATTAGAACTTGTAAGTCGTAAATTTCCTTCTCGGGCTACGTTTGAATCATCTGGGAAAGATATGCTGCGAATTGGTATACCTGCAGCAGGAGCCAATATGATGACTCCCCTCGCTGCCGGCATCATGACGGCGATTGCTGCTGGCTTTGGCGACACATCTGTAGCTGCCTTTGGTGTTGGTGCTCGCATCGAACCCATAGCAACTCTAATCGTGTTAGCGATGTCATCGGCATTGCCTCCTCTGATTAGTCAAAATTTCGGAGCTAACCGAATAGACCGAGTCGAGGAAGCATATAGGCTTGCGACAAAGTTTATAATGGGCTGGCAACTAGCGGTATATCTGGTCTTGGGGCTAAGCGCGATGCTAATCGCCAATGTATTCTCCGACGATCCGCAAGTTATCGAAGGTATTAAATTATTCGTCTGGATTATGCCGCTGGGCTATGGACTACAGGGTGTAATCATTCTCACCAATTCTTCGCTTAACGCGTTGCATCGACCACTTATCGCACTGTACTTGAGCGTCGCCAGATTCTTTGCTTTCTATGTTCCTCTGGCCTATCTAGGTAGCCGTTATTTTGGCTTACCAGGTTTTTTTGCTGGCGCTGTGGCAGGGAATTTTATAATGGCAATAATCTCCTGGCGCACATTCAATCGCGCCCTAAAAGGAGAACACCAACTACAGGAAAAAGTGGCTTAAAGAAG
>Ga0209501_10003907_pt1 | contig 14652 bp, 8 predicted proteins | sample ArcticOcean_MG_C_4_FD_187434 | JGI IMG/M metagenome (GOLD analysis project Ga0209501, IMG submission 187434) | Marine microbial communities from western Arctic Ocean - ArcticOcean_MG_CB4_134 (SPAdes) (version 2) | ecosystem: Environmental > Aquatic > Marine > Oceanic | place: Arctic Ocean...
CTAGCAATAGGTTTGGGCGCGGGTCTCCTCCCACTTTGGACAAAAGTTAGTGAAAAAGAGGGGCTTCTCAAGTGGATGACTGGAATAGCCGCAGGTGTTTTACTCGCTTCTGCACTCTTGGTTGCGCTTCCAGAAGGTTTCGAAATTGCCATGAGCAATGGAATTAATGAACTGCTAGTCGGAGGAGCGATACTTGCTGGATTCCTGACAATGCTCTTGCTCGAATGTTTCGGATTTGGGCATGATATTCATGAGGAACATCATGACCATGAGGAAGACCATGGTCACGACCATGTCCATCATCCAAATAATGCTAACAGCATTGTAGTCGGACTAAGTATTCATGCTCTCACCGACGGTTTGGCCATTGGAGCGGCAGTATTGACTGAATCATTGGTGCTGACTATTTCGGTCTTGTTGGCAGTCCTAGTGCACAAAGTCCCAGCCGCTTTCAGCGTTGGTCTTTTCAGCATGCATGAAAGAACTGAACGTTCTGCTTCAATCCGTGATGTTCTGATGTTTAGTATCGCTACGCCAATCATGATTTTAGTGACATTTTACCTACTTGGGGACGTATCAAATCAGTTTCTCGGATTAGCAATTCTATTTTCTGGGGGCACATTCCTATATGTTGCAACTGTCGATGTATTGCCTGAAGTCCATCATGCTGCAACTGGTAAAACCGCGATGATTCAAGTAGTATCAGGAGCACTGATAATGGTAGCACTTTTGTTGATTCTTAACGCCTCTGGAATTACTGCTCATAGCCATTAAAATCAAGTGAGAAACACATCTGCGAGAATCAAGAGGGATTGGTGTGAGCGGACAATTTGTCAATATCGCTGGTTACCGATTCGTGCCAATTCCTGACCGAGATGGAATGCGCTGGCCCCTTCGAGATTTATGTGTTGACCTTGAATTAAAAGGTACAATTCTGCTTAGTGAAGAGGGAATAAACTTCTTCCTCTCAGGAAGTCAAGAATCAGTCGATAATTTCATTGCCCACATGAATGAGGATGAACGCTTTAGGGACATCCCTCTCAAAACTAGTTATTCAAACGACCAACCATTCAAGAGAATGCTTGTCAGACTCAAAAAAGAGATTATTTCTATGGGTCATGATGATGTAAAACCCGCCGAATTCACTAGCCCTTCTATTAAACCAACAGAGTTCAAATCATGGCTAGATGATGGAAAAGAAATTATTGTTCTTGATGCTAGAAATGACTATGAAATGCGAACTGGGAAATTTCAAAATGCTGTTGATCTAAATATCAAATCATTTCGCCAATTCCCTAATGCCATCAAGCAACTTTCTGATGAATTGAAAGGCACACCAGTTGTAATGTACTGCACTGGGGGAGTTCGCTGCGAGAAGGCATCGGTAGCTCTCATTGAGGAAGGTTTTAGCGAAGTTTACCAACTTGAAGGAGGGATATTAGGGTACTTCGAAGAATGCGGTGGTGCTCACTGGGATGGGGAATGTTTCGTCTTTGACAAGCGGGTCGGTGTCAATCCCGATTTAGAAGAAACTGACACTGTAATGTGTTTCACATGTCGCGAGCCACTTCTCGCTCATGAACAGGAATCCGAGGCTTATATCGAGGGACAATCTTGCCCTTACTGTATTTCTTAAGATTATCAATTTAATCTTCGGAGATATCTTTTACAGACTCTAAATATTGAATATAGCACTCAGAGCAAGCACCGGTCAACAATGCAATACGCTACCCCCCTCTCCGCCATCCATGCGCTGCCTTGTAACTGGGGGAGGTGGCTTCCTAGGAAGTCATCTTGCTGAAGCATTGTTGACCCGCGGCCACACAGTTGCAGTAGTGGACAATTTGTTTCGCGGCCGTAAAGCAAACATGGTAGATTTCAAGGCTATGCCAGACTTTACTTTCGTGCTCGGTGATTGTGCAAATGTTGAGAAACTTGAGAAGGCAGAAGAAAAAATGAATGGCGTTGATATCGTTTTTCACCTCGCGGCGATTAATGGAACACGTTACTTTCATGAACGCCCTGATTTAGTAATTGATGTTAACATCAAAACAACTGAAACTGTTGTCAAATTCGCCACTGACCGAGGCGCACGCCTAGTTTTCACAAGTAGCCCAGAAGCATTTGGGCTGCAAGATGAAATGCCACTAGGAGAAAATCTTGATGCGATTTTCCCTAGTCCACATGACCATTTCAGACATTCTTACGGGGCTAGCAAGTACCTTGGTGAAATCATTGTACAATATGCCGTAAAAGAGAGAGGTTTAGATGGGAGAATCATCAGACCATTCAATGGTTATGGTCCGCGATTGATGGGTAATGAGTACGGGCAAGTCACTGCGATTTTCCTTCACCAATGCCAAAGAGAAAAGAACATCACACTTCATGGAGATGGCTCACAAACTCGCTGTTTCACATGGTACAATGACTTGATTAACGGAATAATTGCACTTGGCGAACTTGATGAGGGGTTAGATGGTTCAACACTTCAAGGAGCCTCTTTCAATATTGGTTCAACCGATGAGGTTTCAATTCATCAAGTTGCTAAATTAGCGCTTGAAATCACAGGTGCTGATGTTGAAATCGTCATGACTGAAGGGCATCCAGGTGACTCAACTCGCCGTGTACCGGACATTTCAGCGGCTCAGGCAGCGCTGGGATGGACTTCAACCGTCGATATTTCCGAAGGAATGTTACGCTGTTGGGAATGGATAGACGTAGAGTGAGACTGAATTGATTGGTTATTAGATGAAGAACGTCTAGACAATGAGGTGATAAAATGACTAGAATCAATCCTCTACCTGAGAGAGCAATAATTGGAATGGTACACCTCCAACCTCTGCCAGGTTCACCTCGGTTTTCGGGAGACCTTGACGGAGTTGAACGATTTGCAATCAATGATGCGAGGACATTGATTGCTGGTGGATGCGATGCAATAATGATTGAGAATTTTGGTGATGCACCATTTCACGGGAGTGAAGTGGCACCAGTTACAATCGCTGTAATGAGTCGTATTATTAGCAAAATTGTTGATGAAGTCGCTCGACCAGAAGCAATTCCTGTTGGTGTTAATGTACTGAGAAATGATGCTGCTGCTGCACTTTCTATTGCTACTGCTAGTGGAGCAAATTTCATCCGCGTCAACATTCATGTTGGTGGGATGATGACAGACCAAGGCTTGATTGAAGGCCAGGCAGCAGAAACTCTACGGCTACGGGAACAACTTGGTCACGGCCCTGATTCCACCCACCCCATCGCTATTTTCGCAGATGTTGGCGTCAAACACGCGACACCTATGGATTCAGAATGGGTGCTTGAACAGGAAGCTCAAGACTGCTGGAATCGCGGACTGGCAGATGCCTTGATTGTCTCAGGTAGTGGAACTGGCCAACCAACCTCTCCTGAAGACCTTGCGCGGGTCAGACTTGCCACACCTCACGCAACTTTGCTTGTCGGCTCAGGGGCAACCTCTGATAATCTCCCCGAGTACCTCCGACACGCAGATGGTGCTATTGTTGGAACTTCCCTTAAGCAAGGAGGGGACGTGTCGGGAAAAGTGGCTCTGTCTATCGTTTCAGAAGTTGTTAAATCAATAAAATGAACCGGAAATCAACTATTTTTGAAATTTTTATCCGGCTATTTAGTTATATGCTGAATGTACCCTGAGTATCTTGTATGGGGCGCAACTCAAAGGAATCATACAATTGGGCAGCCGGCTCTTATTTTGATTTGTTCATTGTTTCCGCGGTGACTCAAGTGTTCTTTGCAGTTGGACTGTATTGGACATTCATTAGCGATGCTGCATGGGTTAACGCAGCACCAGTTATTCACTCAAACATTCGAATCTTAGCAATTGTTACCCTACCAATATTGGGGTGGGTGATGGCGCTGGCTATAGGGATTGGATTTGACCGGTTTCCTCTTGATTACAAAACTGCACCATTTGATCATTCTCTAATCTCAACGATTGTCGTGTTGAACATCTCGGGCCAACTCCTCATTATGATAGGAATCATAACCTCTAACATTGATACATTAGAAAGTTTAGCAAAAATGGGTGCTACACTATTGGGAACCCAATTAATTTTGATGGGCCCACTCGCTTGGAAATTAACCAGAAGGGGACATGGAAAAGTAGGGTGGTGGGCTAAGGGAACATTGCTTTCTTTACCGATAATAGGAGTTCTCACTATTCTGACTTGGGCATTAGTGCACTATGATTGGATCTACGTCTTATTTTTGACTGTCGTATTAGATGGATTTTGGTTAATGACATCATTTGCCTTCATTCTTGGCCATTTCAAAGATAGATTGGATTGGAAGTTGATGAGCCCCAAGGTTACTGCCCAAGCTTTCACGGTGTTTGCTGTGCTCGTGATTATTCACATTCTACTAGAATTTCTATACCAATCTGGGACAATAACGGATAATTATGTAAAAGCCAGTATCTCGGCTCCAATTCTATGGGTTTTCTTTATTTCACGACCAGACCGAATATGGAAACATGTGTTAGCAGGAAAACAATGTAGTGCTCAAATCCTTTCAGCATATTCTTGTCTGTTAGCAACTGCAGGGATGGGTATTTATGAAGCAATTTATATTGAAGAAAAAATAGGCATGTTCTATACTAGATTTATGTTAATTTTCGGTATAGTGGTACAAGCAGCATGGGGTTCATCGGTGTATTTGCATGAAGACCATAATCACATTGAGATAGAAAATAGAAAAACTCGATGGATTAGTGTCATCATGATGTTAATCCTGATGGGTTCGGTTATTTGTTTGGCATTGAACGTAGGTGGGCACTTTGACTCATTAAATTCTGAACTTGTTGCTAGAATTGCAGTAATTTCATTGTTCATTGCATCCTTTGATTTCTTCTTTTGGCTTGTTAGAGATGCAATTTTTAATCATGAAGATTGGCATAGAATCCCAATGTACTACACCAACATGAACAATGGTGATGATGATGATGGCGGTGACCCATACTTCCCTACCGAATCAGAATAAACAACCAACAAGGCTTGAAGTAACAAATAATATACTCTACTCATTTGGAGAGATTTGTGGATGATTCAAAATCTCTGTACCCTGACAATCGGTGGTTGATTCTCGGCGTAATGAGTTTGAGTCTTGTCATCGTGATGTTGAACAATGTCACACTAAATGTAGCACTTCCAAATCTTTCTACTAGCCTTGGCGCAGATAATTCTGAATTGCAATGGATAATGGATGCATATGCCCTTGTATTTGGTGGAACCCTTCTTGTGATGGGGGCATTGGGTGATAGATTTGGTCGTAAGGGCGCCTTACAGGTTGGATTAGTAATAGTTGGAGTTGCATCTACTTGGACAGCATTCTTTGCTGATTCATCCACTGATGTCATCCTCGCCCGAGCAACGATGGGGTTGGGAGCGGCATTGGTAATGCCATCTACATTGTCAGTCGTATTGGTGGTCTTCCCACCTAATGAACGCGGAAAAGCCATCGGCATTTGGGCAGCGATGGCAGGAATTGGTGCCCCTATTGGTCTGCTTGTTGGAGGTTGGGCGGTTGAAAATTACGATTGGGAAATGGCGTTCTTGATTAATGTCCCAGTCATTCTCATCGCCTTAGTCTTGGGTGCAATTATTGTACCTCGTTCAAAGGATGAACAACAACGCCCTCTTGATGGTGGTGGGGCAATTTTATCGGTACTTGTCCTCGGATCTCTTCTGTATGGAATTATCGAGGGGCCTAGCCAAGGTTGGACCGATATTCGAGTGGTCGGTGCGTTTGCCACCTTCTTCATTACAATCCTCTTATTTGTGTATTCGCAAAAGAAAGCTGAATACCCTCTCCTACCTTTAGAATTCTTCAAGGACAAGAGGTTTACAATTGGCTTAATCGCCATTTCCATGGCCTTTTTCGTGATGTTCTCATTCATGTTTATGCAAATGCTACACTTCCAATTAGTACGAGGTCATTCTCCTTTATCGGCTGCCATTCGCTTTCTTCCTTTGCCATTTGGTTTGATGCCAGCGGCAGCCAATAGCGATAGATTAGTTGCGAAATTCGGTCGGCCAAATGTAATAGCCACTGGTTTGTGTTTCGTGGCAGTGGGATTATCCCTCTTTACCTTGGTAAATATTGATACCAGTTATCTACAAATTGCTGCAACATTCTTCCTCCTAGGATTGGGTATTGGATTGACCATGGCTCCATCAACAACAGCAGTGATGGATTCCATTCCAGAATCCAAAGCAGGTGTTGGTAGTGCTACAAATGACTCAAGTCGAGAAGTGGGTGGTGCTCTTGGGATTGCCATAGGGGGCAGTGTACTCAATGAGATTTACCAATCATCAATTGTAATCCCTGCATCCGTCAAAGAAATTGATACGCCGTTATGTAGTGCCGCAGACTGTACAACTATGATACAGGAATCATTTCCAGCCGCGATGACGGTCGGTCAGCAAATGTTAGCGGCTGGAAATCCGGATGGTGCCTTGCTAATTGCAACCGCCAGAGAATCCTTCATTGAAGGCATGGTTGGGGCCTGTGTTGTTGCAGCCATCGTGGCATTATTGGCGGCTATTATTGTCAAATTGAAAATGCCAGGCGATGATGTGAGTGAGGAAGAATGAATGATGGCAAACACTACTTGATTATTGCTTCATTCCTTAACTATCTTGTAAAAGAACAAGAAATCCCTCAATAATTGATGGTGCAAATCCTAGCACGCACACTTCTGAGCCATCAATTAGGTTAGCATATTTTCCCATTTGCCCAGCGAGGTCATATGCACCTGCCTTTGCTTCCCAACTTTTTGACTCTAACAACTCAGCAAATTGCTCATCAGTTAACTGGTTAATTTCAACCGTTGCATATTCAACAGAGGATTTCTCCTCCCAACTTTCTCCTTTCCTAATCAGAAGGGTGCTTCCAGACCAAACATTGTGCCGTCTTCCACTAAGCCTCAGTAACATTGCTGCTGCAGATGCACGGTCAATTGGTTGGCCTAATGACTGATGTAAATCATCAGGGTCTTCAACTAGGGTATCTGCTACTAAAATAAAATCGGGGATTTCAATTTCGCCTATCTGCTGAATTGCAATTTCAATCTTAGCCGATTCAACTTTTGATGCTAGGATTTTTTGCACTTGACTTTTTACATCTAAGCCACTTGGCGGTAGTTGCTCTTCACTGAGTAATCCTGCCGCACTAAAATCAACGAAATCAGCATCAAGTCGCACTTTTAGCCATTCATATCGGCGGCTTGAGGCACTCGCAAGGTGAACTTTGCAACGGCTCATCAACTACACGGGATGGGGAGCGCGTTTATCATGCGGACCTTTGTAGGCGGGAGCGGGGAATAAGAGTGAGCGGTACACCAGAACGGATTCCAACCTACATATCGGGACTTGATGAGAATATGCAGGGGGGTATCCCTAAAGGCCATATCGTGCTTCTTGCTGGAGTATCAGGCTCAATGAAATCAAGTTTGGGTTTCTCTATGTTGTACAATGCAGTGATGGAAGGAAAAACCTCAGGTATCTATGTGACTTTGGAGCAAGGAAAAGACAGTTTAGGTACTCACATGGCAGGAATGGGGATGGATGTCCAAGACCCACGTGTCCGAAGTAGCATCGCGATTATTGACCTTGCAGATCTTCGAGTTCAACTAGATGCACAGGGCATGTCTGAGAGCGTAGATTGGATGGGACAACTCATCAAGCAATTAGCTAACTACCGTGATAGCATCGGTTTTGAAGTGGTTGTTTTTGACAGTCTTGGCGCGTTCTTTACACTTACCAAAATGGAAAACCCTCGTGATGAAGTATTTCGGTTCTTTGAAGCAATCCGTAGAATGGGATTGACTGGGATAGTCATCTGTGAAATGATGGGTGAATCAAAGAATCAGTATGGCGAATTTGGAATTGAAGATTACCTATCTGATGGTGTAATACATCTCACAATGGAACGCACTGGCGATGCTGTGGAGAGGAAACTCTCCATCGTTAAGATGAGACATACAAACCACGTTCTTGGTTACCAACCATATCGCTGGGACTCTAACAACAGTCGGTTTACAGTAAACTGAACATTGGAAAAAAGCATCGTGAATTGTTAATTCACTCTACAGTAACTGATTTCGCAAGATTGCGGGGTTTGTCTACATCTCTACCAAGTTCAACTGCTACATGATATGCTAACAATTGTAGTGGTACCACAGTCAATAATGGTGATATCACACTATGAGTGGCCGGAACAGCAATGGCAATATCTGCTTCCATCGCCGCTTCATCATCTCCTTCATCATGAATAAGAATAATCTTCGCACCCCGCGCCTTACACTCCTGCACATTTGATAGGGTCTTGGCCCTAAACTTGTCATTTGGACATATCACAACGACTGGGCTGCCTTCCTCAAGCAAAGCAATTGGCCCATGTTTCATTTCTCCAGCAGGGTATGCTAAACATGGGATGTAAGCAACTTCCATCAATTTCAGAGCGCCTTCTCTAGCCACTGGGGCAGACCCACCTCGCCCAAGGAAGAGCACATGAGGAGCATCTTTTACTGCCTCAACCGCTTCCATGATTGGCCCAGTATCTTCTAGATATTTCTCTACCTGGTTTGGAATCTCATTCAACGCTTTTACTACCTTTTTACCTTCGCGTTTAGAGAGCGTTCTAGCACGTCCAATTTGCAAACTGAAAATTGTCAAAGATGCAACCATGTTAGAGAATGCCTTGGTAGACGCAACTGCTTGTTCTGGTCCGGAGTGGATATACACGCCACGGCCACATTGACGAGCAATTGATGAGCCAACCACATTGATGACTCCCATCACTGTACCACCCTTTAGTTGGATTTCTTTTACTGCTGAAAGGGTGTCTGCAGTCTCTCCTGACTGACTTACTGCAAGGTAAAGCGATGATGGAGCGATTACTGGATTATTGTAGCGGAATTCGCTTGCAACATGCGATTGAGTTGGCACTCTAGCCAACTCTTCAATCGCTAATCTACCAACTTGACAAGCGTGCAGAGCAGTGCCGCAGCCAATTAATCGGATATGTGAAATCTGTAACAACTTTTTTGCTGATAAATCTAAGCCACCTAACTTGCCATTTCCTTCTGATAGAAGGGTTCTTCCTGAAATACATTGACGAAGGGATTCTGGTTGCTCATAAATCTCCTTTAACATGAAGTGAGGGAAATCACCCAATTCGGCTTCCCCCCAACTCTCCTCAATTGTAGTAACTGTTGCATCAGACCTATCTCCATCAAGACGTGAAGTCTGAACACCCCCTGCTGTTAATACCGCTAAGTCACCATCTTCGAGAAAAATCACTCGTTGAGTATGTGGAGTTAGTGCATGTGGATCACTGGCGACAAAAGATTCGCCATCCCCCACCCCTATGACCAAAGGTGACCCGTTTCTAGCACAGACTATCATCTCTTCATGCTCAAACAAAGCGCACAATCCCCAAGTTCCTCGTGTTTGTCTCAAAGCACGGCGTACTGATTCTAGAGGAGATAATCCATCACTTCGAGCCCTTTGAATCAAGTGGGCTAAAACCTCAGAATCCGTTTCAGATCGGAGTGTTACCCCTTCAGCGATTAACCAATTTCTCAGAGCACGTGAATTTTCAATGATTCCATTGTGGATGATTGCAACGGTTCCATCTTCCGATAGGTGAGGGTGTGCATTTTCCATTGTAACTCCACCGTGAGTTGCCCAACGAGTATGTGCAATTCCGCAATTCCCATTCATGTTCTCAGGTAAGATTGACTCTAGATTTGCCACTCTTCCGATACATTTTAAATGGGATATTTTAGAATTTGAAATTGCGATTCCGGCGGAGTCATAGCCTCGGTATTCAAGTCGACGAAGTCCATTTATCAGCAAATTGGTCGCTTGCTGCTTTCCAATGTATCCAAAAATTCCACACATAATACATACCTCACAGATTTATTCGCTCTGAGCATACAGGACATTGTACATACTTCAATTCAATAGTTTTGACTCTGAAGTTCGCCCCGCATTCGCAGACAACATCAATTCCAGGGGGCGGAGGTAGAGTTCCTAGTTCCATCGGAGTAGGTGGCGGTGGTAATTCACTTTCTAATCCAGACGGTAAAGGTGGCAGTGGTAATTCTTCAAATTTTGGACCTGCTGATTTACGCCGTTCTTGCCGCCTCTTTCGACGACGAGTTGTGCCAGCCTCTTCCTCATCTTCATTCTCAATTAGATCGGTTTTACTGGTATCTGCTTCAATTGATTCTTGAACATTATAATCTTCAGTATCCACTAAATCAGGCTTCTCTGAAGAATCAATGTCTTGAGAGTCTACTTCGTCTTCTTCGATTATACTTACAAGATCTTCATCAATATCAATGACCTCTTCGTCATCTTCAATCTCAACTGTTAATTTTGGACCTTGTCTACGGCGGTGAGTGATTAAACCCGCAGAGGCTAGGAATACCAGCAAACAACCGACTGCTAAAGCGACACCAACAATTCTCACAGCCAATGTGAAGGTGCTAGCGTCTAGACCAGTCCACATTCTAATTCTCTCAAGTATGCCGTTATCTGAGTTGTCTAGCCCACTATCATCAATAAGCATCCTAGCACGCCAATCTTGAGTTGGCGAGAGGTAAAACAAGTGTGTTTCTCCAGCAGTCTCAGAGCGCCCGACATTCATCAATTCACCTTCACCTAATGGGGTTCCGATGATGGTTTGATTCGCTTCAATAATTGAGTAGAAAATTTGGCGCCCTGAGGGACCAACTGAATCGTGGAACATTTGAATTCCACGATTGGTTTTAACGAACTGAATCATACCCATTCCTGGCGCTGACAGATTCAGTGTATCTTGAGTTTGCATACTGCTGTCAGCTCTGACAACTACTAGCGTGGCGTCTTGGCCTGTTCCCTCTCGCCATGCCATCACTACTATATCCGTACCTTCGCTATCCGAAAGAACTGCTAACTCGCTTATCGTGGTTTGATCACCCACGGCAATTCGGAATGACCAGTTACCTGTTCCTAATCTACCATGGGCATAGAAGGTTCCAACCCTCTCAACACCGGTTTCATCGTCTCGGTTTGCTTGATAGGTGATGTGAGTCCAATCTTCACCATGTGCCACTTTTACACTGCCTTCTCTGTTAATTGGTGGCTCTAAATCAGACACTATATCTTCAGTCAAGTTCCAAGATTCGCTATCGAGAGGAGATTCTGCTGCAAGAAGGAAAATAGATGTTTCATCATCGTAAGTTCCACTCGTGAATAAATCTCGATGATAGCCACCAATCAGTACTTCGCCACCATTTACTGATAAATCAATTCCCCAATAAGTCCCCTCTGCTAACATCAGAGAGGGCAACAAATCCATTTTTGCCGTAGAAGTGCATGAAAGGTCAACAGATGAGAAAGTTAGAGTTGAAAGAGTCACACCGAATTGGTCGGTGTATCGACGAGTCCAACTCACATAAGCACTATCTGATTCACCATTATCTATTGTGAATTCACCTGCCCAATCATTTTCTAATTCTAGGCAAGTTATTAGGTCATATTGGGAATTAATTCGGTGTACCCAAAGCGAGGAACCCTCACCTGTGAACATCAGATTTTCTCCCCTAAGCCCGAAGAATCCGAGTACCTCATGGCCATCTGGTAGGTCTAGACTTCTTGCCCCTTGTAATTGTGCTTCGTCTACTAGTAAAGTGAACTCAAGTTGATTATTATCTGGATTCAAATCTTGGCCACCTTCAAGGGAAACAGTAGCACGGAATTTTACCAGTCCAGGGTCAAGCGTACCTTCATGTAAAGTGAAAGGAACCTCAACATATCCAGCACCCGGGACAATGTTTAGACTACGCCCACTCTCCAATGACTCCCACCCTAAGTTACTCCATTTTTCTAAACTGAATGTTGCTCCAGAAGAACCATCTCCAGCTAGGTTTTCAACTCGTATTTCTATGGTGACATCTCCGTTTGGATTGGAAACCGATGGTTTGGTGATTGCAGCACCTTGGCGTATTGCAAGATCTACTCCACTAGGCCTGTTGTTGATAGTGAAACTTGTTGAAACCTCATTGTTGTCTTCACGTGATTCATCTTCTTGGTCACCTGGATCAATGATTACCTCAAGGTTGTGTGAACCTGCTGTAGTTGGATGGAATCCAAGATTGAGAGCGAGAGAATCAGTTGAACTAAGTTTACTAATTGTTTGTATTGCTACTTGGGAGCCATCATCAGTTAAGATAACATCAAAGTTTCGCGCATGAGCGTCTCCACTATTACGTATTGTCACCTCTACATCTAGGAAAGAATTCACAAAAGCATCACTTAGAGGAATTCCATTTTCAGTGATAACAATGTCACTAACCGGTTCAAGGTCGGGCGCTGCTGGTATGTTATCCACATTGATATAACGGTCAATTGGGTCACTAATTATGCCATTATCTGATACAAGGCGAGTGTAAAGCACCCATCCCCCATCATACACCTCAGTTGAATCCCACGTCGCTGACCATTCTCTTGCATCACAATCATCTCTGTCTGCCTCAACACAAACGTAAGGATATGCAATATTATCTGTCGCTAACTGCCAATCACCAGTTGAGCCGATTCGGTATTCAATTCTCTGACCATTAACAGCCTTGTATTCACCCTTTAGTTCAACATCTCCAGACACCGAACCATGTCCACTGGGCTCAACTAGAGTTAACATGGTTTCACCAATGTAATATTCGGCCCACGCGGGTTGTGACCATCTTCCCAAATTATCTAATGCGCGGACTTCCATGTAAAGTCCAGCACCATCATGCCATAATTCAGGAGTGAAATCAAATGTCCAATTGTCAACACCAGTTGCATTTGACCAACCAAAGGCTGTACGATTATTCAGGGTCGAACCGGTTGAGCCGAGATAGGTGTATCTCGCTGATACCCTAACCGAAACAATACTGTTGTTTGAATCAAATAATTCCGAGGCAGGAATAGAAGCGTTTCCACGCAAACGATAGGTGTCACCTACGTTCATCCATGTTCCGTTATTTGGCAAATGGAGACTTACCCAACGGCCTGCAGCACTTGGGCTACCACCTCCACCACCACTCTTTTCAAGAACTTGGACCGCGTCAACCCGCCCAAATCCTTCACTTGCATTCCATGATTGGCCATTTATGGATTCGATTTCATCAACGACAAACTCACTATAATTTTGTAATGCCGATTTTACATCACCAGGTTCAAAATGAGGATTTAACTCTAGAATCAAAGCACATAATCCCGCTACTACAGGTGTTGACATACTAGTTCCGGACATTTGAGTGTACGAATCGTCCGCTAAAACAGTACCACCTATAGGTCCACTCGCAGCATGTTGAACTGAGAAAATATCGGTTCCAGGAGCAATTACATCGGGCTTCAACTCATCCCATGCATCTCCATCACCATCATCATTACGTGGACCATAATTTGAGTAATCCGCAACAACATCATCTGTTCTAACAACGGTGTCAACATCATCGGAGGCTGCAACTGCAATACAACGGTCAGCAGAAGCTGGAGATGCCACGTAGTTGGCACCATCGTTCCCCATTGCACAAATGGGAACTATTCCTGCATCCCAGGCATCATTGACCAAACGGGCCTCAGCATCTGAACCGTTATCACCAGAGTCTTGGCCACCTATTGGTGAGCGAGCCCTACCAAAAGACATTGACATAATATCAATTCCATTACTTGAAGCATTATTTCCCCAATCGGTATTCTTGTTATTGATTGTCCAGTTCATACCAGCAATAGTGTATTGAGAATTTGAGCGCCCAATATCGGTAAACACCTTGACATCAACTAGGTATGCGCCAGGCGCTATCCCAATGTGATTCCTGCTAGCATCGCCCGTCCCAAGTGCAATACCAGCAACATGAGAACCATGTCCTGCTGTATCATCAGGGTCAACTGAACCATCTGATGTTTGGCTGTTCAAAGAATCTGTAGAATCAAAACCAGCCAACCATTTTTGGTCGCTGTATGAGTTAGCATCATTATCAGGGTCATCGTTTAGGTCATCAAAATCGTTGAGGGAGCGATGTTCATTATCAACTCCTGAATCTAGTATTGCGATAACAACCCCGTCACCGCGAATACCCAACATATCAGCACCACTTGTGTAAGTTTCACTGCTTCTTGCTTTGATAGCCTTGGAGGCAACTACCATAGAGGGAACCATGACATTTTGTTGTTCAATCACTACCACACCATCTAGATGGTAAATATCCATCAATGCGCTTTGAGGCACTTTGTCAACAATTATTGAATCAATTTCTCCAACGGTGAAGAATCTCGCTCCACCTTCTTCATCGACCCATCCATGAGAAAGAAGAATATCTCTTACTTGGGCTAATTCTCTCGCCTCTGGGTGCCAAGCAAAATCAATCACCAAGGCAACAGTTAGTCGGCCGTCATCACCAGTTATTGCAGTCGGTGACTGGGATGGGTAAACATCTGCTAAGATGTATTGGAGCCTGTCATCCATGCCGTTCCAATCTAAATCCGGGCCGTATCTAAACCACCATTGATGGTCTTCATGACTCCAACTATCATCTGGGATGTCTGGAAGGCGAACAGGAGTTGGACAAATTTCTGTTTGCGAACA
>Ga0209501_10003908_pt1 | contig 14649 bp, 9 predicted proteins | sample ArcticOcean_MG_C_4_FD_187434 | JGI IMG/M metagenome (GOLD analysis project Ga0209501, IMG submission 187434) | Marine microbial communities from western Arctic Ocean - ArcticOcean_MG_CB4_134 (SPAdes) (version 2) | ecosystem: Environmental > Aquatic > Marine > Oceanic | place: Arctic Ocean...
TACCGCCGCCATTCCAAAGACTATGAAAAGACCACCGCATCCAGCGAAGCCATGATCTACATCGCCATGATCAACCTGATGTCCCGACGATTAGCTAACCAGTAAAGACCGTTTGAAGACACGTTCTAAGGGAGATGGTACGGAAGGAACTTCCGGCGTCCGTTTACCGGTGCAAAGGCATCGTGTTTGCGGCCGAATCACCTGACAAGCGGATCGCCCTTCAGATTGTCGGACGTCGCACGGAGATATCCGAACTGGATGAGTGGGGAGATCGGAAGCCGCGCACACAGATCGTCGCCATCGGCTCGCGTATCGATGCGCAGGAATTGAGCAACCAATTCGATGCGTGCGTTGAGCGAGGCTAACTGCGCGAAGAATGGCATAAATGGGGAAAGAGGATGTCGGTGCAGGGCCGTCAACTGGCCGTCGGATGACCTTCCGGCGCGAGTTCGTACAGCGATTCTGGGGCGAAGTCGGCCCGTTTGGCCAGACGATGGTACCGCATACGGTGTCCATCGTCGCGCGGGCGAAGTACGTGGGATCTTTGAGCGGTTCAAACACCGGACCGTCGAGCAACGGCGTTACGTCTACCGTTTTCTTCGCGCCATCGTTGAACGTCAACTTGAGCGAGTGGGTCCCAGCGACTTCGCCCTCGGTTATTCGCAATATCATCGATGCACCCCCGTCCGTTGACTTTATGTTTGGTCTATTTTAAGTTAATTCCACGCCAAATCAACGATTGATTGCGTCTTGTTCGATTTGCAGCTGAGATTTCACACCGACGAACCGAAAGGGAACGAATATGGCGCGCCCCGTCACGCTGTTTACCGGCCAATGGGCCGATCTGGCATTGGAAGACCTTTGCAAGAAGGCTGTCGAATTTGGGTATGATGGGCTGGAATTGGCCTGTTGGGGTGATCACTTTGAGGTCGATAAGGCGATCTCCGACGACACCTACTGCGCGCGGAAGCGGGAACTGCTCGAAAAGCATAACCTGCAACTGTTTGCGATCTCGAATCATCTGGTCGGTCAGGCGGTGCTCGATAACATCGACGCCCGGCATCAGGCGATTCTGCCGGAACATGTGTGGGGCGACGGCGACCCGGCGGGTGTGAACGAGCGGGCGACCGAGGAAATGAAGAACACGGCCCGTGCCGCCCAACGGCTGGGCGTGAGCGTCGTCAACGGGTTCACCGGTTCGAGCATCTGGCATTTGATTTACGATTTCCCGCCGACACCGCGCACGATGATCGACGCGGGATACCAACTGCTGGCCGACCGCTGGAACCCGATTCTCGACGTGTTCCAGGAATGCGGCGTGAAGTTTGCATTGGAAGTGCACCCGACGGAAATTGCGTTCGACGTGTATTCGTCGCAGCGATCGCTCGATGCATTAGAGGGCCGTGAGGAATTCGGTTTCAACTTCGATCCCAGCCATCTGATCTGGCAGGGCGTCGATCCGGTCGAATTTATCCGCGCGTTTCCTGATCGCATTTACCACGTGCACATGAAGGACGCTTCGGTCACCCTGAACGGCACAACCGGCATTCTGACGAGCCATCTGCCGTTTGGTGATGCACGACGTGGGTGGGATTTCCGCAGCGTGGGCCGAGGTGGTGTGCGATTCGAAGAGATCATTCGCGCTTTGAACGACGTTGGGTATCCGGCAGATGCACCATTGTCGGTCGAGTGGGAAGACAGCGGCATGGACCGCGAACAGGGTGCGGCCGAAGCGGCGGCATTCTGCAAAAACGTCGATTTCCAGCCGTCTGGTCGTGCATTCGACGCCGCATTCGGCGACGATTGATCCGCGGAAAGCAGGGCGGCGCAGCCGCCGGCAACCCAAACCGACAATTTGTTGTCGAAGAGATCAACTGCGCCTGGATTTGCGGCATCATTGGTCGACAACGATGATCACGCTGTTCGACAGCAAGCTGTCGGTTTGGGTTTTCGTGGCCGAAATCGGCCGTTATTCAGGATGTCGATCGGCAATTGCCGCCGGAGATTTATCTATCGCTCGTTCCGGGCCTGCCATAGAATGGGTGTGAGGCGATTTGCCCACCTCATTGGCAAGCAGGTCAGCAACGAGGCAACCGATGAAAGTGTTGTTACGCGCCAGGACGTTTTTCACCACGTTGATGGTGTGCGCCGCGGTCGCATTGGTCATCTCGGTTCCGTCATCTGCCGACGCACAATCGCGGCGGAAACGCGCAGTGCGTTCCGAGCGTAAACTGGCCACTTCCCGCAAACAGCACACAGAATTACAGCAGAAGTTTTCGGCCGAAGTTGAGCGGCTGGCGGTTTATTGCGACGACAAGAATCTGACCGAAGCGGCGGAGAATCTTCGCAAGTTGGCTGCGCCTGTCACGCGTGAATCGGTACGAATGGACAAGTTGCCCTCGACGGTGCGGCCCGAACTTTCCACCGATCTCTCGGCAGACGATCGCTATTGGCAGACGCAGTTGCGGTTTGTGCAGGGAAAGCACGCCAAGGAATTGTATCTGCTCTCGCGGCGCGTTCTGTATGCCGGTTCGCCCAGCTATGCGTTCGATTTGGTGCGCGAGGTCGCACAGCACGATCCCGATTACAGACCGGCACGGCGGCTATTGGGTTACACACGCAGCGGCAACGAATGGCTGACTCCCTTCGCCGCCAAAATGCAGAAGAAATACGTCTGGCACGAAACCTACGGCTGGCTGCTGAAATCACACGTCGAAAATTATGAGAAGGGGCAACGTTTCTTCAACAGCCGATGGATGACGGCGGCGCAGGAAACCGAGTTTCGCCGCGATTTCAAATTCGCCTGGGAAGTGCGCACCGATCATTTTCTGGTGAAGACAAATCACAGTCTGGAACGCGGTGTTGCGGTGGCGAAGTCGCTGGAAGAATTCTACGACAACTTCTTTCAGATTTTCGCAGGGTTCTTCAATACACCCGAGCAAATGGAGAAGCTCTTCAGCGGACGGGGTTCATTTCAAAGCAGCCGGAAAGAACCCTATGAAATTCACTACTACCGCACACGCGAAGAATACAACCGGCGGCTGGTCGAAAAGATTCCGCAAATTGCGATTACCAATGGGCTGTATTTCACGACCGACCGCACCTGTTATTTCTACCACGACGATGCCGCGTCGAACGAGCGGACGCTGTTCCACGAAGCGACGCATCAGTTGTTTTACGAGAGTTCGGTGAGGGAACGGCAGATCGCTTTCGACGCAAATTTCTGGATCGTCGAAGGAATCGCCTGCTACATGGAGTCATTTTCGCGAACGCCAGGCAGGCTAACGTTGGGCGACCCGCGCTACATCCGCTTTCACGCCGCCCGACATCGGTATCTGGTCGATAAGTATTACGTTCCCTTGGGCCAGTTTGCCGGCATGGGCATGCGGGTCTTTCAGATGAAAGAACGAAGCATCCTGGCGAAAAATTATAGTCAGGCCTCGGGGCTGGCGCACTTTTTTATGCACTACGACGACGGCCAATATCGCGACGCGTTGATTCGGCATTTGTCGCAGCTCTACCACCCGGCACAGCGACCGATCGGTCGCACAGAATCGCTGGCCGACCTGACCGCCACGGAGTTTTCCGAGCTGGACCGGCAGTACGCTCAATACTTGAAGCTGCTGCAGAAGGGTTTGGACGAGCTGGAACGCGACGAAGAGAAATGAGTGGGATTCTCAGCCGCCAGTCACTGTCGATAGCGGTCCGTGAACGTAAATGTCGCCATCGACCGATTCGATTTGCGGTTCGATGAGTCCCACGGCAGCCGCCATCTGTTCGACACCCCGACCCGATAACGGTCCAATTGCATCGGCGCCGCCGACGATTTTGGGGGCGACAAAAATGTGGCATTCGTCGATGAGTTGTTGATCGAAGAATGTGCCGAGCAGTTGCCCGCCGCCTTCCAGCAGCACGTTGGTCATTTGACGACGGTCCAACTCTTCGAGCAGTGCGCGTGGATCTGGGTAAAGTACATTTTCTTCGGCATCAGCAACAGAGTCGAATGTCAGCACTTCGACGCCTGCCGCGGTTAGCTTTGCGATGTTCTCTGCGGCCGCCGATTGGTGCGCGACCACCAGTAATGGGACATTACCCGCCGTGCGGACGAGTTGTGAAGTCGCGGGCAATTCCGCCCGGCTGTCGAAGACGATGCGGACGGGTGTGCGCGGACCGGCGGGGCGAGCCGTCAGTAACGGGTCGTCGGCCATCGCTGTCCCGCGGCCGACGACGATCGCATCCATTCGTCCCCTTAGCTCGTGGACCTTCCGGCGGGAGGCCTCGTTGGAAATCCACTGCGAGTCGCCCGTTCGCGTTGCGATTTTTCCGTCGAGCGTCATCGCCCATTTGGCATGGACATAGGGAAGCGACGTGGTGACACGTTTGACGAACGGAGCCGCCAGTCGCTCGGCTTTTGCTGCGAGTACACCCACCTCGACTTCGATGCCAGCTTCCCGCAATTCTGCGATGCCCTGGCCATCGGCGTGGGGTGATGGATCGCGCATGCCGATGACGACTTTTCGGATGCCGGCATCGATTACCGCGCGTGTACACGGCGGCGTCTTGCCGGTATGACAACAGGGTTCGAGCGTGACAAACAGCGTTGCCCCGTGCGAGTTTTCTCCGGCTTGCCGTAGCGCGTTCACTTCCGCATGCGCGGTTCCGAACGACTCGTGGAATCCTTCGCCGAGCAGCTGCAGGCTGTCATCGACAACAACCGCACCGACAGGCGGATTCGGTTCGACGGTGCCAACGCCTTTCGCTGCCAACTCGCACGCCCGCTGCATCGCTTGTCGTTCATCGACGAACTGTACGGTCATGCGGCTGTCACGTCTAATTGATGCAAGTGAACGACCGGTTGGCCAACAACTATTGGCCGGGTAACCACAACTTCTTCTCGCCGCCTGACGGCTCTGCTCCGGAATCCGGATTCCAGTCGCCGCCGGCTGGCGCTGTGGCGGATGTGATGATCGAAGCGGCATCTCGCCAAGGTGCTTTAATGCCGCGCGTCTCGCACAATTCATCCAGCTGGTCACCCAATTCGGGCAACTTGGATGCGTATCGAGTGTAAAGAAGTTCCAACAGTGGATTGAGTTCCGGGTCGTCGGGATCGTCCAGGCGAATGGTCAACTCGCGGAGTTTCCAAATCACCTGTTGTTGAAACGCGTTGGCACCATCGCCTTCCAACTCGCCCCCCTTCTTAACCCACTCGATTGCTTCTTCTCGCCGAAACTGTGCTTTGCATAACTCCACCAGCGACATGTAGGCGCGTTCGCGGTTGATCTGCTCGGCACAACTGGGGCGGCCGAGCGCTTCAATCAACACCTCGTACAGAAACCGTGAATGATGTAGCAGCAGCGACCGATTCAACGCGAGGTTGAGTTGCTCGTCGTTCAGTTCCTTCACCGACAATCGGTTCAACTGCATCGCCGAAAAGGCGTTTAACTGAGTCTCGTCCGTCACTGAAATCGGGCTGGCCGATTTCAGATTTAATCGATTGCAAAGCCCCTCGACATCCAGGGCGTTGTTGTTGCGATCGCAAAGGGCGTCCAGTGCGTACACCGATGCGGTCAAGCGCAGCCGCAATTCTTCATCGTCCATCGCTTCGCGTGGCGACTTTCCACGTAACGCTTCCTGCGGCTGATTCACCCAACCTTCTTCAATCACCTCACGCCACTTCTGTTGTTCCAGGTTTTCAACGAGAACACCCGGCGTTTTTGCGGGTGAATGCCACTGCCAATGCAGCAGCCGAAGTTGCGAGGGAATCGACCGCGTCCCGGAGAACTCTTCATCTCCGTCCGGCGGCGTCACCACTTCCACGTTGTCGCCGGCCGTTTCTTCAAACAGCTTTTTGGCGGCATCGAATCGCTCGCCTTCCAATCCGGAAATGAACGCCATCGCTGGCTGATCCTTGCGTGGATCGCCGTCGAAAACAGAAATGTCCGCTTCAACATTCGGGATTGTTTCGAGTGTGAGCGAGCCGACATCCGATTCGGCCGGAACGTCTCGATCGATCACGTGTAGAAAACCAATGGGCTGTTCGTCGTCCGATTGCCCTTCCTGTTTGGGGGGAAGTGGCAGCGAGATGATCCGCGCGTGATCGGAGAACTGACTCAATAGTTTCGATGCCGACTGCACGCGATACTCAGCCTGCCCGAAGCGGACGACATCCTCGGTGTGAGTCAGATCGAGCAATTGCGCCATCGTCTCCAGTTCAACAGCCGTGTCGAAGTCGTCGTGCAATTGTGCGGCGAGATGCAGTGCGTCGGCCGCCGATTGTTCGTCACCCGCCCACGCCCGGCAGATGCCGGCATTCTGCCAGAACACGGCACAGTCCGGTTGCTCTTCACCGAGACGTGTGAACACTTCGGCCGCCGGTTCGCAGCAACCCAATTCCGCCAGTCGCTCCGCTTCGTCCGCCTGGCTCTTCAAGTCGGCTGCACCGGTGTACGGCACCAATTGATGAACGCTGCGCAACGGGTAGGGAAAGTCGCTGCTGCTGTCGAACCGCAGCAATTCCAGAAAGATTTCCTGCTGACGTTCTTGCGGGGCCAGCCGCATGGCCAATGTCAAAAACTGCCGAGCCGCCATGTGTCTCTGCGCTGCAGCCATCAGCGAAGCGATGCTGAGTGCCAATCCGCTCAACATTTCAAAATGGGTGTTCGCGCACTTCAGAAAGGCTTCGTAGATAAACGACTTCGCCTCGTCGAAGCCGTCCGCATCGAACACGGCAATTGCGTGCAGCACAATTGCCAACTCGTGATTCGGTTCGTTTTCGCGAAGTTGCTCGAGCGCCGCCTTGGCTGCGTTCGCATCACCCTCGTCCAAGTGAATTGAAGCCCGCTCGATCAGCGCCCACGGATTTGTCGCGTGCTTCTTCTCAATCCGATCCAACACCTGCAATGCCATCCGCGGCTGATGATGTTCGCGGTGACGGTGAACCTTCTCCATTGGTTCGGCAAGATCGACGCAGCAGAACTTGAACTTCTTACCACTGCCGCACGGACAGAGACTGTAAGGATCGAGGGACATATGAGAATTCCAATTCAGAAACCGGCGATCACTGGTTGAGCCGAGCGGTACCGCCCCGCGTTGTCTGTCGCGTGACGTTGCACGCACTATCACTGCAAATGTTAACAAATCGACGAAAGTTTCACAGAGTCCGCCGATCCGCTCCACGGAATTTCAGGGTTTTGAACCGCCAGCCTCACTCACGCACGTTGGAATCGTGCATGCCGTCGGCGGCTTACCCAATCGGAACAACCGATCCCAACCAGCACGACCAGTACGATTGGGGCGACGGCTACAACCCATGCGAAGCCGGTATCCGTGTTCTCGGATGCTTTCAGCGGCCGATACAACCGGCAGGACGGGACGCAGCGGAATATCCGCTTCAATAATAAATGACATTGAGTCCCAAACTGATGTTTGTGCAGCGTCCCCAAAGCCCACGGGCCGCGCCCCGTGGGTTTCAGCTCCCGTCAGACTCTCTCGCGTTTCACCGATCTGGATTCACAACATGTGCGGAATTCTTGGAATCGTGGCAGAACGGGGAGACCGCCCCCGGATTGGCCGCGGTGAGCTGTTGTCGATGCGAGATACCATGCAGGCACGTGGTCCCGACGATGCCGGCGATTTCGTGAAAGACAACATCGCCTTCGCGCACCGTCGCCTGGCCATCCGCGACCGGCGGGGCGGGGCGCAGCCCTGGGTCTCGCCCGATGGGCAAACAGTGCTGGTGTACAACGGAGAAATCTATAACGACAAAGAACTGCGCCGCGAACTGGCCGGCGGCGGTTACCACTTCAAAACACGTTCCGATACCGAAGTGGTGATGGCCGCATATTTGCAGTGGGGAGCGCAGTGTGTCGATCATTTGCGTGGCATGTTTGCGTTCGGCGTTTACGACTTTCGCGATGATTCGCTGTTGTTGGTCCGCGACCGGTTCGGCGTCAAGCCGTTGTTTCTGGCCGACGTTGAGAACGAAACCGTGTTCGCCAGCAGCATCGCCGCCATTCTCAAGCACCCCCGCTTCTCTACGGCTCCACACCTGCCGGCTGTGAGCCACTATCTCACAACGTTGCGGATCACGCTGGGACGAGCGACGGTCTATCGCGGGATCTGGCAACTCCTGCCCGGCGAAATGTTGCAGAAGCGCGGGGGCGAGATTCGCATTTCCCGCTACTGGGACTATCCCGAAGAAAACCCTGATATCGACTACGAAACGGCCACCGAACAACTTGAAACCGGCTTGCGCGATGCTGTCGAATGTCGACTTGCCAGCGATGTTCCGGTCGGCATGTTTCTCAGCGGTGGAGTCGATTCGAATACCATCGCGTCGATCATGCGAGATTCCACGACGCGGTCGCTGCCGGGTCGATGTGGCGGAGGCGACGATGATACGAATGGCGACTTTGCCCACGCCCGCCGGTCTGCCGAACATTCCCGGTTCGATTTTGACGAGACGCGCGTTTCGGCCGACGAGTATCGAGAGCATTGGCAATCGATGGTGGGCGCTTATGCGACGCCGGTCTCCACGCCGAGCGATGTCATCATCTATCGTTTGGCTGAGGACATGAAACAGTCGGCCGGTGTTGTCCTCGGCGGGGAAGGGGCCGACGAATTGCTGTGTGGCTACGCGGTGCAACATTGGGCTGGAAATGATTTCGACCGCTATCAGCAATGGCAAGAAAACCGCTGGGAAGGATCGCCGGCCGCTTCGGGAATGTTCCGCGCCAGCTTGCGGCGACAGTATGGTCGCGAAGAGTTCACGTCGGCGACCGACCATTATTTCGCGCTCAATAGTTTGATCCCGGTTGCCGCAAAGTCCGCGATGTTACAGCCTTGGGCATGGAAACAGGCCGAGGAAGACCAAACGATGGCCGAATTCTATTCGGCGGAATTGGACTCTTCACAGGATCGCACAACCGCCGACCAACAAACGGTGATGCTACATCGGGTCAATCTCGAAGCGTTGCTCGCACGGCTCGACAGCGCCACGATGCTTGCCGGCCTCGAAGCGCGTGTACCGTTTACCGACCATCACCTGGTCGAGCAGATGTTTCGTGTGCCGCGCCGATTCAAAATTGATGTTGCGCACGATGAACACGCGCCTTATCTTTGCTCGGCCGAGTTGAACGCACGGGGGACACTTCAATCCAAAATGGTGCTTCGCCGCGTGGCGGGAAAGATCATGCCATCGACTTTGGCAAACCGACCCAAGGCGAGCTTTCCGACACCGGTTGCCGATTGGCTCTCGGGACCGTTGCAATCGTGGGCTCGCGAAACGCTGCTCGGCAGTCCCTTCGCTCACGAAGTCTTCGAACCCGAGGCCGTTCGCGAACTGGCCGACAACATCCCCAGCGCCGGCATGTGGCTGTGGCCGATGTTAAATGTCGCAATGTGGGGCGACCAGCAATTCGCCGCATAAATTCGTGTTTCACTCGCGACATTCGCCAAGGTAAAAAATTCATTTAGCCGCGGGGCTTGCCCCGTGTTCGCTGGGGCAACGAACCATCGACACGCCCCGCAAGCGGGGCGGCTAAATTGAATGCGGCGATTGAGCATTCCTCGCCCGTTCGCGTTGCCACGCGATTCTGTGGTAGCATAGCCATTACTGGGCGCAGTCCGCTGCCGGTACTGTCTCCGCCCGGCTATCGAACCAACAGGGGAGTGGTGGAACGTGCTTGCCAAAATCACAGGGTGTGTTGCACTCATAACGTCGTTGTGCCTGTGTGTTGCCGTCAACAGCGATGATGGTGGCCAGCCACCCAAACCGAGCCGTGCTTCCAAAACATTCGACGACACAATCGCCCTGCTGCTCTCGCGACGCTGCCTCGACTGCCACAACGCTACCGATAAGAAAGGCGGTCTCGATCTTTCGAGCAAGGCCGCCATGTTGAAGGGGGGCGACAGCGGCGCTGCCCTCGTTCCCGGACGCCTTGGCGACAGTCTTCTCTGGGAGCGCATCACCGATGGCGATATGCCACCAAAGGCTCCGCTCGCAGCCGACGAAAAGAAACTTCTCTCAACGTGGATTACGTCCGGTGCCAAATGGGGAACCGATCCGATCGATCGGTTCCGTGTCACCACATCGAAACGCGCCGGCTATGACTGGTGGTCGCTGAAGCCGCTTCGCCGTCCGGAAATTCCAGATGCTGTGAGCAACGCGCCGACGCAGTGGCAACAAAGTCCAATCGATGCGTTTGTCCTCGCGAAGCTCAGGAAAGAGGGACTCACACCGTCGGCATCTGCCAACAAACGCACGATCATCCGTCGGCTGTCGTTCGACCTCATCGGCCTGCCTCCCACACCCGACGAAATCGACGCCTTTCTCGCAGACAAATCGCCCGCTGCGTACGACCGGTTGGTCGATCGACTACTTGCCTCGCCGCATTACGGAGAACGCTGGGCCAGACACTGGCTCGACATTGTTCGCTTTGGTGAAAGTCAGGGATTTGAACGGGACAAGCTGCGACCCAATTTCTGGCGATACCGCGACTGGGTCACCGCCGCCTTCAACGATGATTTACCGTACGACGAATTCGCCCGGCAACAACTGGCCGGCGATGTTCTCAAACCCGACGATCCGTCGGCGGCAATCGCCACCGGTTTTCTTGTCGCCGGTCCCTACGATGAGGTCGGCCAGAGCCAGCAAAGCGCCGCCATGCGCGCCGTCGTGCGACAGGACGAACTGGAAGACGTGGTGAGTGTGGTCGGCCAGACCTTCCTCGGCCTGACGATTAACTGCGCCCGTTGCCACGATCACAAATTCGACCCCGTGCTGCAATCGGAATACTACCAATTGACCGCCGCGCTCGGTGGCGTGCGTCACGGCGAACGAAACATTGGTAGCGCTGCAACATCTGCCGCGTCGTCCAACTTCGCAAGTGCGCTGCAGGCGCGGATTGATTCTCTCAACCGGAAAAATACGCAGTTGGAAGAAACGGCCCGGAAACAAATCCTTGCCGAACGCCGCGGCAAGCCGCGACCAGAGGTCACTGTTCCCAAGCCAATCGCTCGTTGGACTTTTGATGGCGACCTGAACGATGCCGTCGGCACATTGCACGGCACGGCGCATGGGAAGGCGGAAGTCAAAGCGGGACGATTGCATACCGACGGCAAGTCGGGGTATGTGACGAGCGCGCCAATCGATCGCGACATTTCCGCCCGCACACTGGAAGCCTGGGTCAAGCTCGACAATCTCGATCAGCGCGGCGGCGGAGTTGTCAGCCTGCAAACTCTCGATGGCTTACTGTTCGATGCCATTGTCTTCGGCGAGCAACGGTCGCGCCGCTGGCTCGCCGGTAGTAGCGGCTTCCAGCGAACGCAACAGTTTGGTGGCACCGATGAAACCACAGCAAACAATGCCGTTGTGCATGTGGCCATCGTCTACCGTGCCAATGGCGTCATCGCCGGTTACCGCAACGGTCGACCGTATGGAAAGTCATACAAGTCGAACGGTCCGATCACATTCAAGAAGGGACAGGCGCAACTGCTGTTCGGTTTGCGTCACACCCCCGTCGGCACCAACAAGCACTTGGCCGCTGAAATCGACAAGGTTCACCTCTACGATAGGGCGCTCACACCGGCACAGGTTGCCGCTTCGGCTGGTGTTTCGTACGACTCCATCGACACGGAATCGCTGTTGGCCAAACTCAACCCGGCAGCGAAGCGTTTGCGGGAACAGCGACTTTTTGAAATTGCCCGTCTGGAAAGTCAGCGCATCCGAGCGCAGGCAACAAGGTCATACGCCGTTGTTCCGCGTACCCCCGAGCCGGCCCACTTGTTGCTGCGAGGCAACCCGGCACAGAAGGGGCGCATCGTCACACCGGGCGGCGTGGCGGCGGTCGTGGGTGTCGATGCCGACTTTGCCCTCGCCGCCGACAGCCCCGATGCCGACCGCCGAATCGCATTGGCGCGTTGGTTAAGCGATCGCAAGAATCCGCTGTTTGCCCGTGTGATTGTCAATCGGCTCTGGCATTATCATTTCGGCATCGGATTGGTGGAAACGCCCAGCGATTTCGGTTTCAACGGCGCTCGGCCCACGCATCCGTTGCTCATTGATCATCTGGCCAGCGAGCTGATCCGCAGTAACTGGAGCCTCAAAGCAGTGCAGCGTGCCATAGTCTTGTCGGCAACTTATCGGCAGGCATCGCGTGCCAATGCCGACGCAGCAAAGATCGATGCAGGCAACCGACTGCTGTGGCAGAAGTCGCCGGTGCGACTGGAAGCCGAAGTCCTGCGCGACACGATTCTCGCGGTCGCCGGAGAACTCAACCCGGCAGTAGCCGGTCCTGGCTATGAAGACTTCACAACGTTTTCTCGCAATTCTCAGTTCTATCAGCCCATCGATGCGATCGGACAAAGTTTTCATCGCCGCAGTCTGTACCGCACTTGGGTTCGCTCGGGCCGCAACCGTTTTCTCGACGTCTTCGACTGTCCCGATCCTTCGACCAAATCGCCGCGCCGCGCTGTCACAACAACGCCATTGCAGGCATTGGCATTGCTAAACAATTCCTTCGTTCTTCGCATGGCCGATCGTCTTGCCGATCGTTTGCAGCGCGAAGCCGGCAACGATCCAGATATGCAGGTGGAGCGTGCGTTTGTTCTCGCGTATGGACGATCGGCAACGCCGAATGAACGGCGGTTGACGAGTGATTTCGTCAAACAACACGGCCTGCCCGCCTTCTGCCGAGCCATTTTCAACAGCAACGAGTTTCTATACGTCGATTGAAAAACGAATCTATCGCGACGCGGAGCGTCGAAGACTTGCGTCCCCACGCAGAGCGTGGGAACGAGAAATTCACCTGAATAGTGAACTCAACATGAACCATCCCATCGATCGCCGCAACTTCCTATCGTTCGCCTCGGCCGGAATCGGCAGCGTGGCGTTGTCGAGCCTGTTGATGCGCGACGGAACGCTGCAGGCTGCAGCGGTTCCGGGCGAGTCGAGCGATCCGCCGCCGCATCACCCGCCCCGCGCCAACAAGGTGATTCACATCACCCTCACCGGCGGACTCAGCCAGATCGATTCGTTCGATCACAAACCGGAGTTGGAAAAACTGCACGGCATGCCGTTGGGCGGTGACGAACGTCCCGACGTCTTTTTCGGCAAGGTCGGCCTGCTGCGAAAAAGCGATTGGGCGTTCAAGCAACGCGGCAAAAGCGGTCTGTGGGTTTCCGACCTGTTTAAGAATCTGGCAGGTGTTGCCGACGAGTTGACCGTTATCAAGTCGATGTACGCCGAGACGTCGAATCACACGCCGGCAACGTTTCAGGAAAACACCGGGTTTCGCTTGAACGGATTCCCGGTGCTGGGGTCGTGGATGTCGTATGGGCTGGGCAGCGAAACCGACGATTTGCCCGCCTACGTCGTCATTCCCGATACGCGTGGCCTGCCCGCAGGCGGCTCGATCAACTGGACCAACGGCTTTCTGCCCGCGCAACATCAAGGGGTCACATTCCGAAGTCAGGGAGTTGCAATCGACGATTTGTTTCCGGCCCGCGCCATTTCGCCCAACACCGAAACAGCCACCCGCGATTTGCTGGCCGCGTTGAACAAGCAGCACCTCGAACGCCGCGATTCCAGCGACTTGCTGGCGGCTCGGATTCGCAGTTACGAACTGGCTGCAAAAATGCAACTTGCCGTACCCGAAGTGACCAACCTCGATGCGGAAACCAAGGCGACACACGCAATGTATGGATTGGACAATCCGGACACCGTTGAATTTGGCCGGGGGTGCCTGTTGGCGCGCAGATTGTTAGAACGCGGTGTGCGGTTTGTGCAATTGTTTGCCGGTGGAGCATTTGGCAGCCCGCGCATCAATTGGGACGGACACGAGGACATGCGTCGCAACCACGGACGCGAAGCGGGACGCATCGACCTGCCGATTGCCGGCCTCATTCGCGACTTGCGAAGCCGTGGACTGCTCGACGAAACGCTGCTGCTGTTCACCAGCGAGTTCGGTCGCACGCCGTTTACGCAGTCGAACGCCGGCCAACTGGGAACCGGACGCGATCACAATCAATACGGATTTTCCGTCTGGCTCGCCGGCGCCGGCCTACGTCACGGCATGTCCTATGGCGAAACCGATTCGGTCGGCATGAAGGCAGTCGAAAACCGCGTCCACTGGAACGACCTGCACGGCACCGTCCTGCATCTGCTCGGCATCGACCACCAACGGCTCACATTCTACCACAACGGAATCCAGCGACGCCTGACCAACGTCCACGGAGATGTAATCAAGGACGTGTTGTCCTGAACGTCACTGTTCGGCTGCTGGTCGAGCCAAAGTCGGTCTTCGTCGCGTTTGATCCCCCCAATTGACAAGGCACGACATCTTGGCAAGCAACGTCGAAATTAAGGCCCGTTGCCGGGATTTCGAGCGACAGGCTTTGCTTGCAGAGAAATTAGCGAGCGGAACGCCAGAGCAACTGGTGCAGGAGGATACGTTTTTCTGCGTTCCCACCGGGCGTTTGAAGTTACGTGTGTTTGCCGACGGGTCGGGCGAATTGATTCAGTATGAACGCCCCAATGCAACGGAGCCGACTGAGGTAACCGTTCACAAAACCGCTCTTCGCGCATGAGGCGGAAGATGCGATGGTTTCGGGCATGGGAAAGGAAACCCCAAAACGACCGAACGGAATTCC
>Ga0209501_10003912_pt1 | contig 14635 bp, 15 predicted proteins | sample ArcticOcean_MG_C_4_FD_187434 | JGI IMG/M metagenome (GOLD analysis project Ga0209501, IMG submission 187434) | Marine microbial communities from western Arctic Ocean - ArcticOcean_MG_CB4_134 (SPAdes) (version 2) | ecosystem: Environmental > Aquatic > Marine > Oceanic | place: Arctic Ocean...
CTCCTCTGTGGACAGCATCTTGCATTTGACTAGTTTTCACTACAGAATTTACAGGTAGTAGATCGATTTTCAAACTACCTCCAGACATTTCGTTAACTCTTTTAACGTACGCCTTAGCATTCTCTAGGAAAATTCCACCACCCCAAGCAGCTTGTACCTTTAAAGTTTCAGCAGCTTTAGCAATGGAAGGCATAGCCAACGTTGCGGCAGCAACAGCACCTGTTGCGGCAGCAGTTTTAAAAAACTTACGTCTTGAAAAAGCTTTCACTTTTTCTAAAGTTTCATTTTTTTTTGACATATTTATTCCCTCCTATATTATTGTTATGATTAATCTAACCACATAGCTAAATTAGAGTCTTTCAAAATTTTACTTAAAAATGTATAAAAACAAGCTTAAATAGACAAAAAAAATTAAATACAATCTCAAATTGTATTAAATTTACAGAGTTTACATTTCGTAAAAAAAAATTAGTAAAAACGAGTCAATAAAATATTTTTTTTATTTACACTAAATTTAACTAAGTCAATTCACTTTATTTTTACAATTTCCTGTTTTAAAAAATTCTTCAAGATTACTCACGGCAAGATTACCCATGGCAGTTCTAGTTTTTGTAGTAGCACTTCCTAGATGAGGAAGAACAAACACATTTGGTAAAGTTAAATACTCAGGGTGAATATTTGGCTCTCCATTATAAACATCTATGCCTAAAGAAAAGATTTTTCCATTTTTTAATGCTTCAACCATTGCATTATCATCTATCATATCTCCTCTAGCGCTGTTGGAAACTATAGCACCATCAGGAAAATATTTTAGACTTTCTTTGTTAATAATATGTTTAGTTTCTTTTGTGGCTGGACAATTAATTGAAAAAAATTCGGATTCTGACAACAAACTTTCTAAAGAATTATGGTAAACAGCTCCTCTTTCTAGATTTTTGTCCAATTGGGATCTATTATAATAATGAATTATCATTCCAAATGATCGCGCTCTATCTGCAACAGCTCTTCCTATTCTTCCCATGCCTAAAATTCCTAACTTTGCACCAGTTAGTTGTTTTCCCATCAAAAAGTCAGCTGACCAAATCCAATTTTTTTTATTTGACCACTCCAGTCCTTCTTTAGCTCTTCTTGCGGCTCCTAAAAGAGTAAGCATAGCAATTTCTGCTGTAGCATCTGTTAAAACATCTGGGGTATTAGTAATGATAATATTTCTTTTTTTAGCTGCAATAAGATCAATATTACCAAAGCCAACTGCAAAATTAGAAATAATTTTTATTTTATCAGAAAGTTTTGAAATAAAATCAGCATCAATTTTTTCAGTAAGTGAAGATAGTATGCCATCACAATCATTACTTAAAGAAAGCAATTCTTCTTTTGTTAATATTTTATCTTTTTTATTTAATTTTGTGTTAAAAATTTTTGAAGCATACTGCTCGCTTTGAGGTAATAATTTTCTTGTAACTAATATCTTCTTCATAATTTGTTTAATATTTCTGGTTTAGGTCCACCAGTATACCAGTCAATAACTTCTACAGTATGTAAAATTGGTATATTAGTACCATTAGCAATTTGTGTAATGCAACCAATATTTCCTGTCGCAATAAACTGAGGATCAATCATGTTGATATTCGAAATTTTATTTTTCAATAATTTATTTGCAATATCAGTTTGTAATAAATTATAAGTTCCAGCAGAACCACAGCAAATATGGCCATCAGGAATTTCGAAAACTTTATTTCCTGTTTTTTTTATAAGATTTATAGGAACGTCATGAATTTTTTGACCATGCTGCATAGAGCAGGCTGAATGATATGCAATTTTATACTCCTTTTTATTATTTTCCTTACTTTTAATAAAATTAAGTTTTACCTTTTCATTTAGGTATTCAGATATATCTTTTGTTAATTCTGATATTTTTCTAGCTTTTTTCTTAAGCTCTGGATTTGATCTAAATATAAACCCATAGTCTTTTAAAGTAGTACCGCAGCCCGATGTGTTTGAAATAATTGCATCAAGACCGTTTTTTAAATATTCATCATACCAAATTTTAATATTATTCTGAAAAATTTTATTTGCTGCTTCATTCTTACCTAAATGGTGATTTAAAGAACCGCAACAATCTATGCCTTTAGAAATTACCACTTCAATTCCATGTCTATTTAATATCCTAATAGTTGCTTCATTTATTTGTGGGGAAAGTACTTTTTGAACACATCCAGTAAGTAAAGCAACTCTTGCTACAGGCTTACCTTTTTTTTTTGTTGGATATATTTTCATTCTGGGCAATTTTTTTGAGGGAAATTTCATTGGCATTAATTTAATCATTTGTTTTATTTTGCCAGAGAAAAAAAAGCTAAATGGCTTTAATAATCGAACTAAAATTGCTGTAATTTTAAAATTTAATGATTTAGATAAAATTATTGATAATGCAGATCTCATTAATCTATCTAAAAATGGCCGTTGATAAGTTTTTTCAATATGTTTTCTGCCATGATCTATAATATGCATATAATTTACCCCAGAAGGACAAGTCGTCATACAGCCGTAACATGAAAGACATCTATCTATATGTTTTACAATCTTTTCGTTAGCTGGCTTATTATTCTCTAACATATCTTTAATTAGATAAATTCTGCCTCGAGGACTATCTAATTCATTTCCTAACAATTGGTATGTTGGGCACGTTGCATTGCAAAACCCACAATGAACACATTTTCTAAAAATTTTTTCACTCGATTTGTTATCTTTATCTTTTAATTGATCTTTTGAAAAATTAGTTTCCATTTATATACCTGTATACATTTTTTCTGGATTAAGTATTCTTTTAGGGTCAAAACTTTTTTTAATGTTTTGTGAAATATTAAAACGATCACTATTAATCGTAAATACATCTTCGACATAAGGAAGATAATCAGAATTTTTTATCATTGTTACATAGCCACCAAGTTTTACTACTTTTTTTCTTATTGATTCAAACATTTCTTCTGATAATTCATAGGCCTCTAACCACATTAAAGCTCCCCCCCAATCTAAAAAATATTTAAATTTATTAGAAAGTTGATATACAAGCTTAATACACTCAGAAGGAGGTACGACTATCCTTAATATGTTATTTTTTGATAAAGAAAAAAATTCTAAATTTTTTACCTTATTCCAAAAAATTTCAGACTGGTAAGTTTCAAGAATGGATATATTTGTATCTATAATTTTAAGTTCATTTATGAGGTTTTGAACTCTTTGCTCTATTGAATTTTTTGATCCTTCAATTCTAATAGCTGTAAGTGAGCCTTTATGTTTAAGATCATTTAGTTTGAAAGTTTTTTCTACATCCATCATGCAACCATTGTTTTCTGGCTGAATTGGTAAAAAAGTTGCTCCCGAAACATCACTTGAAGAACTTATAGATCTATCTAAAAAATCCGAAGCACTTTCTAATTGTTGATCGTGAATAATCAATGTTTTGCTTTCTTGAGGTAAGGGCAAAACTTTAAAAGTAATTTCAGTTAAAACAACAAGAGTTCCATATGATCCGCATATCAATTTACTTAAATCATATCCTGTAACATTTTTTACTACTGTCCCTCCTGATTTTATAATATCACCTCTTCCATTTACTCCTCTAAAACCCAACACATGATCCCTTACACTGCCAACCTTAAACCTTCGTGGCCCAGAAATATTGCACGCGACTTGTCCTGCTGCAGTTCCAGAATCACTTTTTCCGTTCAATAAATATCCAAAATTAATGGGCTCAAAAGCTAATTGTTGATTATTTTTTTTTAATTCTTTTTCTATTTGCTCTAGAGGTGTGCAAGCTTTTACCTTAATATAAAGCTCTTCAGGCAAATATTCTATAATTCCATTTATTTTTGATAGATTTAAAACTTTAGCACATTGAAGTGGTTTTCCTATTTTTCTTTTTGATCCCGACCCAACTATTTCTATAGGAATGTTTGATTTATAAAATTTTTTTATAAGATTGGATACTTCTTTTTCTTTTTCAGGATAAACTGTAGAATTAGAATCTTGGTATGTCGGGGAATTTTGTTTTTCCACTATGGACATGTATTCTCCCTTCTTCTGCGCATTTCCTCAGAATTGGATAAACTTTTCCAGGATTTAATAGTCCGCTCGAATCTAAACATCGTTTTATTTTAATTTGTTGCTGAATATCATTATCATTAAACATTTCACACATTAATTCCCTTTTTTCAACTCCAACCCCATGCTCTCCAGTTAAAACACCACCAACTTTTACACAATATTTTAATATATCTGCTCCAAATTTTTCTGTTTTTTCTAAAGAGTTTTTTTCATTAGCATCGTACATAATTAAAGGATGAAGATTTCCATCTCCTGCGTGAAAAGCATTTGCTACAGGTAAATTATACTTTTTAGACAATCTGCTTATTTCTTTTAGTACCTCAGCTAGTTTTCCTCTTGGAATAGTTCCATCCATACAATAATAGTCTGGAGCCATATCTCCACACGCAGGAAACGCCGCCTTACGTCCAGCCCAGAACTTTAACCTTTGATTTTCATTTTTACTAATTTTGATACTTGATGATCTATTTTTTTTAGCAATGTTACTTACCTTTTCGATTAGTTCTTTTACTTCTATTTCTGTCCCATCTAATTCTACAATTAACATTGACTCTGCATCTCTTGGGTAGCCTGCTTTAACAAAATTGTCGGTGGCATGAATTAGCGCCTTATCCATCATTTCCATTCCAGAAGGAATAATTCCAGAAGCAATAATTTGTGAAACACATTTTCCTCCATCTTCTATAGTAGGAAAGCCAATTAATGCCGCCTTAACTGTTTGAGGTTTTTTAAGAATTTTTACTGTTACTTCAGTAATCACACAAAGTAACCCTTCTGAGCCAGTAATTAATCCAAGTAAATCATATCCTTCAGAATCAAAAGTTTTTCCACCTAATCTACTTATAGTTCCATCCATAAAAACTACTTCTACTCCGAGAAGATTATTTGTAGTGGTTCCATATTTTAAAGAATGAACACCTCCAGAATTTTCTGCAACATTGCCTCCTATTGAACAAGCAATTTGACTTGATGGATCGGGAGCATAATAAAATCCTTTATGCTGCACGACTTGAGTTATTGATAAATTGGTTACACCTGGTTGAGCAACTACACATCGATTTTTATAATCAATATTAATAATTTTATTAAATTTACCTAAGCACAAAAGTACACTATCAGCTAATGGCAAAGCTCCTCCTGACAACCCTGTACCTGAACCTCTTGGAACAACTTTAATTCTATTCTGGTTGCAATATGAAAGTATCTCACTAACCTCTTTTGTATTTTCTGGAAACACAACTACTAATGGTTTTTTTTTATATGCCGATAAAGCGTCAGTTTCAAAGGGACGTACTTGGTCCTCGTGATCTAGTACATTTTCAGATTTTATGATTTTCTTAAGATCTTTAACAATTTGAATTTTTTTTGATATAAGTTTACGATCAATTTTGGGCATACTTAATTTACTCATAAAAATATATTACAACCAAATTGAAGAGGGGTCAAAAAAACTTAAATAGTCTTATTGTAGCATTTTTTCTATTTTTTCAAGTGCTTTGCTTATATTTTCTTTTGAAGCTGCAAAACTAAATCTTACATAATCTCCACAAGTCTTACCAAATGAAGTTCCTGGAACTATTGCTACACCCGCTTCATGTAAACATTTTTTTGCAAATTTCTCACCATTCATTCCTGTGCCTATAACTTTGGGAAATACATAAAAAGCTCCACCTGGTAAACTACATTCTACTCCTGGCAGGTTATTAAGGCCTTTATGAATTAATTTTCTTCTTTCATCAAACTCTACCATCATTGCATCGATTGAATCATCCGGTCCATCTAATGCTGCTATTCCAGCAAATTGTGAAGGCGCATTAACACATGAAACACTATTGATAAGCAATTTATTTACGTGTGGCACTAGATTTTCTGGCCATACACTCCAACCTATTCTCCAGCCTGTCATGGCGTAGGCCTTACTCCACCCATCTAAAACGATTAATCTATCCTGTAGCTCTGGATAATTAAAAAAAGTAGGCATTTCTTTATTATCAAAAATTTGTCTACTATAAATTTCATCGCTAAGAATTGTTACATGCGGATGCTTTTTAAGTCCTTCTGCTAATTTATCAATCACAGGTTTTTCTACAAAACTTCCTGTGGGGTTGTTTGGGTTAATTAGAATTAACAATCTTGTTTTTTCAGTGATTAAAGATAAAATTTTTTCAGGATTAAACTTTAAATCTTTATCTTCTGTAAGGTCATAAGGAACTGATGTAGATCCTGTGTAATTAATCATAGACTCGTAGATTGGAAATGCCGGCGTTGGATGAATTATTTCAGCCCCAGGTTCTCCAAAGCATAATATTGCATAATACATCGTTGGTTTTCCTCCAGGCATTATCAAAACTCTTTCTGGATCAATGTCTTTATTATAAAGTTTTTTAATTTTTCTAATAACTGCTTGCCTACATTCTAAAATTCCATTTGATAAAACATATCCGTGATGTCCGTCGTCTAATGCCTTTTTGGCAGCATCAACAACATGTTTGGGTGTTTTAAAATCTGGCTGGCCTAATCCTAAATAAATTATTGGCTTTCCTGTGGCTTCCAGTTTTTTTGCTTCCGCAAAAACAGTAAATGCATTTTCAGTTCCAAGTCTTTCTAAATTTTTTGCTAGTTTCATTATTTTTTTATTTATTTCTATAAATTAATTTTGAGCTATTTAATTCTTTTATATTTTTGCAGCCCATTAAAACCATATTCCTGTATATTTCATCATGCATATTTTGAAGGGCTTTTTCTACACCTTTTTGGCCGCCTGCACTGAGAGCAAATAGAAACATTCTGCCAAAGCTGCATGCTTTGGCTCCTGCGGCTAATGCTTTCAATACATGGGTTCCTCTTCTAACTCCACCATCTAAAATAATTTCTAACTTATCTCCAACTGCATCAGAAATTTCTTTTACTTGATCAAAAGGAGAACGCGATCCATCTAATTGTCTGCCTCCATGGTTTGAAATCATTATTGCTGTGCATCCAATATCTATAGCTTTTTTTGCGTCCTCTACAGACATCACGCCTTTTAATGCAAATGGACCATTCCATTTTTTTACACAATATTCTGCATCCTTCCAACTCATAGCTGGATCATATTGTTCATTTATATATTCAATTACTGATTTTGAAATATTGGTTCCCTTATCTGTTTTTTTTGCAACATTTGCTAATTCAAATTTTTTATGAGTTAAATAATTAAAAACCCACTCAGGACGCATCGCAAAACTCATTAAACTTTGAAGAGTAAGTTTTGGTGGTGTAGTAAAACCTGTGCGATGATCCTTTTCTCTGTTTCCAGCAACAAGCGTATCAACTGTTAAACACATTGCGTCAAATCCAGAATTTCTAGATCTATCTATTAAATCATCTGTAATTGATTGGTCTTTATGAACATAAAGTTGAAATAGTTTTGGTCCTTTTGAAATATCGGAAACTTCTTCTATAGTATTATTTCCCATGGAAGACATACTATAAAAAGTTCCAAATTTTTCTGCCGCTCTTGCTGAAGCCTTATCTCCTTCATGATGATAAAGTCTTTGCATTGCTGCTGGTGAAAGAAAAACTGGCATGCTAATTTTTTTTCCAAAAATAGTTGTTGATAAATCAGGAGTTCCTACACTCGCAAGAATGTTAGGCACTAAATCGCAATCATTAAATGATTCTGTATTTCTCCTTAACGTAATTTCATCATCAGCACCACCATCAATATAATGAAAAATTGGGGATGGTAATTTTTTTTTTGCTAATTTTCTAAAATCTTTAAAATTATGACAATTTTTTAGATTCATTTTTTACTTTTTTTATACTTTCTTGATTAAATTAAAATTGTTTAAGAAAATTAAACATATAACTGTTAGCTCCAGGATTTTTAGTTCCAAGACTTGCATTAGATATATGATTATAAGACATTCCCAAATGAGTACTTTCAGATAAATCGATGGTCGCCTGTACTTCGGTTTTAAATTCTAAAGGATAGCCTAAATCTTTTCCTCCACCACTATTATAATAACCTGGAGCGAAACTAGGGGTAATTTTTAAAAAACCAAGTTCATACTCAACCTGCGCTCCGGTATATATAAAAAATGCATTATTTGCAGTTACGAAACCTCCTGTTATTGGAGATATTTTTCCCAACAAACTACTTTTAAATAAATCATAATTTTGATGTTCTAATCCTAATACACCTGACGCTTGTTTATCATCACTAAAGTCAAACATTCCTGTAAAAATACCAATTTCTGTATTTTTATTATTAATTCCTTTAGTTTTGGCACTAACCACTTTTACATTTTCATTATTATTACTTTGAATTTCGCCAGGAGTTATTTTGTTTCTTCTCTTACAACCCAAGTCAAATTTTTTGCACTTAGGATCAGCGTTTGCATAGGGGTTTTCAAAAATACCAAATATTTTTTTTGGTTCTTTATATACATTTTTGTTTTCTTCTATAGATACTTTTTCAAGTTTTTGTATTTTTTCAATTTTTTGCTTTTTCTTAACATTTTTTATTTTTTGAGCCTCTTCTTTAGTTATTTTTTTGCTTGTTCTCTTGCAGTTAAAATCAAATTTTTTACATTCTGGATTAGAATTTTTCCAAGGGTTGGAGAATGCAAAACTATCTAATTCCATAAAACACACAATTAGCAATGAAGCAAAAATAATTGAAGCAATTTTTCTCATAATCAAAACATATAGCTTTCATTATTAAAAATAAACTGGTTTTGTGAAATTTACTTAAAATTATGCCTAATTAAGATACTACAAGAGGGAGGTTACTATTTTAAAGTACTCCTAACTAGGCATTAATCGCTTTATAGATTAACAATTTGTCTAAGTTTTGAAAAAATAATGTTTAATTTAAGGCGAGCGACAGTCTAGTTTGATGGTCTAAAGTAACCAGAGCCTTTTTTACCTGAAAAAATTTCTTCAATTAAAGGATGCTTTATCGGCTCATCAGAATCATCGTTAATTAAATTTTGTTCCGAAACATAAGCTTCATATGTAATGTCATTATTCTCTGCAAGAAGATGATAAAAAGGCTGGTCTTTTCTTGGCCTCACATCTTTCGGTATTGATTTGTACCATTCCTCTGAATTATTAAATTCAAAGTCAACATCATATATAATGCCTCTAAAATTGAAATGTCTGTGCTTAACAACATCTCCTATAGAAAATTTTGCTATGTTTATTGCCATCTGATGTCATTAAGATAAGTATATTTAGAAAAAAATCAATAGAAAAAAATATACCTTCTAATCTACATGTGTTAACATTTTTTATGGGTAGACCGGTAATCAAATTTATAACTGATTTTGGACCTCTGCTCATTTTTTTCATAATTTATTTTAATAATGACCAAAATCTAAAACTAGCTATACCGCCATTTATTTTTGCAACTCTGGCTTCTTTGCTCATAATTTATATTTTAGAAAAGAAAATTTCAATAATGCCGCTTACGAGTGGAGTGCTGATTGGTTTATTTGGTGGTCTTACTCTTTACTTTGATAACAAAATTTTTTTTTATATGAAACCAACAGTCATTAATATACTTTTTGCCGCAGTGCTGTTTTTTGGCCAGTATATAACTAAAAAAAACTTATTAAAAATATTTTTTCAAAATAAATTAAATTTAACAAACGAAGGTTGGAAAAAACTTAATTTTTACTGGATTTATTTTTTTATTTTTGTTGCGACACTCAACGAATTAGTTTGGAGAACTCAATCTGAATTATTTTGGGTAAATTTTAAAGTATGGGGATTATTACCAATAACTATATTGTTTACAGCAAGCACAATTCCAATAATAAATAAATATAAATTAGAAGAATAATGAAACACTTAAAATTAGTTATCAACAACGAAAATAAAAAAAAAGATATTTTTTTTAAAAAACAAGAGCTTCAATTAATATTAAATTTATATGCTAGAATGGTATCTAGTGGCGAATGGAAAGACTATGGATTAACAATTTCAAAAAAAGAAGTAAGTTTTAATATTTACTATAGGACGTCTGAATTTCCTGTATATAAAATAACTAAAAATTTAAAGCCAAAAAATGAAAGTGAAAAATATCTTATTAGAGATAGTAAAAATAATATAATTAAAAAATCTGATAGCTTGCAGGGCCTTATTAATAAAGTGATTTGGATAAAATTTAAATTAGTAAACTAATCTTAACGTCTCTGACCAAACAATCTAAGCAACATTATAAATAAATTAATGAAGTCTAAATAAAGAGTAAGCGCGCCCATTACAGCTTTTTTTCCCATAATTTCGCCAGTGTCGCTCACCAAATACATATTTTTAATTTTCTGGGTATCGTAGGCTGTTAACCCAACAAAAATTAAAACTCCAAGAATGGAAATTACATAATGCATCATTCCTGATTGCATAAACATATTAACGATTGAAGCAATTATTATTCCAAATAATCCCATCATTAAAAAAGATCCTAATTTTGTTAAGTCTCTTTTTGTTGTGTATCCATAAATACTCATTGCTCCAAAAGTTCCTGCTGTAATAAAGAAAACTCTAGCAATACTCATCTGTGTATAAACAACAAATATTGAAGCCAATGACGCTCCCATTAAAGCTGCAAAAATCCAAAATGCCATTTGTGCTTTGGATGCACTCATTTTTGATATTCCAAAACTCATATACATAACAATCCCTAGAGGTGCTAACATTATAAGCCATTTAAAACCTGAGTTGAAAATTAATTGTCCAAATTGAGTTAATCCAGTTAGCCCAGTTGGTCCTAATGTTATTTCCATTCCACCTGAAATTTCAAAAACGAGTAGAGAAATAAAGCCAGTTAAAAGAACACCTGAAGCCATAAAGTTGTAAACTTTAAGCATATAAGCTCTGAGTCCCTCGTCAATTACATGCGTCTCTCTAGTGGCTGTTCTTGATTGTAAGTTTTGTTTATTAAATTCCATGTTGTATGTATATTGTCACTTTAAAGCTTTTTCAAGTCAAATAGATAGTTTAATAAATAGAGAAAAATTAAATGAATTTTAAAAAATTAGGAAATACGAACATTAAAGTTAGCACAATCTGTCTTGGCACAATGACTTGGGGCCAGCAAAATACTCAAAAAGATGCATTTGAACAAATGGACTATGCCGTAGATCAGGGGGTAAACTTCTTTGATACTGCCGAACTTTATGCAGTACCAATGAAAGCTGAAACTAGAGGTAAAACTAGCCAATATATAGGAGAGTGGTTTTTAAAAACAAAAAAAAGAAATAAAATTATTTTAGCAGATAAAGTGGCGGGCGCATCACCAATGAATTGGTTGAGACCGAATAATGAAAAAACTTCTTTAAATAAAAAACAAATTGAATTTGCTTGCGAGAGAAGTTTAAGAGATTTAAAAACTGATTATTTAGATTTATATCAAGTGCATTGGACGGACAGACCCTCTGGAGCTTTTTCAGGAAAACTAGAGTATGAGCATAAAAATACTGATGATTTTATAAGTATTGAAGAAACTTTAGATGCGTTAAATAATTTAGTAAAAGCAGGAAAAGTCAGAAATATAGGAATATCTAATGAGACATCTTGGGGCACTAGTCAATATTTAAAATTGGCAGAACAAAAAAATATTGCAAGAATTGTATCAATACAAAATGCATATAATTTTTTAAATAGAGGTTTTGAAGTTGGTCTTTCAGAGATAGCAATAAGAGAAAAAGTAGGATTGTTAGCTTATTCACCCCTGGCTTCTGGTTACTTGTCTGGCAAATATAGAGCTGGAGCAATGCCCAAAAACTCAAGGATGGATTTATTTTATGATTTTTGGGGAAGGTACAGAACGTTACATTCAGAAAAAACTATTGAAGAATACTGGAATTTAGCTAAAGAGTTTAATTTAAATCTTGCTCAAATGGCAATAAAATTTTGTGAGATTCAGCCTTTTGTCACTTCTGTAATAATTGGAGCAACAAAAATGGAACAGTTGAAAACTAATATAGATAGTGTAAATATAAATTTAGACGAAGAAATAATTACAAAAATAGGTGAAATTCATAATAGGTATCCAAATCCATGTCCATAAAAAAAATTATACTCATAATTCTGTTTTCTTTTATTTTCAACATTTCAAATGCAGAAGAAGATTTAAAAAAATTAGGAAAATTTAAAGATTGGGAAAGCTACACATTATTAAAAGATGGAAATAAAATTTGCTTTGCGCAATCAGTACCAATTGTTAGAGCTCCAAAAAAATTAAAAAGAGACCCTTCGAGATTATTTATAAGTTTCAGACCGTCTGAAAATATAATAAATGAGTTCAGTGTAACAAATGGTTATATATTTAAACCAAAAATACCAGTTGCTGCAAAATCTGGAAAAAAAAGTTATGATCTTTTTTCAAAAGAACGTTTCGCTTGGGTTGCTGATCAAAAAGATGAAAAAAAATTACTTATTACTATGAAAAAAGCATCAAGGCTTATGATTATTGGAAAATCAGATAAAGGCGTACAAACAACTGATCATTATTCCATGATGGGCTTTACAAAAGCTTATAATACAGCAAAAAAAAGCTGTAGTTAAAAAAATTAATGAAAAAAAAAAGAAAGATAGTATTAGCCTATTCAGGTGGGTTAGATACTTCAATAATTCTTAAATGGCTTCAAGAAAACTATAATGCAGAAGTAATAGCTTATACTTCCGATATTGGACAAGAAATAGATAAAAAAAAAATTATTAAAAATGCAAAAGCTCTTGGTGTTAACAAAGTTATCATTGAGAACTTAAAAGATTTATTTATTAAGGAATATGTGTACCCAATGATTAGAGGCCACGCAGTTTATGAGGGTGCCTATTTGTTAGGAACATCTATAGCGAGACCCCTAATTGCAAAAAGACAAATTGCTATTGCAAAAAAATTTAAAGCATACGCCGTTTCACACGGATCAACTGGTAAAGGAAATGATCAAGTAAGATTTGAACTCGGTTATCATTACTTTGGACCAAAAATTAAAATCATTGCTCCTTGGAGAATATGGAAATTAAATTCAAGATCAGATTTAATTAAATATGCTAAAAAAAATAAAATACCTATTCCTAAAGACAAAAAAGGAGCTCCTCCCTTTTCTGTTGATGATAATTTATTTCATACTTCTACAGAAGGCAAAGTTTTGGAAAACCCTAAAAATACTGCTCCAGAATTTATTTTTCAAAGAACATCGTCTCCCGAAAAAGCTCCAAATAAAGCTTCTTATGTAACTATAGGTTTTAAAAGTAGCGACCCAATAACAGTTAATGGTAAAAAGTTATCTCCAGGAAATCTTTTACAAAAATTAAATATTCTTGCTGGTAAAAATGGTATTGGCAGAGTTGATCTAGTTGAAAATAGATTTATTGGAATAAAATCTAGGGGTGTCTACGAAACGCCTGGTGGAACTTTATTAATGACCGCTCATAGAGCAATTGAGTCTGTTACTTTAGATAAAGAAACTATGCACAAAAAAGATGAGATTATGCCTAAATATGCAAAACTTATTTATAATGGTTATTGGTATTCAAAAGCAAGATTTAAACTTCAAAAAATTGTAGATCTTAAAAGAAATAAAGTTAATGGGTCTGTTAAGATTAAATTATATAAAGGCAACATCACTATTGTTTCAAGACAAACCAAAAGTAGTGCTTACTCAATGAAAAAAGTTTCGTTTGAGGAAAACAAAACATTTAATAAATCAAATGTAGAAAAGTTTATTAATTTTCATAAAAAAAAACTTCGTTAATTTAATGCAAAATAAATTAAATTTTTTCTTTAGACATCAAATTTGGCACATCGGTGGCCTAATCATTTTATATTATGCAGCTCTCCAGATGGTTGATTTTGAAACTGACTCAAATTTTTTTCTTGGGATTAGTTCAAAAAATTGGTTCTTATTTTCTATGTCAACCCCATTGCTTCATCAAGGTTATGTCTGGTTATGTTGGAGGTCAGAACTATGTTGGAAGACAATCAGTCAAACAATTGGGTTTAAAGCTTATGCCGTAATCTTTATCATAATTATGATTTTAAGACTATTTTCTGTTGGATTGTGTTTTGCTGATTATGGAACTTGGTTTACCCCAGGCTGGATAGCTTGGGGCTTATCCGTACTAATTTTTATCCCATTCATTTATACAATGTATTCTATAAAAAAATATTTTGGATTTATGCGAGCAACTGGGATCGATCATTTTGATCCAAGTTACAAAGATAAACCTTTTGAAAAAAGAGGTATTTTTAAATGGTCCTCTAACGCAATGTACACTTTTGCCATCGCCATATTTTTTGGCTTTGCTATTTCCGCAGGTTCAAAAGCAATGTTTATATTTGCTTCTTATTCTTATATTGGAGGATGGTTGCATTATTTCTGTACAGAAAAAGAAGATTTTAAAGTTATATATGGAAATAAATAAATGAAAAAACTTTTAGGGATCTTGGTTCTGGATTGGTCCTCACTATTTTTCATCATTGTCGGATATGCCTGAAACTAAACTATATAATTTTTTAATTTTGGTGCTTGCGGCC
>Ga0209501_10003913_pt1 | contig 14633 bp, 16 predicted proteins | sample ArcticOcean_MG_C_4_FD_187434 | JGI IMG/M metagenome (GOLD analysis project Ga0209501, IMG submission 187434) | Marine microbial communities from western Arctic Ocean - ArcticOcean_MG_CB4_134 (SPAdes) (version 2) | ecosystem: Environmental > Aquatic > Marine > Oceanic | place: Arctic Ocean...
CGGGTCCATGCGCGAGGCGGCAACAGCGCTGTCCGATTTTCTCAAGAACAAGGGACAACAGTCGGATCATGCTACCCAGGCATCGTTTCAAACCGTCGCCGTCGCCAACTCCCCGCGACATGCCACGGTCAAGGCCGAGGAACAACGCCAGACATTGGCCGGGCAGAGAACAGCGACACCAACATCACAAACTGTTGCAAGCCTGCGCGGCGCGGTTCAGTCCGCTTCGCTCAAGTTCAAAGACGCAGTGGCACACCTTCCCGGCTGGGCAAAAGGCGTGATCGGCACGGTAGTGGTGATGTTGCTGATCTATTCCATCAGTCTTCCGTTCCGCGCTGACAGGAAGCCGGTGCCAGACGTTCCGAATCTCGATCCCCCGACTGCGTCAGCTGCTAGTCAGGCGAAGAAGCCGAAGCTTAACGCGCTGGGACAGGATCCTGTAAAGCTTGAGCAGTATTATGTGAGGAATCCAGCGGCGCGTCCCCCGACGCCCGTAATTTCTGACGCGCCGTCCCCTCCCGAAGCTCCATCGACTCCCGCAGCTTCTGACACGTCGTCTCCTGCCAAAGCTCCGTTTCCCTCTGTTCAAGCGAAAGCTCACCAGCAGGCCTGGGCAAAGCATCTCGGTACCGCTGTGGAGACCACCAACGGCATCGGCATGAAGATGGTACTGATCCCGCCTGGTGATCGTTCTGATTGGGATCACCTTGGGATTGTACATGCCCTACCTGGTTGTGTTGAACTTCGGGATCGCGACGTCGCTGTACTTGGCGCGGAAACCAGCCGTCGAACCGGATACGGCTGGTATACCCGAGGACGCAGCGGCGGAGGACAGACAGGACGGGGAAGGCGAGATGATTTAAGATTTGCTGACCAATGGCACTGGTCAATCGAGCGTGAGATTGCGCACACGCGAAAATAGATCGGTCTCGAAATCGACGTTCCACTCGCGTACCGATCGATCGGCACCGGCCGAGAAGAGAGACTTGCCGTCCTTGCTGAACTTGAGGTTGTAGACCGCACCGTTGTGACCACGAAGAACGGCGATCGCCTTTGCCTGCTGGAGATCCCAAATCCAGATTTCCCCATTGACGTCTGCCGAGGCAGCAAGCCGACCGTCGGGGCTGACGCGGACCGCTTCGATGGGAGCGCCGTGGCCGGTCATGGTCTTAAGTGGCTTGTGCGACTTCGCGTCCCAGATGCGGACCGTTTTATCTGAACTGCAGGAAACAATGCGGTTACCGTCCGGTGACCAGTGCACCCGCAACACATCTGCGGTGTGTCCCGGGAGCGTCGCCACTTCTCTTCCCGTCTCGGCATCCCAGATCTTAATCGTCTTATCGCGGCTGGCGGTGGCGACCTGTTTTCCATCCGGACTGAATTCCGCTCCCATAACGTCACGGCTGTGCCCGACCAAACTGACAACCTCACTGCCCGCGTCGATATCCCAGATCTTGGCCGTATCGTCGGCACTGGTCGATACGAAGTTAGAGGTCTTGTCCCAGCGTTTTAGAGTGAGTCGTTTTGGCACTGATGAGTCGATGGTCCATTACCGCGACACGAACACCAACTTGCGAACGCAGTTGTTGCGAATCATCAAGCGGGCCGGCTTGAAGGTGTGGCCGAAGTTGTTCCAGAATCTCCGTAGCACTCGCCAGACGGAACTTGAGGAACTGTTCCCCTCGCACGTTGTGTGTGCGTGGATCGGCAACAGCGAAAAGGTCGCCCGCAAACATTATTTGCAGGTCACCGACGAACACTTCGCGAAGGCGGTGCAAAATCCGGTGCAGCAGGCGCACGCATCGCAACGATTCGCAAGCCAAACCGACCGAGCAAAAAAAAACACCTGATTTGCAGGGGTGTGCGACTGAATGCGAACACTTGCAACTCAGTCAAGTAGCCGAGGCGGGACTCGAACCCGCACGCCCTTTACGGGCCCGGGATTTTAAGTCCCGTGCGTCTGCCAATTCCGCCACTCGGCCAGGCTGCTTTTTAAGCGGTTTTCTCGCAATTCGCAGTGGAAACTCTCCTCGTTGACAACCATTTTAACAACCGCTATGCTGTTTTCATCGAAAAAGACAACCCGACCCGTGGGGCGATTCGAGTCGTCGCGACGCTATCCCTTTTCGGTTTTCAAGCACGAAATACAGACGTCATGGCAAATTCTACCCAAAAGAAGCCGCGCAAGAAACCCGCTAAGCCATATCCGACGTTCCCACTGACCGACCACCCGTCCGGGCGATGGTGTAAGAAGATTCGCGGCAAGCTGCATTACTTTGGTCGGTGGGCCACCCAGATAAACGGTGTGCTGACAACTGTTGACAACCCCGCCGAAGCTGCCGAAGCCGCGTTGAACGAGTATCTCGAAGTGAAGGATCAACTTCACGCTGGGCGGACTCCACGTCCGAAATCGGATGGCGTTTCGGTAGCAAGCGTCTGCAACCCGTTTCTTGAAGGTAAGGAAAACCGGGTGGAGTCGGGCGAGTTGTCCGCCGAATCGTTCCGGGATTACTACGACGTCTGCAAGCTGATTGCCAAGTTCTTCGGACGCAATCGGCTCGTCGAAGATTTAACCGCGACCGACTTCGCGAAGTTTCGATCGTGGCTGTCGAAGCGGCACGGTATTCACCGGCTGGCAAAGGACGTTCGCGTCACGCGGATGGTCTTCAAATTCGCATACGATTCGGAACTGATCGACAATCCGGTTCGGCTTGGGTCGGATTTCAAAGAGCCGAACAAGAAAACGAAACGACGAGCGGCTCGCGAGACTGGCAAGAAGTATTTCGACGCCGCCGAACTTCTCAGTATCTTGAAGTCGTCCACCCCGCCGATGCGGGCAATGATCTTGCTAGGCATAAACTGTGGGTTTGGTCAGACCGACGTCGCGAATCTGACGCACTCTGCGATTGACCTTGAAGGCGGCTGGGTTTGCTTCCCGCGTCCGAAGACCGAAATCGACCGACGTTGCCCTCTGTGGCCGGAAACGATTGATGCATTGCGCGAAGCCGCCGGACACCGTGGCAAGCCGAAAGACGACACCGATACCGATTGCGTATTCATCACTCGGATCGGGAACCGGTTCGTTCGGATGACGCCGAACGACAACCCGGCGAAACGGGCGAGGGTGGATTCGGTTTCCCGCGGCTTCAGGCGACTGTTGGATTCGCTGGGCATCGTCGGTCGTCGTGGTTTCTACGCTTTGAGGCACACGTTCGAGACAATCGGAGGGGAGTCCCGCGACCAAGTGGCGGTCGATGCGATCATGGGACACGTCGATCCGAGCATGGCGGCGAACTACCGGCATAGGATCAGCGACGAACGTCTGCGGGCTGTTGTTGAGACGGTCCGTGAATGGCTGTGGCCGGCGGATGACTCGGGCGATCAGGTTCAGTAGAATTGTCAGCGTGAGTGGCTAGGGTCTGCAGCTCGAAAAGCCGGACGCTCTTCCGGCCTGCCACTTTTCCCAATGGAGCAGCCGCAAGATGGAGCAGCGGCAATGAATCTACAAAGAAATATCCTGGAATGGCTGCGATCGGAAGTAGCAGCAGCGAACACGGAAATCAGCAAGTCCGAGTTTCGCAACGGTATGGCGGTGCTGCTCAGAGAGGCGAAACAATCCCCCAAGCCACCTGATTCATACGACAAGCTGGAAGCTATTTGTGACAAATTTCCGGAGCAACTCCGCGGCTACGAAGTCCTCATAGAAACGGTCAGCACGAGAACAAGCTGGGTGTGCCGCATCGATCGCGATCGACTTGATGAGATGCGGCACCTGCTGATTCTCGATTTTGAGGACGGTCCGTATGCCACAAACAGGCTGCGAAACGAAGGCGAAGAGACGAGTGTGAAGCCGACAGCATGGCTGTTGCTGAAATTCATGTGGGAACGAGATGAGGCACTTTGGGACGAGACAACTCCTGACGTCTGGCCAGACTTTCCGACGACCGGCGGCGTGAAATCTGCTGTATTTCTCGCGAATGAAGCACTTCGCGATGTGTGCTCAAGTAGAGTGTTGACGCAGTCCGCAGGAAAAACTTTGAAAATATTTTGGGTAAAATGACAAGCGTTTCCAAACGGAAACCGAACAGAAACCTTTGGTTAATAAAATCGCCCCGTCAACACATTTGGCGGGGCTTTTTTTATGACCAATCTGAAAACGTACAGCGATTTTGTTGAGTCGATCCCTTCAGCGAGAGAGCTGCGGGAGCAGCTCGCAAGGAACCAGCGCGAGCGCGACCTTATCAAGCGGCTCATCCAGCTTTCGGAGCAAAAGGAACGGCTCCGATTGAACCGGGACGGTCAGGAGGTCGTGCCTTGTCAGCAATAAGCCCCCCGACCTACGCCAATCGAATCGGCGTCAAATCCGACACCGTTCGGTATTGGATCACCACCGGTCAGTTGGATGCTGTCGATTTCTCCAAGAATTCGGGCGGCCGGCCACGCTGGAAGATATTTCCCGAAGCGATCGCTGAATTTGAGGCGCGTCGCGCCGCCAAACCGGCGGCACCGAAGCCGGCGCGGCAAAAAAAATACTGTTGAACTAGTGGAGTATGTCTGAGATGGCGAGCAACGGGGGGCGGAAAAATCACCGGCAAATCTCGAAACGGGATCTCGCACCGGAGAGATCCCGTCTTATCAATTTGATGCAGCGCATCAATTTCGGTCGGTTTGAACGGCTTCAGATCCGCGACGGGGAAGTCGAAGAGTTGATGGACACCGCAGAACTCGTCGAATCCGCCTGCGCGGAAATCGTTGAGCACACCGACGACCGCAAGTCGGTATTGATCTTTGCCAGCGGGGTCCAGCACGGACAACACGTGGCCCGCGTCCTGCGAGAAACGCACGGCGTCGAATGCGGATTCGTCTGTGGAGACACACCCAGCGCTGAACGCGATGAACTGCTCGGCCGATTCAAGGTCGGCGAATTCAAGTTTCTGTGCAACGTCAACGTCCTGACGACCGGATTCGATGCGCCGAACATCGACTGCGTCGCCATGCTGCGGCCGACGAAGTCACCAGGTTTGTATTACCAAATGGTCGGACGTGGTTTTCGGCTGCATCCCGGCAAACAGAATTGTCTGGTGCTCGACTTCGGAGGCAACGTGCTTTGGCATGGTCCGGTCGACGCGATCGACGCCAGCCCCGCCGACACTCGGGGCGCCGGCACCGCCGCGCCGGCCAAGCAATGCCCGGAATGCCAATCGGTGATCGCCACGGGCTACGCGATCTGTCCGGACTGCGGATTCGAGTTTCCGCCACCCCAGCGCACGCAGCACGAGCCGAAAGCGAGTGACGCTGGCATCCTCTCCGGCCAGGTGACCGATGAAGAATTTGAAGTCCTTGACCTCGAGTACATGATTCACAAGAAACGTGGCGCGGCCGACGACGCTCCCCGTTCTATGAAAGTCGAATATCGGCTGGGACTCGAGCACTGGCGATCCGAATGGATCTGCTTCGAGCACACCGGCTATGCGCGGCAAAAGGCAGTCGGTTGGTGGAATCGCCGCTCTACCGATCCCGTTCCCGATACCAGCGAACAGGCCGTTGCCATGGCCGAAGCCGGCACGCTGGCATCCACCGATGCGATTACCGTCCGCAGCATCGTCGGCGAACGGTTCGACCGCATCGTTGACTACGAACTCGGCCCAGTGCCGGAATCGAGTCCCATCGCGATCGACGCCGGTCTGGAAGATGTGCCGTTTTGAGAAACCACAAAAACTCAAACTCGACACTGCTGACAGCGGCCATTGAATACCGCGACGTGGGACTGTGCGCCTTGCCCGCCCTGCACGGCGAAAAGCGGCCTGCCGTTGTGAGTTGGAAGGAATATCAGACTCGCCTGCCGGAAACAGCCGAACTCACCGCCTGGTTTGCCAACGGCTGCGATTCCGTCTGTCTCGTGTCCGGCGCTGTTAGCGGCAATCTCGAGCTGATTGATTTTGATCACGGCGGCGAGCTGTTTGCGGCCTGGTCAAAGTAGATTCCGAAGGACCTGTTGGCGAAACTGGTGATTGAAACCAGCCAGTCCGGAGGTCGTCATGTCGTCTACCGCTGTCAGGATCCCGTCAGTGGCAATCTCAAATTGTCACAGCGACGCCACGAGGGAGGCATCGTCACGCTGATTGAAACACGAGGCGACGGCGGACTATTCCTCTGCTCGCCATCGACGGGTTACGAATTGGTCCAAGGCGAATTGACCGCGCTACCTGTGCTGACAGCCGAAGAACGCGAACTCCTGCTGCTGGCCGCCTGGGAATTGAACGAGTATTGGTCAACGACGCCACCGTCAGCCCCGTGTGGCGATCTTTTGCAGAACCCGGACAACACGCGACCCGGCGACGATTTCAACACACGTGGCGACGTCGCGGCCCTACTGGAGCAACATGGCTGGCATCCATGTGGTGTTCGTGGCGACGGCAATCAGCACTGGACGCGTCCCGGTAAGTCCAGCGGAACGTCGGCCACGTTGAAAGATCGTACGTTCTATGTGTTTTCATCCAACGCGCATCCGTTCGAGCCCAATGCCGCCTATTCTCCGTTCGCCGTCTTTACGCTGTTGGAATATGGTGGGGACTATGAGGTCGCCGCCCGAGCGCTGCGGACTCAGGGGTTCGGTGGTGAGGCAGCGACTTCGTCTGACGTCGATCTGTCGGGCCTCATCGGTAGTTCCGCAACACCTGGGAGCGAAGATTGGCTGTCTGATGGTATTACATACCTGGGGCCAGAACCTGATGCATCATCCGCACGTGCATGCGATCGTGACCGGTGGCGGCTTATCCGCAGACGGTTCCCGGGCGCGAAGGGGGCTTCTACGTGGGTGCGACGGTCATCGATCATGTGCGGCCCGACATGAAAATCGCACAGGAAGAGGTCTTCGGTCCCGTGTTGGCAATCATTCGAACCGCAGACGTCGATGAAGCGATGGCCATTGAGAATACATCGCCTTACGGAAACGCAGCAGCGGTCTACACCCGCGACGGCGGTCAAGCACGTGCCATTGGTGCGCGGGCAAGCTCGGGAATGATCGGCGTCAACATCGGCGTGCCGGTTCCGGTCGAGCCGTTCGGATTCGGCGGCTGGAACGATTCGCGCTTCGGCCACTTCGACATTACCGGCAAGAGTTCCATCGAGTTTTGGACGCAGTCGAAGAAAACGACGACGCGATGGCTCGATTAACAGCCTGTGCTACAGGATTGCCGCCGCCATGATCTACGCCGTCATCATTGCCTACTTCGCCGTGCTGCTGGTCATCGGTGTTGTTGCGTCGCGGCAGATTCACAGTTTGAGCGACTTCTACGTCGGCGGAAAACGTCTCGGCTATTGGGTTGTCGCTTTCTCGTCGCGTGCCAGCGGTGAATCGGCCTGGCTGTACCTGGGGCTGACCGGTCTGGGGGCCATGGTCGGCGTTCGCGCAATGTGGGTTGTCGTCGGAGAATTGTTGGGGGTTGCCATTGCGTGGTTCTTCATGGCCGCGCCGTTCAAGCGCGCGACCGACCAATACGGGTCGATCACCGTGCCGGATTACCTGGTGAGCCATTTCACACCCTCCGACCCAAATTCTCGTTCTGCACTCATTCTCAGGCTCACTGCCGCGGTCGCGTTGTCGCTGTTTGTCACGATTTACGTCAGCGCTCAAATTGATGCGACAGGTACGGCGTTCGAAACCTTTCTCGGTTGGAACTACTTTGCCGGTGCCATCTTCGGATTCCTGATCGTCGTCGCCTATACGCTGTCGGGCGGATTTGTCGCGGTCGCCTGGTCGGACTTGTTTCAGGGACTGTTGATGCTGGTCGGCCTGGTCATGCTGCCCGTTGCAGCCTTCATCGTTCTCGCCAGCGATTCGAACGTCTGGAGCCAACTCGAGTCGATGCAAACCGGGCTGACCAGTCTGTGGGGACCGGGCGGCGCGAATACTGAAAACGTCTTCATCATTGTCGGTTACTTGGCCATCGGCCTGGGATTTCTCGGGTCGCCACAGGTCTTCGTGCGGTTCATGTCGATTCGCGATGAAGGCCAAATTCGCCGGGGCCGTTGGGTGGCAATCACCTTTACGGTTCTGACCGATGCCGGAGCCGTCCTGGCCGGCCTTCTCGGCCGATGTTTGATTGCCCGCGATGCCGATGTGTCAGCGCTGTTCGGCGTCGATGCGATGCTCGGACCGGGCGGACAGAACATTCTACCGCTGACGGTGGAGTACTTGTTCCCGCCGATCATCGTCGGCCTCTACATCGCGGCGGTGCTGGCGGCAACCATGTCGACCATCGACTCGCTGTTGGTCGTGGCGTCGAGCGCCGTCACTCGGGACGTGTATCAACAGACGCTCTATCCCGATGTCGATACCGCCCGGTTGACGCGGCTTTCCCGTTGGATCACATTGGCATTGTCATTGGTCGCGTTAGCCCTCGCATTGACAATTGCCTGGCTGGTGCCGGGCCGTACGATTTTTTGGTTCGTCATCTTCGGCTGGTCGGGCATCTCAGCCACGTTTTGCCCGGTGATTTTGATGTCGCTCTTCTGGCGGCGGTACAATGTTTACGGCGCGCTGTCGTCGATGCTGACCGGGTTCGTGTGTGTGCCGTTGTTCAAGTTCGCCGTGCCGCTGATTCCAGAATGGGGGCCGCATTTGTCCAAAATCGAAGAGTTGGCTCCATCATTCTTGCTGGCAATCGTCGCCGGTGTGTTAGTGACACTGCTGACGAGCAAGGGCTGTGAAGTGCCGTCAACTACTCCGTCGCAACCACCGGGAGAGACATCGTGAAGAGCTCGCAATATTCTCGTAATTCGGCGATCGTTTCCTTTCTCGTTAGCATCTGCTTGGGATGTGTTGCAATGACTTCAACAATTCAGGCCGCCGAACCAAAACCTCGTGCCCGTGATCTGGGAATTCCTTTCGAGGGTACGCCGGGACCGCTCAATGCCATCACCGATGTCAAAGGCGTTGAAGTCGGCCATACCACTCTGATTCGCGGCGAAGGAAAGCTAGTGGTCGGCAAAGGCCCCGTGCGAACGGGCGTGACGGCTATCCTCCCCCGCGGTAAGAACTCGCCCGATCCTGTATTCGCAGGCTGGTTCTCGCTCAACGGCAACGGCGAGATGACAGGCACGACGTGGATCGAAGAATCGGGTCTGCTGGAAGGGCCGGTGATGATCACCAACACGCATAGCGTGGGTGTCGTGCGCGACGCGGTCGTCGAATGGCTGGTGAAGCGCGACCCCAACATCTCGTGGTCGCTGCCGGTGGTGGCAGAAACATGGGACGGATATCTAAACGATCTAAACGGCTTTCACGTGAAGAAAAAGCACGCCTTTGCGGCTCTCGACACTGCCAAAGCTGGCGCGGTCGCCGAAGGCAACGTCGGCGGTGGAACGGGCATGCGAACACACCGTTTCAAGGGCGGCATCGGCACGTCGTCACGAAAGCTGGTGAAGGAAGAGGGTGGTTATACGGTCGGCGTACTCGTGCAGTCGAACTATGGGAAACGCCAGTACCTGCGCGTAGCCGGCGTACCGGTGGGGAAGGAGATCACCGACCTGATGCCGACCGCAGGCAAGGTGGCCAAAGTGGATGATGACGGCGGTGACGGTTCGATCATTATCGTGGTCGCGACCGATGCGCCGTTGCTGCCGCATCAACTCAAACGCGTCGTCAAGCGGGCCGCGATGGGACTCGCACGCAATGGGAGTGTGGCGGAGAACACGTCCGGTGACATTTTTCTCGCATTCTCGACGGCCAACCGTGCAGCAGGAAATCGGAAGGATGTGACCGATGTCAAAATGCTGCCGAACGACCGAATTTCCCCACTGTTCGCCGCCACGGTGCAAGCAACTGAAGAAGCGATCATCAACGCGATGATCGCCGCTGAAACCATGACTGGTATCAATGGCAATACCGTCTACGCGATTCCTCACGATCACCTGCGACAGGTACTAAAGAAGTACAACCGGTTGAACGCGCCGTAGCACAGGCTGCCAGCCTGTGCTACGTTCGTTTTTCGCGATGAGGCAGGCGAGGGGCGGCGCGTTGGGCTACAATGACGCGGTCGCAAAGAGCTGTCAGATTGAACGACCCAATTCGAAAGTCGGCAGGATGAAAACCATGAGACGAGCAATCTGTTTTTTTACATTCGCGTGCGTCTTGGCATGCGCGGTCAATCTCGCCGCCGCCGAGGATTGGTCGCAGCTCCAGGGGAACGCATCGCGATCGGGCAACGCCCCCGATGTTGCACTGAAGACGTCGTTGAGCCTGGTTGCGGCGGTTCCGTTGACCGACGGCATTTATGCGTCGCCGGTGGTCAGTGACGGGACAGTTTACGTCATCGACGGTGCCGGTGTCATTTTTGCAATTGACATCAAGACACAGAAAGCTCTCTGGAAATTTGCAACAAAAGGGGGGCCGGGAAACTGCAACAACGTTGCGGCACCCGCCGTTGTGGGAAACTACGTCCACGTGGGCACGACGGCCGGATACTACTATGTCCTCGATCGCAACAGCGGCAATGTCGTCAAGGAAATCGACTGCCGCGAGCCGATCTTTTCCGCACCGGCAGTTGGGGATGATCGCGTTTATTTCGCGACGCTCGGCGCGCAGGTTTACGCGGTCGAACCGGATGGAGAGGTCATTTGGACGTGGGATTTTGTGAAGGAAGTTATTCAGTTCGAGGGGGATCGTTGGAGCGGGGCGGATTGGCTTGCCCATCGGAAGGAACGCGTGACCTGGCGGGACCACTTTGTTTGCTCGCGAGACATCTGCCTTGTCGGCAAGACCGTCGTCATGCCGGCGGGTGGGCGAACGATTTTCCTCGACGACGACGGCGACGCGCCGAAGCTGCGGACGATCGGCTTGATTCCCAGCTACGCCGGCTCCGAATACCCAGCCACATTTGGACAAAGTGCCGACGATGCGGGCAACGTCTACGTTCAGTGGCATCGTCGCGACAACGCCGGCCGCGTGGAAATCATGCGGCTGGAGGGTGACGAGATTGAGACGGAATTCGTTGGGGGAACCGACACATCGATCCGCAAGCACGGGCTGTTGAGTTTCGCGCCGGTCAGTATTCGGGGCAAGAGTGTTTTTCGCGTGCGTCCGGAGCACGGCATCGGCTTGTGCCGGCATACGGTTGGAGAAGAACGAACTGTTGTACTCGGTGCCGCAGCAGCCGTTAGTCCGCCGGTCATTACCCGCGATCACGTCGTCTATGGCGGGTTGGATGGGAAACTGCACGTCGTACCGTTGGATGGTGGTGAGGCATCCTCTTTTGCGACCGCTTTCGGTTCGCCCATCACCGCACCGGTGGCGGTTGCCGATGGCCACGTCTACGTTGGTTGTGAGGATGGATATCTCTACATCCTCGGCGCGGATGGAGAGGCTTCTCTGCCCACAAAGAAGCTGAATATCTGGAAGATCCGCAGTCCGTTGACCGGACCGTTGGCCGACGAGAAATACAACTGGTACACGAATTACGGCGACTTCGGCGGTTCCAACGCCAACGACCAGGGCCTGAAGCCGCCACTACGAATGCGGTGGGCCAGACGATTGGAAGGTACGGTCAAGCATCTGCCGGTTTGCGGTGGCGGACGGCTGTATTCGCACACGGCCGAAGGCCAGATCATCGCCGTCGAACAGGACACCGGCCGGCTGTTGTGGCGGCGACATTGGCCGGATGTGTATTTGTCGTTTACCTCGCCGCTTTACATCGACGGCAAACTGCTAGTGCCTCAGGCCGGCATCAAGCGGTCGATGATGCGTTGTCTGGACGCCGCGACCGGTCGTTTGCTGTGGGAGGCACCGTTCACCGGATCGCCGAGTTGGAGCCGACAGTTTCCGCCGGTCGTGCAGGGCAACGTCGCCATCTATGCGTCAGGTTCGGGCAAATACGCGGCGCAGGGTTCGGAAAAATATTTCACCTTCGGTGGTAAGCCTGTTGTCGATACGAACGGCCGCGAAGTGATGAGTTGGATTTATTCGAACGACAACCCGTATTACCCCAGAGACCACAAGCCGCGCGTCTGGGCATGGAATTTGGAGACGGGCAAAGTGATGTGGGAAAAGGATTTTTCAAAGTACGGGAGTGGCGGAAATGACTGCGGCATCTGCATGCACGACGGCAAGTTCTACTATTCTGCGTTCTTTGGATACGCTGCGAGTCAGAAGAAGCGTCGCGGACTGCCATCGACAAACAACGGGCTGACGGCATGTCTCGATCCGGAAACGGGCAAGGTTTTGTGGCTGACGACCGACTATTACGTGACGTCGAAATGCACGCTGAGTTCCCGCAGCGGCCGCATCTACATTGGCGGCAATAACCGGGCCAGCGAAAACACGAAGGATCGATTCGTCTGGTGTCTCGATGCGAACGACGGCAAGTTGATTTGGAAATCCGACGCGGTGACTTCGGCACTGAACGTGGTTTCGGTCGGCGAGCGGTTCATCTTCTCGAATGCCCTGCGAGGCAAGGGGAACATCTACGACCGCAAGACCGGCAAGGTATTCGCCGGCATCGAAACCAACTATGCCTGTTGCCGGTTCACACTGTCTGAACCGTATGTGTTGGGTGCGAACATGGACATGATCGACCTGGGTGCTGAAGGCAAACTGGTCTCGACCGGACCGGCCATCGATTCGCGCGAGTGTCTGGGGGCCGTCGTCTCGAACGGCCGAATCTTCTACATGTCGCAGGCGAGCGGATTTGTAGTCTCGCAGACATATGGTCCGGCGTCTAAGAATCTCCCTGCAGTGTGGGAGCGGCCGTGATTCGACTTTGGCTGATGCTGTATTGCGAGAATTGAAAGACAAGAATCTGTACGAGGAGTGACACGATGAAGTTTGCCACAATTCCTGTCCTCTTGCTCGGCCTCATTCTCACCGGTGTCAAAGACGCACGCGGTCAGGACGTGTACCAAGAATACGCTCGCTGGTGGAAACAGCGGCAGGAAAAAAAGCCCATTGCGATGAACAAGGATGGCTCGCGCAAGGGATACTTCGGCGTGCAATTCAAGCCGAAGTCGATTTCTGCCGCCGAAGCGGAAGAGTCGGGCCTCGTGCAAGGGCCGACCTTTGTGCTTGGCGTTTCCATCGGCAAGCAGTCCCGCGCCTATCCGCTTTATGCCATCGGCGAGCTGCAGAACGATACGGTCGGCGGCGTGCCCATCGCCGCGTCGTGGTGACCTCTCTGCCAAACGGCGATCGTGTATCGCCGCGAACTGGATGGCAAAGTTTACGACTTCGATCATTGCGGCTACGTCTACGAGGGCTCGTTCGTCATGTTCGACAAACAGACCGGGTCCGAATGGATTCACGTAACCGCCGAGTGCGTGATGGGCCCGCTGAAGGGAAAGTCACTCGATCTTGAGATCGCCCAAGTGATCACGTGGCAGAAATGGGAAGCCCTGCACCCGGACACGACCGTGTTTTCATCCCGCCGCCGTTGGACAGAAAGATCGCGCAACAGAAAGGCATTCTCTACAAAGTCTTCACGCATGAGACTCGGCTTAAACGTGGTCGTCGCTCACGCATCGAAGCTCTACCCGTACGAATCGCTCGAACCTCAAAAGGTAATCAACGACGTCTTTCAGAAGACTCCTCTAGCTGCCGTGTTTGTTCCACAAGCTGATTGTGCGGTGGCATGGGTACGCAATGTGGATGACCGCACGCTAACGTTTGAGCCGATCACCCGCGAAGGTGAACTGCACCGCCTCAAGGACAAAGAAACCGGTTCGTTGTGGGGTCCTCTCACCGGCGAGTGTGTTGAGGGCACATTGATGGGAAAACAGCTTGAGCCGCTGGTTGCCATCGCCATTTTTGTGCGACGCTATCGCGGTTTTTACCCGGACGGGGAAGTATTCGGGACGAAGCCAAGTGAAAAACCGACACGTGCCCAGACTCGTAAAGCTCAGCCGTAGAAAACCACAGCCAGCGTGGTCTTCAAGATCGTACCCGGCGAAGCCAGCGGACTGAAAAGACCATCCAAGAATGATGTGGGGCGGCCGGGAATCGGGTTGCAATTCTTGCGCGATACGTAATCGTAGAAACAGTCGTCGTCACGTCTCGCGAGATCAACCTTCATCTTACGGGTCGAGACTCCTACTTGGGCGGTGCCGTCGTTCGTCCCGACTGCAATTGATAGGGGACTATCTTGTGTTCCGGCTTGTGTTCGTCGTTTTCTTCGATGGCGCGAAGCAGCAGCCTCATCGCTTGGCGTCCCAGGTCGTACCAGTCGAGTTCCGCGCAGGTCAGGCCGACGACATCGCCGCCGCCACCACCAACAACACTTAGGTCTTCGGGCACTCGCAGGCCGCGCTCCGACACGGCATCAATGACAAAATGAGCCAACGGGTTGCTGAAGCAGATAACGGTGCTGCGCGTCACAACATTCTGGACTTTTTGCGCGAGAACTCGCCACTTGGGGTCTGCGACGATGGAATCGGGGGCGTCTTGATGACCCGGTCCCGCGTGTCAGTCGATGTCGCCGGTCTTTTCCAGGAATTCGGACGTGATTCCAACGTCGTGGTGTCGATGTTCTCGGTAATTTGAGCTCTGCGTCAACGGTTTCTCGATCGCCAGGCGTTACGTTACCTCGCCGTCGTCTCCATGATCGGCAGCTTTCGCTCAGCCGGCGATCGACGTCAGCGGCTCG
>Ga0209501_10003916_pt1 | contig 14624 bp, 13 predicted proteins | sample ArcticOcean_MG_C_4_FD_187434 | JGI IMG/M metagenome (GOLD analysis project Ga0209501, IMG submission 187434) | Marine microbial communities from western Arctic Ocean - ArcticOcean_MG_CB4_134 (SPAdes) (version 2) | ecosystem: Environmental > Aquatic > Marine > Oceanic | place: Arctic Ocean...
TCAATTGCCCCTACTTCATCATTAGACCATCCATTTAAAGTTCTAACCTGAGTTAAACTTCCTAAAACATAAATTTCATCAAAATCAGAAAAATCAGACTCATAAATTCCAACAACTTTATACTTTCGTTGATTAGGGATTAATTGAGAATTGTCCCTTTTAAAATACCCAATAGTCTCGTCACCAATATTTATGTTTAGTCGTTTTGATAAAAGCTTTGATAAAATTATTTCATTACTATTATTTTCACTTAAATTGGGGAATCTTCCCTCTATTATAAATTCTGAAAAAATCGGGTAATAAAAGCTTGAATCAACTCCTTTGAAAACAATACCCTCATAACTATCATCAAATTTCAAAAGACCTGCCTTGTATGCTACTTTTTGGTAACTTTCAATGTTATTTAATTCATTTAAAATTGAAAAATGATCTTTATTAATTTTAAATGAATTTACAGATAGCTGTGAAGTGTTATTTTCAAAAGTAGAAATTGTTAAATGCCCATTAAAGGCAGCGGTTTTTTGAGATATAGTTTTTTGTAAACCTCTACCAGTGGCAACTGCAATAAGTATAGTTGCTATTCCAATAGTAACAGCTAATATTGCAATTTTTATTATACGAGCTGAAACATTACTTTTGGAGATATTAGTTTGCCTTATTCGGCTAGCTAATAAATAGGTTATATCCAAAATTGATTTTTTATGACTTTCAATTTCAAAAATACGGTTTTATTATTTGTATATATTTTTTGTTTTTTCTCTGGTTTTTGTCAAAACCAAATTATAACTGGATCAGAACAATATGATGAATATATTCCTTTTTTAAAAAATAAAAGTATTGGAATTGTAGCTCATAAAGCTAGTAGATTAAAAATAAATAATGATATACATTTAGTTGATTTTCTAATTAAAAAAAATGTAAGAATTAGAACAATATTTGCTCCCGAGCATGGATATGACGGTAGAGCAGATGCAGGAGCCTTAGTATATGACACTAAAGATGAATCAACTGGATTAAATATATTTTCTCTTCATGGAAAAATAAAAAAACCTCTTCCTGAACAATTAGAAGGAATAGATATAATAGTGTTTGATTTACAAGATGTTGGAGCTAGATTTTACACATTTTTATCTACTCTTCATTATGTTATGCAAGCTTGTGCAGAAGCAAATATTCCAATTTTACTTTTAGATAGGCCAAATCCAAATGGCCATTATGTTGATGGTCCAGTTTTAGACATGAAGTTTAAGACTTTTGTTGGAATGCATCCAGTGCCAATTGTACACGGCATGACATTAGGGGAATATGCCAGAATGATTAATGGAGAAGGATGGTTAGGAGAAAATTTAAAATGTGAATTAAAAATAGTTACAGTAAAAAACTATACACATCAAACTAAATATATTTTACCTGTTAGGCCTTCGCCTAATTTACCAAATGCTCAGTCAATATCACTCTATCCAAGTTTATGTCTACTTGAACCAACCACTATAAGTATAGGAAGAGGTACTGAAAAACAATTTCAAATATACGGCCATCCTAAATTCCCGAAAACAAAATTTAAATTTAAACCATCACCAAACTTTGGATCTAAAAACCCAAAATGGACTGGTGACTTGTGCTTTGGAATCTCACTAGAAAAAATTGAAGTTTCTGATCGGTTAAATATATCATGGCTGATTGATGCCTACAATAAACTGCCAGAAAATTATATTTTTTTCAAAGACAGTTTTGAAAGAATAGCCGGAACAGATAAACTTAGAAGTCAAATCATAAACAAAATACCCATAAATGAAATAAGAAAAAGTTGGGAGCCTGAGCTTGAAAATTATAAAAAATTAAGAAAAAAGTATCTAATATATCCAGAACATGATTGATCTTATTGATACTGCTATTTACAATTATCATATAAAAAAAATCAATGAGCCATTAATAACTTGGACTAGTTATACATACAAAGACTCTTTAGATTGTAAATATTTCTTTCGAAAGTATAATGAGATGCCAATAATAGAGCAAAAAGCTCTTAAATTAGCAAAAGGAAAAATTCTAGATGTGGGATCTGGAGCAGGATGTCACAGTTTATACTTACAAAATATTAAAAAATATTCTGTGACCTCAATTGATATTTCAAAAAAGTCAATTGAGGTTTCAAAATTATTAGGTTTAAAAAAAACAATTAATCAATCTTTTTTTTATCATAAAAATCACAGCTACGATACAATTTTATTTTTAATGAATTGTGCTGGTATATGTGGGACTTTAGATAGACTTGAGCTTCTTTTAAATCATTCCTTGAAACTCCTTAATAATGATGGATGTATATTGATAGATAGTTCAGATTTAATTTATCTTTTTGATAAAGATTTAGATGGGGGTGTTTGGGTAAGAGGTGATAAATATTATGGAGAATTGATATACAACTTGAGTTACTATGATCAAGTAGAAAGCTTTCCATGGCTCTATGTTGATTATAAAAAACTTGAGGAAGTAGCTTCAAAAGTTAACTTGAGATGTGAAAAGATAATTAATGGTAAAAACTATGATTATTTAGCAAAACTTACTAGGGAACATTAAGATACTTATGCGTTTGTAAAGAAATTTTCCATTTTGAATTTTTCATTACATAATCAACTATTATCGGCATCATTATTTCTCTCTTACTCCATTCAGGCTGCAAAAATAACTTGCATATATTATTAACTTTTTTAGCTTGTTTTTCTGCAAATTTAAAATCAGATTTATTATAAATTATAATTTTTAACTCATCTGCTATTTTATAAGCAGTTTCTTTGGGTTCCATATTTTTTTTTGGAGAAAGACAGATCCAATCCCAACAACCAGAAACATTATAAGCTCCAGATGTTTCCAGATGAATTTGCATATCTTTTTCTTTAAGTAATTTAGTTAAAGGATCCATATTCCACATCAAAGGCTCTCCTCCAGTTATTACAATAGTATTTGAAAATTTATAAGCCTGATCAACAATAATGTTAATATTTGTTGGCGGATGTATTTCTGCATCCCAGCTTTCTTTAACATCACACCAATGACAACCAACATCACACCCTCCAATACGAATAAAGTATGCAGCACCTCCTTTGTGATAACCCTCCCCCTGAATGGTATAAAATGCTTCCATTAATGGAAGCATTTTACCTAATTTTACTTGATCAATCTCAATATTACTGTTCATCTTTACAAAGATAGTCTAATGCGATTGAGTGAATCAAAAAAATATATAACTTTAGTCTATGAAAAAAGTTTCTCCCTTCCATCTTGCAATACCTGTTGACAACTTATCTTCTGCAATTAATTTTTATGAAAATGTATTAGAATGCGTTCCTGGAAGAAAAAGTGATCATTGGGCAGACTATGATTTTTTTGGACATCAGTTAGTTGTCCATGTTAATCCAACTCATAATTCAAAAAAACACCATAATGAAGTCGACGGAAAATCTGTTCCTGTTCCCCATTTTGGAGTAGTTCTCCCTTGGGATGATTTTGATGTTTTTGCAAATAAACTTGAAGCTAATAAAGAAATTGTATTCATAATAACTCCGTATCTTAGATTTGAAGGATTGCCTGGGGAACAAAAAACACTATTTTTTTACGATCCAGCAGGAAATGCTCTGGAGTTCAAAAGCTTCAAAAACATTGATCAACTTTTTGCAACTTAAAAATGACAGGGGTGTCTTTTCATGCAAAAGGATCAATAAACATTGTTTTAATTGTGTCTAGTAATTCTGATAATTCACAAGCATTTGAAAAGAATAATTAGTCTTTTCTTTGACAAGCTAAAAGTGTGTTTTTTAACAACATAGCTATAGTCATCGGGCCAACACCACCAGGAACGGGGGTAATATAGCTCGATTTTTTTGAGACATTTTTGAAATCTACATCTCCCTTAATAACGTATCCTTTTGGTTTAGAATTGTCAATAACTCTAGTTATACCAACATCAATTATTATAACATCTTTCTTAACCATCTCTTCTTTTAAAAATTCTGGAATTCCAAGTGCAGAAATAATTATATCTGCTTTTAATGTTAATTCTTTAATGTTTTTAGTTCTACTATGAGCAACTGTAACTGTCGCATTTCCATATGGACCTTTCTGACTCATTAAAACACTTATAGGTCGACCAACTATGTTACTCCTACCTATCACAAGACAGTTTTTCCCAGAAGTAGTAATGTTATAACGTTTTATTATTTCCATTATACCAAATGGAGTTGCCGGAATAAATGTAGGTAGTTCAAGAACCATTCTTCCAAAATTAGTTGGATGAAAACCATCAACATCTTTTTCAGGATCAACGGCTTGAAGAACTCTGTCTTCGTTAATTTGCTTAGGAAGCGGTAATTGAACTATGTAGCCGTCTACACTTTTATCTTCATTAAGTCTTTTTATTTCTAGTAAAAGCTCTTTTTCAGTTATTGAGTCTTTTAATCGAATTAAAGTTGAGACAAATCCAACTTGTTTACAGGATCTAACTTTACTTGCAACATAAGTAAGGCTAGCTCCATCATTTCCGACTAAAATAGCAGCCAGATGAGGCTGTTTCATTCCTAAAGACAATCGATTATCAACAACTTCTTTTATCTCAACTTTAATTATATTCGAAAGGTTTTTTCCGTCTAGAACTTTCATAAACTTATCACTGGTTTTGGAACATTTGCATCACTTGTTTTCCTTTTCCTCCCTGCATCATCTTCATCATTTTACTCATCTGATTGAACTGCTTAATTAATTGATTCACTTCTGAAATATCTCTCCCTGAGCCATTCGCTATTCTTTTTTTTCTATTTTGATTTAAAAGATCGGGATAAGACCTTTCTTTAGGTGTCATTGAAGATATAATTACTTCTATGTTTTTGAATGCATCCTCATCAATTTCTTGATCACCCATCATTTTTTTTGCTCCTGGAATCATACCAACAAGATCTTTGACGCTTCCCATTTTTTTTATTTGACTTATTTGACTTAAAAAGTCATCAAAACCAAATTTATTTTTAGCTATTTTTTTTTTTATTTTTCGGGCTTGGTCCTCATCAAATTGATCTTGAGCTCTTTCAACAAGGGAAATCACATCTCCCATTCCTAGAATTCTATCAGCCATTCTTTCCGGATAAAAAACATCTATTGCATCCATTTTCTCTCCAGTTCCAATAAATTTAATAGGTTTGTCAACTACATGTCTAACAGACAAAGCAGCTCCTCCTCTAGTGTCACCATCTAGTTTTGTTAATACAACTCCATCAAAATTCAATTTATCATTAAAAGATTTTGCAGTATTAACGGCATCTTGTCCTGTCATTGAATCAACTACAAAAAGAGTTTCACTTGGATTAACACTTTTATGAATGTCAGAAATTTCCTTCATTAAAACTTCATCAACAGCTAACCTTCCAGCAGTATCAATTATTACAACATCATTTTTTTCTTTATTTGCAATATCAATTGCTTGGTTTGCAATTTTAACTGGATCTTTTTCTTCAATGTTTTTGAAAATAGGGACATCAATTTCATTTGCAAGAATCTCAAGTTGATCTATAGCTGCTGGTCTATATACGTCACAAGCAACAAGTAGAGGCTTTTTTGCTTTCTTCACCTTTAGATAAAGAGCTAGTTTAGCAGAAAATGTGGTTTTACCTGATCCTTGAAGACCAGACATTAAAACTACAGATGGGTTTGCTGATAAATTGATCTCATTAGCCGTTGAACCCATTAATTCAGTCATCTCATCCTTAACAATCTTTACCATTAACTGTCCTGGTTTAAGACTTGTTAAAACATCTTGACCTAGTGCTTTTGATTTGACAGTATCGGTAAAATTTTTTGCAATTTTATAATTAACATCCGCGTCTAATAGTGCCCTTCTAACTTCCTTAAGTGTTGCAGCAACATTGATTTCAGTTATTTTTCCATGCCCTTTTAGGCTTTGAAATGCTTTGTCAAGTTTTGCGCTGAGATTATTAAACATTTAATATCAATAATAATTGTTAAAGTTACTATAAACTATTGTTTTTCATAAAATGAAGTTCATAGATTTTTTTAAATAAATTTTTATTTAAAGTCATTTTACATCCTATCAGGAACTTCAATTCCTAATAAGGAACATGAATTAAAAATAATATGTCCAACTTTCTGACTTAAAATTAATCTAAAGTTTTTAAGATTTGAATCTGTCTCTCCAAGTATTGATATGTTTTGGTAAAAAGAATTATAAACCTTTACTAAATCATAAAGATAATTTGCAATTAGTGCCGGACTAAATGATTCTCCTGCTTGTATAACAACTTCTGGATAAATCAACAAATGTTTTAGAATTTCTTTTTCTTTATTATTAATTTTTATATTGGCATTAGGCTTCCAATCAAATTTTTCAGCACTTCTTAAAATAGACTGAATTCTTGCATAAGCATATTGGATAAATGGACCTGTATTTCCATTAAAATCAAATGATGACTTTGGATCAAATAAAATTCTTTTTTTTGGGTCCACTTTAAGAATAAAATACTTCAAAGCTCCCAATCCTATCTGAAGAAATAACTTTTGGGGATTTTCTACATCTTGTATTTTACCATTTTCTTCAGAAATTTGCATAGCAGAATTTTGCATTGAATGAATTAAATCATCTGCATCTACTACAGTCCCCTCTCTACTTTTCATTTTCCCAGATGGGAGATCTACCATTCCATAACTCAAATGAAAAAGATTATTAGACCAAGAATATCCTAGTTTTTTTAAGATTAAAAATAAAACCTTAAAATGATAATCCTGCTCATTTCCTACCGTATAAACCATTCCGCTAATTTGGGGATAATCTATAAAACGCTGAAATGCAGTTCCTAAATCTTGTGTCATATAAACAGAGGTTCCGTCCGATCTTAATAGTAGTTTTTCATCTAACCCATCAGGTCTTAAATCCACCCATACTGATCCATCTTTTTTAGAATAAAACACACCTTTAGATATACCTTCTTTAATTATTTTTTTACCTAAAAGATAGGTGTCACTCTCATAATAATAGGAGTCAAAATCAACACCCAACTTTTTATATGTATTTTCAAAGCCATCATAAACCCAATTATTCATTCTACCCCAAAGATCTCTAACTTCTTTATCATTTGATTCCCATTTTTTTAAAAAATCTTTAGCTTTTATATAAATTGGAGCATTAACTTTTGCAAATTCTTCTGTTTGGCCATCTTCAATTAATCTTTTAACCTGAGTATTAAATTCTTGATTAAATAAAACATAGAACTTACCAACAAACTGGTCTCCTTTTAAGTTATAGTCAGATGGGGTTTTATTTTCACCAAATAATTTCCAAGCAATCATTGATTTACATATATGAATACCTCGATCATTTATTATTTGAGTCTTTACAATTTTATTTCCATTTGCTTTTAAAATTTGAGAAACAGAATAGCCAAGTAAATTATTTCTTATATGACCCAAATGAAGAGGTTTGTTAGTGTTTGGAGAAGAATACTCAACCATAATTAAATTAGCATCATTCTTAGGCTCTATATGACCATATTTTAAGTCATTTTTTACTTTATTTAAAAATGAGATGTAAAAGGAAGAAGTAATTGTTAAGTTTAAAAATCCTTTAACAATATTAAAATCTTCGATTAAATCTAATTTGGATTTTAGTTCTGAACCTATTAATTTACCTAATTCTTCAGGTTTGATCTTTATTTTTTTTAAAAGAGGAAAAAGAACTAAAGTAATATCTCCATCAAAATCTTTTCTTGTAGATTGAAATTCAAAGTTTTCAATCGAAACTTTAAAAGTTATTTTTACAAATTTTTTAACTATTTCACTTATTTCTCTTTCCATATTCAAAATATCGAGTAAAGATAATTAAACTCATGTTATTGCTGGCATGAGGAATTATAAAGTGCTATTTTTATTAATTGTGTTACTTAATATATCAAGTAGTGACCCATTAATAAAAAAGAAGATAACCTTAGCTGTTTGGTCTCCTTTTTCTTTAAAAGAAAAATGTAGTAAAATAAGAAATAGAATCTTCCAGATTACTAATTAATGTGACATCTATTGATGTTCATAGTTTATTATTACCTGATCAAAATTTAAATTTTTGCAGTATAGAGCTGAGATCAAAAGAAATCATAATTAGACTTATAAGTTTATTAAAAACATATGGCTTAATAAGACTACAAATTAAAATTATATAAAGAATATGTATTCTTTTTTTAAAAAAATAATTGAAGTAAAGAGGTCTATAAGCCCTAAAATAAACCTACGATTTAGTAACAACTTTACGCAATCTACTTCCATTATAAAGTTGACGCGGACGACCAATAGGTTCTTTATTTAATCTCATTTCTCTCCACTGAGCTATCCAACCCGGTAATCGACCAAGAGCAAACATTACAGTAAACATTTCTGTTGGAATTTTCAAGGCTTTATAAATTATACCTGAATAGAAGTCAACATTAGGATACAATTTTCTATCTACAAAATATTTATCTTTTAAAGCTTCACGCTCTAAACCTTTTGCAATATGAAGAATAGGATCCTCAATTCCAAGATCTTTTAAAACATCGTCAGCTACCTTTTTAATAATTTTTGCTCGAGGATCAAAATTTTTATAAACTCTGTGTCCAAAGCCCATCAATCGGAAGGGATTATTTTTATCTTTGGCCATTTCCATAAATTTACTTGTGTCCCCTCCATCTTTTTTAATCAATTCCAACATTTCAATAACTGCCTGATTAGCACCTCCATGTAACCTTCCCCACAATGCGGAAATTCCAGCTGAAATTGAAGCAAACAAACCAGCCTCAGATGAGCCTACAATTCTAACAGTTGAAGTAGAGCAGTTTTGTTCATGATCTGCATGTAAAACTAGAAGCTTATTTAAAGCACTTGTTATTACAGGATTACTTCCATATTCTTCATTTGGCTTTCTAAACATCATTTGAGCTAAATTTTCTACATAGGGTAGGGAATTATCTGAATAATTAAGGGGTAATCCTTTTACTTTTCTGTGAACCCATGAAGTAATTACAGAAAATTTAGCAATTATCTGTACAATTACATGATACATTTTATCCTCAGAATTAACATCAACAGATCCTGGATTAAAAGAAATTAAAGCAGATGTTAATGATGCTAAAACTCCCATGGGATGTGCTCCATGGGGGAAGCTTTTTAAGATACTTGTAATGTCTTCATGAACTAAAGACTCTTTTCTAATATCACTTTCAAATTTATTTAACTGCTCTGATGATGGCATTTCGCCATAAATCAATAAAAAAGACACTTCAATAAAACTTGAATTATTTGCCAGATCATCGATATCATATCCTCTATACCTAAGAACACCATTTTCACCATCTAAATATGTAATATTACTAACACAAGACCCTGTGTTTTTAAAACCAGGATCTAATGTTATTAGTCCTGTTTCAGCTCGTAATGTTTTAATATCTATTCCTAACTCGTCTTCGGTTCCTTTTATAAGTGGAAACTCATATTCTTTATCTTTAAAATTCAGTTTTATTTTTTGATCCATATTATAATTTTTTTTTAAACAAACAGCTCTTTCTATAAATTAAATGCTTTTAATTTGGGATAATATGCTTTATCTTCTAATTGCTCTTCTATACGAAGTAACTGATTATATTTAGACATTCTATCGCTTCTAGAGGTAGATCCAGTTTTAATTTGACCAGTGTTTAATGCAACTGCAAGATCTGCAATAGTATTATCCTCAGTTTCACCTGATCTATGTGACATTACAGAAGTAAAGCCTGCATTATGAGCCATCTCTACAGCTGCTATTGTCTCAGTTAGAGTTCCAATTTGATTAACTTTAATTAAAATAGAATTAGCATATTTTCCATCAATTCCTTTCTTCAACCTTTTAACATTCGTGACAAATAAATCATCACCAACTAATTGAACTTTTTTTCCAGCAATTTCAGTTAAATACTTCCACCCTTTCCAATCATTTTCATCCATTCCATCTTCAATAGAAATTATAGGGTATTTGCTAGTAAGTTCAAATAAATATTCAGCTTGTTCTTTTGAATTTCTAATTTTTGCGTTTTTTCCTTCGAAAAGTGTATAGTCATATTTTCCGTTCTTATAAAATTCTGAAGAAGCACAGTCAAGTGCAATTTTTACATCAGAACCTGGTTCATAACCAGACTGTTTTATTGCTAATAAAATAGTGTCAAGAGCATCTTCTGTTCCACCTAGCTTAGGAGCAAACCCACCTTCATCTCCAACTGCAGTACTAAGGTTTCTTGTTTGTAAGACTTTTTTTAAATTATGAAAAATTTCTGTTCCAATTTGCATCGCATGAGAAAAATTATTTGCTCCAATTGGTATAATCATAAATTCCTGAAAAGCTATAGGTGCATCTGAATGAGAACCTCCATTTATAATATTCATCATCGGTACAGGTAAAGTATGGGCACTATTCCCACCAATATGTCTGTATAAAGGAATTCCTAATTCTTTTGCTGCAGCTTTAGCAACTGCTAATGAAACACCTAAAATTGAATTAGCTCCCAGATTAGATTTATTTTCAGTACCATCCATATCTATCATTAGTTGATCTATTTTCTTTTGATCAAAAACAGATAACCCAACAATTTTAGAAGATATAATAGAATTAACATTTTCAACTGCATTTTTCACTCCTTTTCCCATGTAATCACTACCTCCATCTCTTAATTCAACCGCTTCATGTTCACCAGTTGATGCACCTGAGGGAACTGCAGCCCTTCCTAAAATTCCATTTTCTGTTACTACATCTACTTCAACAGTGGGGTTACCCCTTGAATCTAAAATTTGCCTTGCATGTATTTTATTAATTAAGCTCATAATTTAATTTTATAGAAATAATATTTAATAAGAAAAAGTTTTAATTGAATCTAAAAATTGATCAAACAAATAGTTTGAATCATTTGGCCCTGGTGCTGCCTCAGGATGATATTGAACCGAAAAACAATTTTTAGATTTAATTTTAATACCCGCAACAGTACCATCGTTTAAATGAGAGTGAGTTATTATTATATCTGGATTTAATTCGGCAGCTTCCTTATCAACTGCAAATCCATGATTTTGAGAAGTTATCTCCCCTTTTCCTGTGTTATGGTTGATAACTGGATGATTTATACCTCTATGACCATTAAACATTTTATAAGTTGGAATACCATTTGCTAAAGCAATAACTTGATGACCTAAACAAATTCCAAAAAGAGGTAAATTTTTCTTAATAATTTTTTTTGCAACATCTTGGGCTTGCAATAAAGGTTTAGGATCTCCAGGACCATTTGATATAAAATAACCATTAGGTTTCCACTCAGATAGCATTTCAAAAGAGGAATCATATGGGAAAACTTTTACGTAAACATCTCTTTTTGCCAAATGATTTAATATATTTTTCTTAACTCCAAGATCTAAAGCTGAAACTTTATACTTTGCTTTAGGATCTCCAATGAAATATGTTTTTCTTGTAGATACCTTTGAGGCTAATTCCATCCCGTCCATATTAGGAAGTTTTTGTAATTCAATTACTAGCTCGTCTAAGTGATCTAACTTTGTAGTAATAACAGCATTCATCGCACCATTATCTCTAATGTAACTTACCAACGCTCTTGTATCAACATCTGATACACCAACAATTTTATTTTTTTTGAAATAAGAAAGTAAATCCCCTTTAGCAGAAGGCCTTGTTTGGGTAAAGCTAAAATTTTTACAAATTAATCCTGCAATTTTAATCCCTTTTGATTGAGCGTCATCATCCAAAATTCCATAATTACCAATATGGGCATTTGTTGTAACCATTATTTGTCCAAAATAAGAAGGGTCTGTGAAAATTTCTTGGTAACCAGTCATACCTGTATTATAACAAATTTCACCAAAACCAGTTCCATCTATTCCAATGGATTTTCCAAAAAATTTTGTACCGTCAGCGAGAACAACAACCGCTTTATTTAGTGTTTTATATTTCATAAATTTATTTAACAAAATAACATAAAAAAAAGGGTAATCTAAAATGACTATCCCTTTCAATTATATTATTAAAAATCTTCAATTTTAGCTTTCTTTTTCATTTATATCTTCCTCTCCTTTTTGCTCAGATTTTATTTCAATTAATTCATTAACTTCAGTTGACTTTTTAGATTTACGCCTTCTTGTAGATTTTTTATTTGTTTCTGAAGTAATTGAATAAATTTCATTAAAATCGACTAATTCTATCATAGCCATGTCAGCATTATCTCCTAAACGATTACCCATTTTTATTACCCTTGTATAACCTCCTAGACGATCCCCAACTTTATTAGATACAGCTCCAAATAATTCAGAAACAGCCTCCTTACTTCTTAACTCACTAAAAGTAAGTCGTCGATTATGAGTAGTATCATTTTTAGATTTAGTTATGATTGGCTCAATAAAAACCTTAAGGGCTTTTGCTTTGGTAACAGTTGTATTAATAGATTTATGCTCTATTAATGAGCAAGCCATGTTTGATAGCATTGATTTTCGATGGGCCTTCTTTCGACCTAAATGCATTACTTTTTTTCCGTGTCTCATTTTATTTAATATATAGAAGCTTTAACTTAATCTTTATCTAATTTATATTTTGATAAATTCATTCCAAAAGAAAGTCCTTTTAAAATAATTAATTCTTCTAATTCTGTCAATGATTTTTTTCCAAAATTACGAAATTTCATTAAATCATTTTTATTAAAAGACACCAAATCTCCCAGTGTGTCAACCTCTGCAGCCTTGAGGCAATTAAGAGCCCTTACTGATAAATCCATATCTATAAGTTTTGTTTTTAGCAACTGACGCATATGTAAAGATTCTTCATCATATGTTTCAGTCTGAGCAATTTCATCAGCTTCAAGTGTAATTCTTTCATCAGAAAATAATAAGAAATGATGAATTAAAGTTTTGGCAGCTTCAGTAAGTGCATCTTTTGGGTGTATAGAGCCGTCTGTTATAATTTCAAAAACTAATTTTTCATAATCAGTTTTTTGCTCTACACGATGGTTCTCTATTGTATATTTTACATTTTTAACAGGTGTAAAAATTGAATCAATAGCTATTACACCTAATTCTGAAGATGAATTTTTATTCTCTTCTGCAGGAACATAACCGCGTCCTTTCTCAATTATCAATTCCATATTTAATTGAACTCCTTTTTCAAGATTACAAACAACATGGTCTGGATTTAAAACTTGAAATCCAGAAATAAATTTTTGAAAATCAGCAGCTTTTATTTGATCCTGACCTCTAATATTTATTGTTACTTTCTCATCTTCTACATCATCAATTTGACGTTTAAACCTAACTTGTTTTAAGTTTAAAACAATATCTGTTACATCTTCAACGATTCCTTGAATAGTAGAAAACTCATGATTTACACCTTCAATCTTTACTGAAGTAATTGCAAATCCTTCAAGTGATGATAATAGCACTCTACGAAGTGCATTTCCAACAGTTAGTCCGTAACCCGGTTCAAGGGGTCGAAACTCAAATTTACCTTCGAAATCTGAAGAGTCTATCATGATAACTTTATCGGGTTTTTGAAAATTTAATATAGCCATAGTGAATGCTTATTTTTTTATTTTGAATACAGTTCTACGATCAATTGCTCTTTAATGTTTTCAGGTATCTGAAGACGCTGTGGAATAGTTACGAATGTGCCTTGAAGGGTGTCGCGATTCCATGTCAGCCATTCATAAACACTTGAATTATTATCCAAAGAATTAATTATGATCTGTAATGATTTTGATTTTTCTCTTACTCCAACAACATCTCCAGGCTTGAGCTGGTATGATGGTATATTTACAATATTATGGTTCACAGTAATGTGTCGATGCGAAACTAGTTGGCGAGCCCCACTTCTTGAAGGAGACAAGCCTATACGAAAAACAGTATTATCTAAACGTGATTCACATAATTGAAGTAAAACTTCACCAGTGACTCCTTTTGATCTATTAGCTTTTTCAAATAAATTTCTGAACTGACGCTCCAATATCCCATAGGAGTATTTTGCTTTTTGCTTCTCCATTAGTTGAATTGCATATTCAGATTTTTTTCCGCGTCGACGGTTATTACCATGTTGACCTGGAGGATAATTTCTTTTTTCAAAAGACTTATCTTCTCCGAAAATAGCTTCTCCAAATTTTCTAGCTATTTTCGTTTTTGGACCGGTATATCTTGCCATTTCTTAGTATTTAAGTATTTGATTGCTATGAATTAAGGTCTTATCCTTCGATAGCATGTACAAATACGATTAATATATTAGACACGTCTTCTTTTGGGAGGACGACATCCATTATGTGGTAGTGGAGTAACATCAACTATCTCAGTTACTTCAATACCGTTATTATGAAGGGTTCTTATAGCCGATTCTCGACCATTACCAGGTCCCTTAACATATACTTTAACTTTTCTTAGCCCAGCTTCCTGAGCTACCTTAGCACAGTCTTCAGCAGCAGTTTGTGCTGCATAAGGTGTGTTTTTTTTAGATCCTCTAAAGCCCATTTTACCAGCTGAAGACCACGAAATTACTTCTCCTTTTAAATTCGTAAGAGATATTATTATGTTATTGAAAGAAG
>Ga0209501_10003922_pt1 | contig 14606 bp, 16 predicted proteins | sample ArcticOcean_MG_C_4_FD_187434 | JGI IMG/M metagenome (GOLD analysis project Ga0209501, IMG submission 187434) | Marine microbial communities from western Arctic Ocean - ArcticOcean_MG_CB4_134 (SPAdes) (version 2) | ecosystem: Environmental > Aquatic > Marine > Oceanic | place: Arctic Ocean...
ACATTTCAATATAGTAACAACAAAGTTGATAGAACCAAGAATTGATGAAACACCCAATATTTTTAATCCAAATATCCACATCTCTGCAGCTGGAGCTGGAGCGCTGATAACAGAATAAGGTGGATTAGCATACCAACCAAAGTCAGCCATTCCAAGCCAGACAAGTGCTGCTGCAGGTGGAATCATCCAGAATGCAATTGCATTAAGTTTTGGATAAGCCATGTCTTTGTATCTTACCATGATTGGGACAAGATAGTTACCTACCGCAGCTGCGGATGGAAGTAAAAATAGGAAGATCATAGTAGTTCCATGTATCGTAAACAGTCTGTTAAATGTCATAGAATCTTGAATGAGTTGTGCGCCTGGAGCAAACAGCTCAACACGAAGTGCAATAGCCATCGCACCTCCAATAAACATCGCAAGAATTGAAAAAATCAAGTACATCAATCCAACGTCTGTGTGATGAGTTGAGAACATTATTTGCCATACAGGACGTGCTTTTCTAAGTTCTAGAACCATTTTCTAAACATCCTCCACAATAAGTTTTGCACGCATATTATAATGAATCAAGCCACAGTATTCCCTGCATTGTATATCGAACTCACCAGCTTGGTTAGGAGAGAACCATACAGTGTTAATTCTACCAGGAATTGCATCTAGTAATACAACATATTCAGGAATATTGAAATTGTGATTAACATCTATACTTCTAATTTCAAATTTGTATGCATGATCCTTTTTCAAATGAAGCTCGCCCACTTCTTTTGTACCATCTTCATGCTCGAAACTCCAAAACCATTGCTGAGCAGTTACTTTGATAATTTCAGCATCTTCTGGTGTATGTTCTATAAGATTTTCAATATTCCATGCTTCTGCTCCAACATAGACTAGAAGTGCAATCACTACAGCGACGTATATCCATTCAGCCCAGTTTGAGTGTCCCATAATTTACAATTCACCCTTTTCTTCATATGGTGTTGGCTTTGCTTTTGGATTCGATTCACGAAATCTCCATACCTGCCAAACCATGGTTCCAGCAATTACGCCACCAACAACAAATGCTACTACCATCAGACGGAAAAAGAGATTCCAGATTTCTGCTTTCCTATCTATATATTCACCAGCAGATTCAGCTGCAAAAGCCAAACTGACGGTTGGGATTAGGAATAAAGTGGCCATTATGATTGATAAATGAAGTATTTTTACCATTATCGTTGCTTTGAGTGATTAACCGATACAATTTAAAATTTATGGAAGATTCTTGTTATCAAGTATGATAATATCGATCAATATTCATTGCATTAATTGCTGAAAGAGAAAATATTTTGTCCTGTTCTTTGATTATCGTAAGGGAAGCATTTGCAATAACCAGTTCAAACAAAGTTTCTGGCACTAAATTCATCACTTTAGCAAGCATCGATTTTATTGGATCCATATGTGTCACAAGTATCACGTTTTCATTATTATGCTTCTTCAGCACATGATCGACCATATCTAGAACACGTTTTTGGACATCTGGAAATGTTTCAACTTCATGCTCAGAAATTACCGGATCATTTTCATAAAACTTCAAAAATATATTCCCATATTTAGCAAACATATCATCATAATTCATACGAGTAAACTTACCCATGTCTATTTCTGTAAGTCTTTCATCTAATACAACTTCTAATGAACGATTTTTTGCAACAATTTCTGCTGTATGCCTTGCACGCTCTATCGGGCTTGAATAGATAGCAGATATATCAATAGATGTCAGATATTTTGTGATACGTTCTGCCTGTTCGATACCTGTTTTAGTCAAATGTACACCTTCAGTACGTCCTGCAAGAATACGCTTAGTGTTATTTTCTGCCTGTGCATGTCTTAGGAATATTATCATTTTTCAGCTTGTTTTGAATTCCTACATAGAGATAATAATAACATTGTTAGATCCACTTCATGAAAATTGGTATAATTGGCGGAACTGGAGGAATGGGAAAAGGTTTTGCAATAAGATGGTGTAAAAAACATGAAATAATAATTGGTTCTCGTGATGCTGAACGAGCAGCAACTGCTGCTAGTGAATATTTAGACTCTGCAAAGGATGCATATGGAAACATTAGCGGCACAATTTCAGGCAAGGACAACATTTCAGTTGCAAAAGAATCAGATGTTCTAGTTTTATCAATTCCATATGAAAATATTGACGCAACTTGTTCCCAATTACTATCTGAGATTAGTGATAAATGCGTTGTAATTTCACCCATTGTTCCAATGACAAAAACTGATGTAGGCTTTGAATGTGTAGCAATTAAAGACAATAAGGCATTTTCACACCAAACAGTTGAAAAACATATGAAGGATAAAACAAAATTGGTTTCTGCGTTTCATGTAATTTCAGAAAAAAAACTTGTCAATCCTACATTGTCTTTAGATTACGATATTTTTGTTGCAGGTGATGATAAAAATTCGATCGAAGTAGTAAATAGTTTAATTAATGAAATAGATGGTTTACGTCCAATTTACTTGGGTCCTGGTGCATTAGCATATCTTGTAGAAATGTCAACTCCATTGCTACTAAATGCAATGATTAGAAACAAAATGAAAAATCCTGGAATTAAACTTGTTTAAGATATACAAATAGAAAAAATAGTCATGAGTGAAGAATATCCTCGCCGTGGAAGAAATTGGTTAACAGCTATGGGTGTTTTGTTTTTAGTTGTTGCAACAATAACATTAGTTAGAGATATTATTATTTGGAGTCCTGATTTTGTTGTAGAGTTCTTTTTTAATTCAGAAATTAATGCTCAGAAAGTTTCGCTGGGAGCAATTGCGTTTGCTGCATTCATGATTACTTTAGGATTTGGAAAAAATATCAAAGTAAGATAAATTTCCTCAAAGCTAAGACTTGTAACTGCTTACAAAATCTTCAATTTTATCTAGGGCAGAATTTAGTTTTGCTATGTTCGGAAGAAATACTAGTCTAAAATATCCACTACCATATTTTGCACCAAAACCAGAACCATGAACAGTGAGTACACCCTTTGACTTTAATAAATTTAAGATAAATTCCTTGTCTGACTTGAATGGATTATTTTCTATTTTTGGAAATGCATAAAATGCTCCTTTTGGATTAGAACATGAAATTCCTGGCATTGAATTCAATCTGCTTACAACCAAGTCTCTATGTTTTTTTAATTCAGATACAAATTTAGATATATATTCTTGTGGTCCTTGTAGAGATTCTAAAGCAGCATACTGAACTGGATGACTAGTTGATATTCTAACACGAGCTAATTTTGGTAAATGTTCTCTAATTAAATCAAGTTGTGGTGAATTATTGAATGCTATGTATCCTATTCTCCATCCTGACATTAGGTGTACTTTAGAAAATCCATTTAAAATAATTACAGGAGAATTACCTGCAACTTTTCCAATACCCACAAATTTTTTATCAAATACAATCTGATCATAAATTTCATCGCAGATAATATACAAGTTATTCTCGTTTGCAACATCGATTAATTTTTTGAGTGAATTCTCTTCAAATACAGCACCTGTTGGATTATTAGGACTGATAAGACAGATTGCAATTGTTTTAGGTGTAATTTTTGATTTGATATCATCAATATCAGGAGTTGATTTTTCTAGGTCTACAGAAAATTCAATGGGTATTCCACCGTGCAGTCTTATGTAAGATGCATATGGTGGATAATAAGGACCTGGAAGTAAAACCTCATCACCCTCTTCAACTATGGAAGACATAATCATATCCAATCCCTCTGATACTCCATTTGTAACCAAAACATCATCTGCGCTAATTGAAAGTCCCTTCGAATTTTCTTTTTCAGCAATTGCAGATCGTAATTCTTGAATCCCCTCAGAGTCAGAATAATAATTTTTATCTTTTCTTATAGCATTAATGTAAGCCTGTTTTACATTTTCAGGAGGATGAAATCCATATTGTGCCGGATCACCTATATTTAGATAATCTATTATTTTCCCATGCTTTTCCAAATCCTTTGCAGTTGAAACTACATCTCGTATAGCATATTCAACACCTGAAACTTTTTTTGAAACTTTCATAATTTAGACAAATATTTAGACCTGTTAAATTCTTACTTGTTTGGACCCGTTGCATAGCCTGGATAGTGCGGGTGGCTTCGGACCACCAGGTCAAGGGTTCGAATCCCTTCGGGCCCTTTTTTAAATTTAAAAAAATCATATCAAAAACTTAACTATATTAAAAGATTCTTTCTTTGATTTTCTATGAGTCCAGGAATAGGTCTTATGAAAAGAAGACTTGAGACAGAAAAATCCGCTATTTCATTAGCAATCTCAGGAATTGTAAAAAAATTTGATGTGCAACCAAATCAAATACAAAGTTTAGAAACAAAGTATGATGATGATGCAGGAGATTGGTATGTTGCGTTAGGATGGAAGGATAAACGTGCAATTGTGAAAATGGATTCTGTTTTAGCTACTATAATAGAAATAAAAGAAATTTAGGACGTAAATGTCGATGAATTCTACACAATGCTAAAGTTCAATCTATATGATGTGTTAATTAAATGAAAATTAGTAATAAAATACTCATCGTAGTGATTGTAGTTATTGGTCTTTATGCTATTTTTCTAGTTGCATCTGATCTTAACACTATTTATGATGAAATCTCAGATTTCAAAATTGAATTTATACCTATCATACTTCTCCTTGTAACATCAGGATGGTTTGTGCTGTTTCTTAGATGGCATTTGTTATTACGAAACGCAAAAATTTTCATTCCTGTAAAAGACAGTTTTTTAATTTTAACATCTGGTTTTGCATTAACTATAATTCCCGGTAAAGTTGGTGAACTTATTAAATCTCAATTATTAAAAACAAAGTTCGGAATTGCTAGAAGTAAAACTGTTCCCATAGTAATTTTAGAGCAAGTTTATCAAGCTACTGGCATAGTAATATTGTCATTTTTTGGTATATGGTATTTTGAATTAGGAGCATATGTACTTGCATTTTTTACTGCTGGACTAGTTTTTGCTTTCGTTTTGATTTCATCAAGAAAAACATTCAATAAAATTGTGTTATTACTTGAGAAAAGAAGATTTACGTCAAAATTTGTAGAACCATTGGCATCTTCTTATGATGCGATTAAAAATGGAATGAGAGGACCAATAACACTTTATGCTTCTGGTCTATCAGTACTTTTTTGGCTGATTGAAGCAATCTCGATATACTTTATTTTATTAGCATTTGGAATTGATGTGATAGAATTTCTTACAGTTATTCCTACTTACACAACTTCAATAATGTTAGGAATTCTATCATTCCTTCCTATGGGAATAGGAGTAGTTGAAGGTACTTTGGCAAGTTTTTTTACAATACATGGTATTGATCTCTCTGTTGCAATAACAATAGTTATTGTGATACGTCTATTCACACGTTGGTATTCAGTTTCATTTGGTTTTATTGCGTTAAAATTGAGTGGAGGGCTAAGAAATGATCAAGAGTCAAATGATTCAAAATCTTAATTTTACTTATTTTTTGATATAATATTTCGTTTTAATTTTTTTGGTTTGCTTTTGTATATAGTGTTTAATTCTTTTATTAGATTAAGTGTATGATCATGAACAAGTTCTAGGTTTGGTATAACACAATGTCCACCAATTATTCCAGGAAACATCTTAGGTCTATTCCCTAAATATTTATGAATCTCATCAGCAAATAACCACATTTCATCATAATTTACCTTATTTTTAATCGCAATCATATTACTTAATTGAGCATAGCTAATTAACCATCCATAATATGATGTATCACAGATTAATTTTCCTAATTCTAACGTGATTGGACTAGATAACTTTTTTGTTTTAATCCCACAAATTTTCAAAAATTTTGAGTAAGTTGATGACGCCCATTTTAACCTAGGTGTATTATTTTCAATCGCATAAAATTTTGTATAACGTATAAGATCATATAACATTCTTTTATGAACACCACGTACAGCACTATAGATAATTGGTATTGATGACATTTCCTGAATTTTTTTTGTAGTAAATGGTTTTACAGTGCTGTGTATTACTACGCAATCAGGATCAAATTTTTTGATTAGTAATATAACAGATTTAATAAATTTCTCGTTGAAAGGAATGCATATATGTAAAAATAATGTATCTAAAGAAGAAAATTGTTCAAATATTTTCTTATTCATTAATTTAGGATTAACATCATATCCAATGACTAGATCATGTTTTGAAAATAACTTAAGAATTGGTTTACCTATTTCTCCCAATCCGACTACTATATTTTTTTTTTGCTTCATGACGTAGAATTTTTTGTATTGTTATTTACTGTTTTTGATTGATTTAGTAGAAAATAGTTTTTCATTATGATTTTATCATAAACTTGTCTCTATTTTTTTGCATAAATAATAGCTGTTCTACCAATACCAATTTCTGCAAGCTTTTGATAAATTGTTCTTTTTAGTTGTACTTCTTTTCTTTTTTCAAAGTTTTTCTCGAATTGAATTCTTGCTAAATGTATTTTCTTTCCAATTTTGGGGTTTTTGACATAATCTTGTCCCATTAACAGGAATAATTCTAGAGGAAAAGTAGATTCTTTTATAATTATTTTAAATCCAGCACGTTTTATCAAATCGGAAATACTTGAGAAATTAAAATAATTAAGATGCTGAATGTGTGCTGAATTTTTTAAATTGTGAGAAAGTGTAAGCCACCATTCCTTTTTCTTAAGCTTTTTTTGAACCAATTTCTGTAAAGGATTAAAATCGTTAGGAACTTCAACCACAATTATTCCTCCTTTTTTTAGAAGTGAATATGCTTTTTTGATTATGTCTATTGGGTTGTTTACATGTTCTAACACATCGAAAGTATGTATTGCATCAAATTTCCCAATTTCATTTGGAGTCACCTCATGAAAAAATTTTTGAATTGTATGTATGTTTTGTTTATTTGCATAATCACTCGCAAGTGGGGATGGTTCAACACCAATAACATCCCATCCTCTACGCTTTGCACGTCTTAAAAAGAATCCAGGTCCAGAACCTATATCAAGAATTCTTTTTGATTTTTGTGAGATCAGTTTTTCTATTGTAGCTAATTTTTCGTCAAATACTAAATTCCAATAATCCATCTCATCCTCATTTTTTGAAATAAAATCAGGTTTTATTTTTTGATAATATTCATTATTATAGAATAAATCTAATTCTTCATTAGAGGGAACTGGTGTTACATGAATAAACTCACAGTTTCTACAATCTATCACGCTATATTTTCCAAATTTTTTAATAGTTTTTCCTATATGTTTAACCAAATTTATGATTAGTTGAAATGATGTAGGTTATATGAAACTTTTAGTTAACAGTTTTAATTTATAGTCTAATCCATTTTCCATTATTTTTTAGGCTTTTGTTAACAGCCTCAATAACTGAAACAGAATGTATTGAATTACTAAATGTTGGTCTTATTTTTTCAAAATACTTAGGTGATTTTTTAGATTCAAAAATTAAATTACAATCTTGGAAAAATTGTAAAAAGCTTTCAATCCCATATCCTTTAAAAAAAACATTATTTTCAATAGTATAATTTTGATTAAAATATGGATTAATATCTTCAATGCCGTCACGATCAGTAATGAGCTGTAATCCTCTATTTTTTTGATCACTTTCAATTCTACCTTTTGTTCCAATGAATTTTATAGATTGGTAAGAAACTGCAGATGTACTATTTGGATCAATCCAGTTACAGAGAAAAGTGGATGAGAATGTGTTAGTACCTTTTTTCCATTCAATAATTACTTCAATCGCATCAAAAGTATCAATTCCATTATTTTTAAGGAAATTCTTTTGCCCAACTGCCATAACACGAAAAGGTTTTGCGCCAGTAACAAAATAAATTATATCTACATAATGTACACCAAGATACTGAAAAATATTTGTTTGTTGAACCCAAGATTTGAAAATTTTTAATGGAACATTTTTTTGTTGACTATATTCAACATGAATGTGTGATAAATCACCTAATTTTTTGGAGTTTATTATATCATAAATTTTTAAATTAGCCAAATCATATCTCTTATGAAAGTCTACAACAGCGTGAAGATTATTTTTCTTAGCTAGACTAGTAAGTGATTGTGCATGATTACTAGTTAGCGTTAAAGGTTTTACAACAATCACATGTTTTTTTTGCTCTAAAGCAAACTTTGCCATTTGATAATGTAGATGATCAGGTGTAGATATGATTACAACAGTGTTTTTACCAGATTCTTTAATTGCATTTTCATATGCAATTTCATTAGAATCATTCTTTAAATACCAATCATATTTTAGTTTGACATTAGAAATTTTTTGAACAACATCGACTTTTTTTTGAAATTTCTTGTATGAAGAAGAATGTTTTGAAACAACGGTTATTTTATCAATTATTTTCTGTCTTGTACCTTCTATTAATGATGGAAGGATTGTTCCAAATCCTTTTGAATTTTTTCCAGAAACGTAAGCCCCCGATCCAATAACTATAACGTTTATCAATTCATTACCTCAAATTTAACACTATTAATTCCCCTTTCCACATTATGTATTGCCTCTTCTCTAGTAGAGCCTGTTGCTATGATATGACCTATTCTATCGGGGTGATTTTTTATTGGTTTAATTACACATCCTACATTTACATTATCTTTAAGATAAACATCATAAATTCCTGGTAAATTTTTACACTCTGTTAAACCACTAATAGATGTAATTTTTCCGGGTGGAGGAAGAAAATAACGTTGAGCTGCTGCCCTTTCGTATTTTTTTTCCAAATATTGTTTTTCAATTGGCAATCCAAGACTCATCTGTATTAGTGGTTTCAAAATATCTATCCCTGTTGCGAGAGGAACCATATCTGAAGAAAATCTTCCACCACTTGTTCGTGCTGCCATCTCTAAAATTTTTGGTTCGTCATTATCAATTATTACATCACCTTTTGCCACCCCCCAATTAATTTTTAAAGCCTTTATTGCATTCTCAGTAGTCTGAATAATTTTTTGTTGCATTTTTTCTGATAATATTGAAGGTATTGTATGACCATTTTCAATAAAAAATTGTTTGAATCGTTGCTTATCTGAATAATTTCGATCTGCAAATCCAGTAGTAATAATTTTCCCATTTATTATAATTGCTTCAGTACTGATTTCCGCTCCTTCTAAATATTCTTCAAGAAGTACTGTTTTTGAAGAAGAATATGAAATTGCCTCATTATACAATCTTGGCACATCCTCATATTTTTCAACTTTTGATACACCTCTAGCACCAGCGCTATCAATCGGTTTTAATACAAATGGTAATTCCAATTTTTTTGCTTTTTCAACAGCTTCCTTACTAGATGACGCATGCACAAAAGTAGGTGTAGGTATTTTTTCTTTTTTAAAACATTCGATTCGTTTTAATTTGTTAGTAGCAGTACAAGCTGCAGTTAGATCAATTCCTGGAAGATTATTTTGTTGTGCAACATCTGCAACAATATGAGGTATATCAATAGCATGAGAAAATACACCATCAACATGTTCTTCTTTTGCAATTTTACACATTTTGTCCACATCTTTTATATCAGAAACAATGTATTTGTCAGCAAATTTCAAGCCAAATGCATTAGAATCTTTATCAACTGCTATCACAAATATTCCAAAGTCATGAGCATGATCAATTATAATTTTTTGTTCTACACCTGCCCCTAAAAGTAATAACTTCAAATCACTGTTCAAATAATTTGTTTCCTTTTAGATGTAACTACTAAATAATGAAATGTATTCATAGATCTCATAATTTTATAGCAGATTATTGTAAGACTATGTTATAATATAGATTTAGTATAGCTATATTTTATCTAATTTAGTTTAGAATTTTCAATTAATCTTATACTTTTAATCATCTTTGAAAATTCGTCTGTATCCATAGAAGATGGTGCATCTGGTCCCTTAGAATTTTTTAATTTTATATGTTTTTCAATCATGATATTACTAGATCCTCGATATTTTTTTAATGTGGTATAGATGATTGGAGCAGCTACACCTAGCGTATGATCAGAAAAACCATCAAATTGAATAACATCTTTCCAATTAATTTTTTGGAATAATAAAGGGTATTCAGATATACAATAACAAAAAGTCATTTTATTCTTAGAAAATATTTTTGTAATGTATTTTTTATCTCCACCCATACCCATACTGATAATTGTTGGTTTTTTTGTTTCAGCTACACACTTTAAAGTTTCTTTCGAAAATGGATCTTTTTGTAAACAAGTTCTTGACGCAATCTTGTATTTTTTTACATTTAGTGATTCTAAATACAGTACTGCTTCAGGATAAAATGCACTACAATAGAATTCTATATTATAATCATCACAAACATCTTTTAATTTTTTTGCAGTTTTGAATGTGATTTCTGATTTTTTTATAAAATCCCAATCTGGATGATTTGTGTCGTAAAGATCAGTCGCTCTCCATATTTGAAATTTTACTGCATCTGCTCCAGCATCCTTACATTTACTAATTAATTTGATAGCTTTTTTGATACTTCCTTCCCAGTTTGACCCAATCTCTGCCACGATATTTACTTTCATATTATTTTTTTTCCTATGATTGATTTAAGGTTAATTAAAGATAGTATAGTTAAACAGAATATGACTGTTGGATGTATAGTTCAAACGAGAATGGGTTCTACTAGACTTCCTGGCAAAGTGTTAAGGGAAGTAAGTAAAGGAAAACCAGTCTTACATTATGTAATTAACCAATTAAAATATTGTAAATCTTTTGAAAAATTAATTATCGCAACTAGTACATTGCCAGAGGACGATAAAATTGTCCAATTCTGTATGGATAATAGTATAAACTACTTTAGAGGTGATTCAAAAAATGTTCTTGAAAGACATTATAAATGTGCAGAAAAATTCTCACTTTCAACCATAATTCGAATGCCTTCTGATAAACCACTTCTTGATCCTGAGGTTGTAGACAAAGTAGTTAAGATATTTAATAAAAATTCTTATGACTATGTTACTAATTTTTTACCATCTACCTTTCCAGGTGGAACTGAAGTGGAAGTACTTTCATTTGCCTCCCTAAAAAAATCATGGGAAAGAGCAATACTACCATCAGAAAAAGAACACGTCACAAATTATATTTATAATCACAGAGATGATTTCAGGATTTTCAATGTGGTAAATTCAGAAAATCTTTCTAATTTTAGATGGGCGGTGGATAGAATAGAAGATCTTAGATTAGTTAGAGAAATCATCTCAAGAATACATAAAAGCCCAATTTTAATAAAAGACATTATTGAATTACTAAAAAATGAACCAAGTCTTATAGAAATAAACAGGCAGGTAGATGAAAATGAAGGTAATACAAGATCTGAAAAGAAGGACAAAGAATTTCTAGAATCTAAAAGTGGATTGAAATAAATATTAGTTTAAAAATTGGTAGATAATTTGACAATACTTGTAATTGATAGCTCTGTATTTGTCGCACAGTCATTAATTCCTAAATTGAAAAACTTCAAATTTATTGAGATATTTATACAATGCTATAAAATATTTAGAATTATAATAAAGTCGAATAATAAAAATATAAAATATTGATTAATTGTCAGAAAGAGTTCTTGAGGAGTTGAGTATGCTGATATGACTCCACAAAGTACAGAATTTAGAAAAAAAATAGTAAATCAAAAATCTCCATTACTAATTACTTTTTGTTTTCTAATCATTGTATCATATGTTGCTTTTTTTCATCATAATTTTTGGATAATTGATTCTGATGGAATAATCTATCTGACAGCTGGGGAACAAATACTAAATGGTGATGGAAAAAATGTTCACTTAGTAAATGCTCCAATTGGTGGACCAATCATGTATGCAGGTATAAATTCATTTTTTAATGATGGTTTTTTTACAATGAAATTGGTTTCGGTTTTAAGTTCCACAGGAATGGTATTCCTTTCATATAATATAATGAGGAATGTTTTTGATTCAAAAACTGCTTTAGTAGGACAACTTTTGTTTGCTTTTTTTCCATGGGTTGGTATCTTTGCAATTCAAGCCGAAAATGAAATGTTTCCACTGTTTTTAATAATGCTCTCTTTGTATTTTGTTACAAAGAAACATCTACGAACATATGAAATTATTATCATTGGTTCTTTAATTGGCATTGCCTTTATGTTTAGAACACAACCTGTAGTTGTTTTATTCACTGTCATAATTTATCTGCTAATAAGAAATAGCAACATTCGTATCAATCTTTATCATGTTGGGTTAATTTTAGCATTTTTCATAATTTTTTTAAGTCCTCTAATTGTATATAATTTTTCTGTGCATGAAAATTTGATTGATGTTGATTCAAACTTCTATATGGCTATGCGTTACAAATATCAAACTCCTGAGTGGCATGATGAGGTTGTGCGATCAATTGGAAAGGGAACGCTTGAAGGAATTTCAGTAGATTTTAATCTATTTTTAAAAAATTATTTTTATAATCAGTTTTCAAGTATGCCAACTAATCTTTTTGGGTTTGATAATAAAGTAAATTCATCCTTAATTCCATTTATTCCATATATTGGATTAATTCCTATTCTTGGTGGGACAATGTATATTTTAAAAATTAGGCCCAATAAAATTAATTCAATAATATTAGTTTCCGTATCTAGCCTAACTGCATTTGTAATCTTTTTAGTGGGAGATTTTGATACGCATTTCTTTGCAATAGTTATGGTACCATTACTTATTTTAGGAATTATTAATATTCGAAATGCTAACAGAAACTTTACACCACTATTAATTCTCCCAGTAGTTTTTACAGTAACTCTTTCTATAATTCATCTAAGAGCACCTGAACATTTTTTACTAATTTTAATCTCTATTATAGCCATTAGTGCAATTTTCATTATGAAAGTAATTCCAAAAATAATTAGATTAAAGACAAAAAATTACGATGATTTATTTTCAGGAAATGTGAAAATAATCATAATAATAATTATCGCATTAATTCTAGTGGGAAACCTTGGTTATTCGTATGTAACATTCAAAATTTCTTCCTCAGGAGTTCCTTTTACTAATATTCAAGATGAAATTTCATTTCTTTCTCAAAACCGTCAAATTGAACAATTTGGATTAGATTGGAAACCACTTATAGATGAATTAAAAAAACAACCTGGCATTGAGCAAAGTGTAATAATGTCTAGTTATTTGTATTTACCTTATCATATTCAAAGCAAATCAGTTTTTGTATCTTTTAATGAAGGGTCAGAAAATGATTCCGTTGAGAATTATATCTTAAGAAAAAATTGGAACGATATTGAATTGATGAATTCTAATATTCGTAGCAACCCAATAGATCGCCATAATATCATTAAACCTATACCAGATTACATAATTTACACTCCAACACCTTACTTGAAGACAGAAGGTTGGCAACCTCCGGCTCAATTAGAATATCTGAAAATTCTATCAGATCCAAACAACAAGGAAATTCCATCTAATTTTGAATTAATTTATGAATCACAAATCCCTCAAGAAGTATTTGTCTATAAAATTAATAGATGATCATGACCATTATTTTATTATATATCCATGGTAGGCTTCTTTTATGAAAACTGCTGTGATTACAACTGCGGGTTTAGGAACACGTCTTTTAACAGCTACAAAAGCCAGTCCAAAAACCTTACTTCCGTTGTATGATAGATCATTTGATAGAAATTCAGAACCATTACTTCGACCACTAATTGAAATTATTTTTGAAAATCTGTATGATAATGGTTTTAGGAGATTCTGCTTTATAGTAGGAACAAAAAACAGACAATCAATTTTAAATCATATGCTACCAGATCAGGAATATATAGAACTGCTAAAAAAACGAAATAATAAATTTGACAAAAGGTTTAGTAAAGCATTACAAAAATTCTATAAAAAATTTAAAAAATGTGAGATTAAATGGATTTCACAAAATTCACCTATGGGTTTTGGTCATGCATTACTTGCATCAAAGAAATTTGTAGGCGATGAACCTTTTCTATTACATACGGGAGATGCGTATTTCCCTAATTACTCTTTTCTAAATGATTTTATAAAATCCTCACAGTTTGATAAAAAAATTACAGCCACTTTACTTTTTCAGCATAAAAAATCTTTAGAGGGGTTTGGAATAGCACAGACGAGAAAAAGAATGTCACTTGATATTGTCTTTCATGTAGCTGAGAAGCCAAAAAAACCTAAAAGTAATTTAGTAATTTTACCAATGTACATTCTTAAGCCAGCTATTTTTGAAGCGTTAGAAAAAACTGGTTTAGGTCATAATAATGAATTACAAGTTACTGATGCAATCAGTACATTACTAGATTGGAATCACAAAATTACTGCCTATAATTTCCGAAATAAAAAATGGTTTGACATAGGTACAACAAGGCAATATTTCCATGCACTAAATTACTCATTTAAAATATCTGTAAAATAATATTTAATTTTAAGAACTTTTTGGGATTAAGTTTTGTTTGGTAATAATTTCTTTAAGTTCTTTTTTTGATACTAGTTTTACTTTATCTGATGAATATTCTGTAGTTAATGTGGCTTTCTTGGAATTTG
>Ga0209501_10003927_pt1 | contig 14601 bp, 13 predicted proteins | sample ArcticOcean_MG_C_4_FD_187434 | JGI IMG/M metagenome (GOLD analysis project Ga0209501, IMG submission 187434) | Marine microbial communities from western Arctic Ocean - ArcticOcean_MG_CB4_134 (SPAdes) (version 2) | ecosystem: Environmental > Aquatic > Marine > Oceanic | place: Arctic Ocean...
CTCACCCCCCCCTCACTCCTAAAGTTCGTCCATCTCCTGCATTTCAACCAAGCCAGCGTATAACACATCATCTGTGACCTGACTAATAGTCATGCCGGTACGTTCTGACATGGCCACAAGGGTACGCTTGAGGTCTGGGTGAATGGTTGCACTGAGCACAGGGCGCTTCTCGTAGTCATCACGCCTAGGGACATGGACATTACCACAATGCACTGCTGAAGCCCTGAATCTTTTTTTCTTGACACTTTTTTATTTTGCTATATTATAGCTTTCAGCCATTCTGGCTTTAGAGTATCAACCATGGTGAGACCATGAATTTTTAAACTATTAATGGAGAATTGAAAAATGAAAAACTTCTTAACTACATTTGGTATGATGAAAAAAACACTAGCTGCATTTGCTCTGTTTTTAATACTGGCGACACCGGTTTCGGCTAAAACTTTGCGAATGTCTGAAGGCGGAGACATCGCCGCCATGGACCCACATTCGATGACCGAAAGCTTCACGATCGGCTTTCTCAACCACGTCTACGAGGGCCTGGTCAAATATACAGATGAATTGGTAGTCGAGCCCGCGCTAGCGACATCATGGGAGTTCGTCGAGCCCACGCGCATTCGGTTCCATTTACGAAAAGGTGTAAAATTTCACAACGGTAACCCCTTTACCGCAGACGATGTCGTGGCGTCGTTGTTGCGTGCGAGCGACGATTCCTCGCCTGTCAAAAGTAACATTCCTGGCATGGCATCGGTGAAAAAGATTGATGATTTCACGGTCGAACTCATCCTCTCGGGGACTGATCCGATTGTGATGAACTACCTTACGAACATCTACATTATGGATAACGAGTGGATGGTCGAACATAATGCGCTTTTGCCGGCTGATATACGTAAGGGCAAAGAGAACTTTGCCGTTGCCAATTCCAACGGCACCGGGCCGTTCATGTTAGAAAGTCGCCAACCAGATGCGCGGACAGTGCTTGTTGTGAATCCCGATTGGTGGGACACGCCAAAGCACAATCTGACAAGGATTGAATTCAACCCGATCGCATCGGATGCAACTCGGATTGCTGCTCTTCTCTCGGGCGAGCTTGACTTCATAACACCTGCACCTTTGCAGGATATCAATCGGATCAATGCGGCCAACGGCGTTTCCGTCATCGAAGCCCCCGCGCTGCGTACCATCATGCTGGGAATGAATTTTGGCGAGGCGCTGCACAATTCGAACGTGACAGACAAGAACCCGCTGCGTGACCTTCGGGTGCGGCAGGCATTGAACACCGCCATCAACATGGATCTAATCCATGAAAAAGTGATGCGCGGCAAGTCGCGTAACTCGGCTCTTCTGGTTGCTCCAGCGGTCCCAGGATATTCGGCAAAGGCTGATGTTCGGGTGAAATCGGATGCAACCTTGGCCAAGCAATTGCTGGCCGAGGCGGGCTATCCCGATGGTTTTGAAGTCGGGTTTGATTGCCCTAATGACCGGTATGTCAACGACGAAGAGATATGTCAGGCTATCACTGCTATGTGGGCGCGGATCGGGGTCAAGGCACAGCTGACGGCCCAGACCAAGAGCAAGCATTTCACAAAAACGCTTGCCGGAGAATCAGACATTTTCATGGTTGGCTGGGCAACGCTGCCAATGCTTGACAGCTATAGTGTACTCTCTGCGTTGCTGCATACGCGTGGCGATAGAATGGGTGCGTGGAATCCAGGTGGCTACTCCAACCTGAAGATCGACGAATTGACCGATAAGGTCGCGGTCGAGCTGGACCCGGACAAACGGACCGCCATGATGACCGAGGCGCTGACAATCGCGCGTGATGATGTGGCGATGATCCCTTTGCATCAGCAACCACTCGCCTGGGGTATTCGCGATGGTGTCCATCTGAAAGTTTCGTCGGATAACAAACCGCGTCTTTGGTATGTGACCATCGACTGACACCTAACAGGCGTCGGGCCGGAGCTGATTACTCCTTTCTATGCCGACCGGGCGCCTCTTTTCCCAGATACCAAAATCTTCGAAAGGTCCGTAAATGTTTGCCTTTGTCATCAGGCGAATCATTCAGTCTGTGTTGGTCATGTTAGCCGTTGCGATGATTGCCTTTGCAATGTTTCGGTTCGTTGGCGACCCGGTAAACAGTATGCTACCGGAAAATGCATCGACCCAGGAACGCGGGGAACTGCGCGCACAGTTGGGTCTTGATGCACCGGTCACAGTCCAATTTACACGATTTGTCACCGGTGCGGCGCAGGGCAAGTTTGGTATTTCCTACCGAAACAAACGCCCGGTCAGCGATTTGATCGCCGAACGCCTGCCGGCGACACTCGAACTGGTCTTCTCCGCCGCCATTTTTGCGCTGGCTGTTGGCGTCCCAATGGGGGTCTACACTGCCCTGCATCGCAGAGGCTTCATATCAAACCTACTTCAAATCATCTCTTTGATCGGCATTTCAGTGCCGACCTTCGTGACCGGCATATTGCTGATACTGGTGTTTTCGGTCTGGTTGAACTGGCTGCCATCGTTCGGCCGTGGAGAGGTTGAGCAACTGGGTTGGTGGTCCACAGGGTTCCTGACCGTCAGTGGGCTCAAGTCACTAATCCTGCCGGCCATCATGTTGGGGCTGTTTCAGGTCACGCTGATCATGCGTCTAGTGCGAGCAGAAATGCTCGAAGTTCTGCGATCTGACTATGTGCGCTTTGCGCGGGCGCGTGGATTGGTCAACCGGGCGGTTAATTATGGACATGCCCTGCGTAACACCCTGATGCCGGTTATCACCATCGTCGGGCTTCAGTTGGGTTCTATGATCGCTTTCGCAATCATTACGGAAACAGTGTTCCAGTGGCCGGGCATGGGATTGCTGTTCATCCAGGCTGTCAGCTTTGCAGATATCCCTGTCATGTCCGCCTATCTGGTACTTGTATCGCTGTTTTTTGTTGCAATCAACATGATTGTTGATCTCCTCTATTTCGTCGTCGATCCGCGGCTTTCAGTTAATAACAAAGCCTCTGGATAAGGAATTTCAGATGTCAACCTCAACCCCATCTAAATCACGCGTGAACGCATTTCTCGACAGCGATATTTTCTACAACTTTCGTAAGTCACGCGTCACGGTCGTGGCGACGATCGTAACGCTTGCAATGCTGTTGTCGGCAGCTCTGGCCCCCTGGATCGCGCCGCATAACCCCTTTGACGTGGCCACTTTGAGCCTCCTGAACAGCGAATTACCTCCGTCCTGGGCAGAGGGTGGCGATCCGCGCTTTTTCCTCGGCACAGATGGGCAGGGGCGAGACATGTTTTCGGCCATTCTTTATGGATCTAGAATCTCACTTTCTGTCGGCTTAGTCAGTGTTGCACTTGCCATGGTGATCGGCGTGGTCGTGGGCCTTCTGAGTGGTTACTTCGGCGGACTTGTTGATGCGGTTTTCATGCGAGTGGCCGACGTCATGCTCAGCTTTCCGACAATCCTTGTGGCGTTGCTTATCAGTGGCATCGCACGAGGTGCTTTGCCCCGCGAGATGCACGACAGTGCGGCCCTGATTGTGCTTGTATTCGCAATCACCATCACGACATGGGTACAATATGCCCGAACAGTGCGTGGGTCGACATTGGTCGAGCTTAATCAAGAATATGTTCTGGCAGCACGACTTGTCGGTCGGCGCCCAATGGCCATCATCTTTCTCCACATACTTCCGAATGTTCTGGGACCGGTTCTGGTCATCTCGACGATCAATCTGGCAATGGCCGTACTAATCGAAGCAACGTTGTCATTCCTAGGGGTGGGCATGCCCCCAACGAACCCCTCGCTGGGAACACTGATCCGAGTCGGAAACGAATATCTGTTTTCCGGCATCTGGTGGGTCGTGATCTTTCCGTCACTGACGCTTGTCGTACTGGTACTTGCCGTGAACCTTTTGGGTGACTGGTTAAGGGACACGCTTAATCCAAAGCTTCGCTGAGAAAAGAACTAGAATGTCACAAACACATTCCAATCCGCTACTCGAAGTTCGCAATCTGACAATCGATTTTGACACGAGACACGGCGCATTGCGTGCCGTGGACGATATTTCGTTTCAGCTTGCTCCAGGTGAAATTCTGGGTTTGGTCGGAGAATCCGGCGCCGGAAAATCACTGACTGGTACCGCCATCATTGGCTTGCTAGAAAGTCCGGGCTACATTAGCGGAGGAGAAATCCTGTTTAAAGGCGAGCGGATCGACAACCTGACGCAGGAAGAGATGCGTCGACTCCGGGGGCGAAAGATCGGTGCGATCTTTCAAGACCCACTTACTAGCCTCAACCCTTTGCTGACGGTTGGCACTCAATTGATCGAAACCATTCTTACGCATCTTGACATGAATCGCGAGCAGGCCCGAAAGCGTGCCCTGGAATTGCTGGAAGAAGTCGGAATTCCGGCACCGGATCAGCGAATCGATAACTATCCACATCAGTTCTCGGGTGGAATGCGCCAACGAGTAGTCATTGCCCTGGCCCTTTGCGCCAATCCGATGCTTATTATTGCAGACGAACCGACTACCGCACTTGATGTCTCTATTCAGGCGCAAATCCTTTCTATTCTGAAAAAACTCTGCTACGAAAATGGTGCAGCCATTATTCTGGTAACCCATGATATGGGGGTGATAGCCGAAACGGCTGATCGGGTCGCGGTCATGTATGCTGGGCGTCTGGTTGAGCTCGGACCAGTTGATCAAGTCATTAAGGCGCCGAAACACCCCTATACAGTAGGGCTCATGGGCTCGATCCCGGTTGTGGGGTCCCAGGCCGAGAGGCTGATCCAGATCGAGGGGGCCATGCCGCGCCTGACCGACATACCCAATGGCTGTGCATTTCACCCACGCTGCGGTCAGGCATTCGAATTGTGCTCTTCGCGCAAACCTGAAATGCGGCAGTTGGACAAAAATCAGGTTGCTTGCCTGTTGTTTGAAGGAGAGTCCTGATGACAAATCTAAACTCGTCCTTGGTTTCCGTGAAGGGGATTAAAAAACACTTTGACCTGTCACCGCCCTTTCTTAATCGCCTGATCGAGCGAAAACCTGTTCAATTCCTGCGCGCTGTCGACGGGCTCGACATCGATATCCCCCGTGGCACAACGTTCAGCCTAGTCGGAGAATCCGGTTGCGGAAAATCGACAGTTGCGCGGCTTGTTGTCGGGCTATATGAACCCACCCAGGGTGAAATCAGTTTTGAAGGTAAGGATATCACTGGGGTGCTTTCATATGTGAACTCGGACATTCGGCGCCGTATCCAGATGATCTTTCAGGATCCCTATGCAAGCCTGAACCCCCGCTGGCGCGTGCGTGACATCATTGCAGAACCCATGCGGTGCTTTGGATTGGTGATTGATCCGTCCTCAGAACAGCGCGAAGTCGCCCGTCTGCTTGAACTTGTCGGCCTGAACTCACGGGACGGCGAAAAATTTCCGCATGAGTTTTCCGGTGGACAACGTCAGCGGATATCTATCGCGCGGGCGATTTCTTCAAATCCTGATTTCTTGGTCTGTGACGAACCGACATCGGCACTGGACGTGTCGGTCCAGGCTCAAATCCTGAACTTGATGAAAGATCTGCAGAAAGAACTGGGATTGACTTATCTTTTTATCAGCCACGACCTGGCGGTGGTTTATTTCATGTCCGACTACATCGGTGTCATGTACCTGGGAAAGCTAGTAGAAACCGGACCGGCCAGAAAGGTTTTTGCCAACCCGGCACATCCATATACCAGGCTATTGCTGGACACGATCCCTGACATGAACATGCAGCGCCGAGACAGACAGCCAGTTGCAGGAGAAGTCCCCAATCCGATAACGCCTCCGGCAGGCTGCGCTTTTCATCCGCGCTGCCCATTTGCATTCGATCGCTGCAAAAAAGAGGCGCCTACGCTGCATAAAATGGTTTCTGGCGTGGGAGTGGCTTGCCATGCAGTCCAAGAGGGCCTGCTTTCATTGCCATCCGCGATGTCAAATCAAGTGGAGCAATCCTGATGGAGTTTGACTTCACAACGCTTTCCGCAAAGGACCGCTATCGTCTTTTGTGCAGTTTTGTGGTCCCAAGGCCGATCGCTTTGGTCACGACAATCGGCGAAAACGGCGCCGCGAATGCCGCACCTATGAGTTTCTTCAATGTCTTTTCCCAAGACCCCCCCATCGTCATACTGGGCATCCAATGCCGCCAGGATGGAAGCGCCAAGGACACGATTGTCAATATCCGGAGAAACGAGGAATTCGTGGTAAACATGTGTGACATGGCCATCGCTCAACAGATGGTTGATTGCGGCGTGAGCTTCCCAACCGGCGTCGATGAGGTTGAAATGACCCGGCTCTCACTTGCGCCGTCCTTGCAGGTTCTGCCAGGCCGCGTGGCAGAAGCACCCAGTTCCCTTGAATGCAGGGTTTCGCAAATTATCGAGTACCCAAAGCGCTCGATTGTATTGGGAGAGGTTGTGCAGATGAATGTGCGTGACGATTGCCTGGACAATGACGGCCATTATGTCCGGCCCGAGGTTTACCAGCCAATTGCGCGTCTACATGCCGACAACTACATCGTGGCAGATAGGCAATTCGAGCTGAAACCATCCATGTCACCAGATCTCGCGGATACTGGAAAAGGAGTGTGAACTATGAAAATATTGCTGGTCAATCCGAACACCACCGCATCCATGACGGAAAAAGTCGGAAAGGCAGCCCTCTTAGTTGCTGCTTCCGGAACAGAAATAATTGCTGTAAATCCGGAATATGGCCCCGTCAGTATTGAAGGCTATTACGACGAGGTGTTCAGCATCCCCGGCTTGCTTGAGGAAGTCCGGAAAGGAGAAGACTCCGGATGTCAGGGAACAGTCATCGCCTGTTTTGATGACACCGGTTTAGATGCCGCACGTTGCCTTGCTTCCGGACCGGTAGTCGGCATTTGTGAAGCCTCCATGCACATTGCATCTCTGCTCGCAAATGGTTTTTCGATAGTGACCACACTCAAACGCTCGATTCCAGCTTTGGAAAAACTTGCCGTGAAATATGGCATGTCACAGCAATGTCATCGTGTTCGAGCTGCTGAAGTTCCTGTATTGGAACTGGAAAATCCGGACTCGGAGGCGACAAAACTTATCCGTTTTGAGATTCAGAAAGCATTGGATGAAGACCGTTCCGAAGCCATTGTACTTGGCTGTGCGGGAATGGCCGATCTTGCAACGGAACTTTCAAAAGAATTCGGTGTGCCCGTGATTGATGGAGTTACCGCCGCAGTAAAACTTGTAGAAAGTTTAGTTTCGCTCGGACTGCAAACCAGTAAACGAAATGGTTACGCCTATCCGCGTACCAAATCATATCTTGGTTTGTTTAAATCTTTTCAGCCTTAATTGACAGGATTATGAGAGGAGATAAACCAATTTATTTTTCTTTTAAGAAGGACAAAGTGAAAGGCTCAAAATGACTCATGATCTTCTATTAAAGAACGTGCGCCCTTGGGGTGCGGCGGCCACCGACATTCTGATCCGAGACGGGAAGATCGAGGTCATTGCGCAGAACCAGTCGGCAGAGGTGGTGCCAGATGAAGACTGTGCCAACGGTATTCTTCTGCCGGGTCTGGTCGAGGCGCATACCCATCTAGACAAGACGCTTTGGGGAATGGGATGGCGGCCGCATCAAGCCGGACCTCGGCTGATCGACAAGATCGAAACCGAACGGCAGCTCAAGACCGAATGGAACATCGACCCGGCCAGACAATCAAAACGCCAGGCGTTGTTGTCTCTTTCGCACGGCTCGACGGCGATCCGAAGTCATGTCGATATCGACACGGAAATTGGCCTTGAGGCGGTTGAAGGTGTTTTGACGACCAAACAGGACCTTGACGATGTCATCGACATCGAAATTGTAGCCTTTCCCCAGTCCGGGTTGATGTCGCGTCCGGGTACGTTAGACCTTATGAAAGAGGCGATGAGCTCAGGTGCTCATGTGGTGGGGGGGCTTGACCCCTGTGGCATCGACCGCGATCCCAAGGGGCAGTTGGACGCGATATTCGGACTGGCTGACCAAACGGGCAAACCGATCGACATTCACCTGCACGAACCTGACGAGCTTGGGGCGTTCTCGATGGATATGATCATCGAGCGCACCAAGGCGCTCGGCATGCGGGGCAGTGTCACTATTAGTCACGCATTCTGCCTTGGAATGTCAGACCGCAGCCGTGCATTAGGATTGATTGAGCAGCTTGCGCAAGAACAGATTTCGATCTCTACGGTGGCAACGGCATCACGCCCCGTGCCCCTAGCGGATGATTTGCGCAGCGCCGGGGTAATCCTCTGTGCTGGCTCCGATGGAATTCGTGACACTTGGGGGCCTTATGGCAATGCGGATATGCTGGAGCGTGCCATGTTGTTGGGGTTGCGCAACAATTTTCGAACCGACGGGGATGTCGAACACGCATTGTGGTGTTGCAGTTTTGGCGGCGCCAAGGTGATGAAATTACTCGATTACGGGCTTGATGTCGGCTGCATCGCAGACCTTGTTCTGGTTGAGGCGGAAAGCGTTGCACATGCGGTGGTTTCGCGCCCTCAGCGGAAACTGGTGATAAAACGTGGCAAAGTGGTGGCGCGTGATGGTATCACATCAATTGAGGCCCCTGATGCTAGCGCGTGAAACCGGGCCTGTTCAGATGACTGCCCGATGGGTAGTTGGTCACGATGTGGGGCACCACGTGTTGTTGTGCGAAGGGCAGGTTGTTTTCGACAAAGGCAGGATAACTTTTGTCGGCCACGGGTATGATGGCGAAGTGGCCCGTCGAATCGACTGCGGCAACGCGATCATCAGCCCTGGTTTTGTCGATCTGGATGCGCTTTCCGATCTAGATACGACAGTGCTTGGGTTCGACAACCAACCGGCGTGGAAAAAAGGACGTATCTGGCCTGAGGACTATCTGCGTAATGGTCCACGAGAAATGTATTCTCCCGATGAGATCGCCTGGCAGAAACGATACGCATTTACCAGACTGATCCGCAACGGGATCACGACAGCCTTGCCGATATCCTCACTTTTTTACCGCGAATGGGGCGAAACATGGGATGAATTTGATTCGGCGGCCACGGCCGCGCAGGATCTTGGTATGCGGGTTTACCTGGGACCAGCCTATCGAACTGGCAACACGTTCGTTCGCGCAGATGGTGCGATAGGATTTCACTTCGAAGAGGAACGCGGGCTTGAGGGTCTTGAACAGGCCAAGCGATTTTGCGCGGCATATGAGGGTCGTTCAGATGGCCTGATCCGTACCATGCTTGCGCCGGACCGCATCGAGACCTGCACACCCGAACTGTTGCGGCGCACTGCCGAGGCCGTCGTGGATCTGGATGTGCCGGTCCGTCTGCATTGCTGTCAATCGGCATTCGAGTATCAGGCTGTTTTGTCCCAGTACGGCCAAAGCCCTCCAGAATGGCTTGCAGGGCTAGGAATGTTGAGTGACCGGGCAATCTTGCCGCACGTGACTTATGTATCAGGGGCCAACGGTATTACCAATCAGGCGCCAGATCTGGAAATCATTCGGGATCACGGCGCAAACATCGCGCATTGCCCTCTGGTCATGGCGCGTCACGGAACCGCAATGCAGTCCTTTTCCAAATATCGCGACATGGGCATCACCATAGGCATGGGAACCGACACGCACCCGCCTGACATGATTATGAACATGCAGATAGGCCTAATGACCGGTCGCCTGACTAGCGCCGACGCTTTTGAAACACGAGCCGAGGACATGTTCAATGCCGCCACCATCGGTGGTGCGGACGCCCTGAAACGCCCTGATCTTGGCCGGCTGGAGGCAGGGGCTTGCGCTGACCTGATCGTAATCGGGCTGAATGACCCGGCGATGGGGCAGGTGATAGACCCCATTCAGACCCTGCTATTGAACGGTTCGGGGCGCGACGTGCGCACAGTCGTCATCGACGGTCGATTTGCCATGACAGATGGCGTCATTCTCGGTATCGATGATGATGCAATGAGCAGGGTTGCGCAAACTCAATTCGACGGGCTGATTGCCCAGTATCCGGATCGAACGTACCTGCACCCACCCGTCGATGAAATATTTTCTTCAAGTTATCCTGTTGTCAGGGGCCACACATGATTGATATGTTGATCCGTCACGCAACCGCAATAACCGTCGATCATGACCGCCGTATAATCAACGATGCGGCCATTGCCTTGTCAGGCGACAGGATCGTGGCAGTCGGTGCGGATGCTGACTTTGCTGATACACCAGCCACCAAGGTTATAAATGCAAGTGGAATGGCCGCCATTCCTGGACTGATTGACAGCCACGCCCATGCCGGCCACGGTTTGGTACGGGCCCTTGGTGCCGGGGACGTCAATAAATGGTTCCATGCTTGCGAAGAAATCTATGCGAGGGGGTCTACCATTGAATTCTGGCAAGCCGAAGCACGATTGGCACAACTGGAACGCCTGAAAGCGGGGGTGACGACCAACATTACACTTCTTGGAGGTGGGGCCGATATCTACCGCACGGACGATGCAGCCTTTGGCGATGCCCATTGCGACGTGACGCTACAGTCGGGATTACGCACTGTTCTGGCCGTAGGCCCTGGACGCGCACCTTTCCCCAAATCTTATCGACGTTTTTATCCCGGCACGGCTGTTGATCTTGACCTAACGTTTGAGCAGCAAATGGAGGTCAGCGAAGACCTGATCAAACGCAGAAATAACATTTTGAGTGACCGGACAGGAATTTGTCTGATCATGCCTGTCTATTCATCGGATGACGTTGCCGACGATAACTTCGATCTGTCGATCCCGGCAATGTCTGAGGCGGTGTCGGACCTGCGCGCAAGATACTCCGTGCTGTTTACTCAGGATGGGCACCGCAGAGGCTCGATCGCCGTGGCACAGAAATTGGGTGTGCTAGGTGATTTTGCTATGCTGTCGCATAGCGTCGACCTGACGCCCGATGATTTCGACGCGCTTACCGAAACTGGGGCCAGTATTGTGCACAATCCCAGTGCAATCATGTCGATCTATGGACGATGCCCCGTGCCAGAACTGATTGATCATGGAGTTCGGATTTGCCTGGGCTCTGACGCAGGCGCACCTGATCGTGGGTTCGACATGTTTCGACACATGGCCAATTGCATGCACTATCATCGCCGCCATTTCAGAGACCCGACCTTGATGCCTCCAGGAAAAGTATTTGAGATGGCAACGATCGACGCGGCGAATGCCATAGGGTTGGGTCGCGATCTGGGTTCACTTGAAGTTGGCAAAAAGGCCGACATCGTATTGGTTGATTTGCGTAAACCACATCTTTACCCGGCCAACATGCCGCTGAACCGGTTAGCCCATTTTGCAAATGCGGCGGATGTCGATACCGTCATCGTTGATGGGTGCATACTCATGGAGGGGCGGAGGGTTCTGACGTTCGATGAGGCATCTGTTCTGGACGGCGCAAATACCGAACTCTTGCGCGCACTTGAAAGAACCGGGTTGGAGGACTTGTTGGAAGAACCTCAAGACCTGTGGCGCAACAGCAGGGTGGAGCGGGAAAGCTGGTCTCGGGCGTGAAATTCGAGCGTTGCGTTAAAGAGACGATGCCATTCCTGGTGTCGCTGAGCAGAAAAACGGATCGTTATTCTTTCTGAAATTCGACCATAAAGTCCGTATTCAGTTAAATTTCACAATTGAAAATAATTCTTTCAAAAAATATTATATAAGATTAAAAATACTTAAAAGGTATTTAATTAACGAAGCGTTTTTGCAAATTTAACAATATCATCAACTAGCATTTTTGGTTGCTCCATTGCAGCAAAATGACCTCCACTAGGCATTTCCGTCCATTGTTTAATATTAAATATTCTTTCAACATAAGATTTTTGTGGCCACTCTGACATTTCAGCTGGAAATATTGCGACTGCAGTAGGTATTTCAATTCTATGAAAATCTTTTGGAAAAAACCGTCCACCCTCTTCTCTCCTTCCATAATAAATCCAAGAAGCTGTATTAAAAGTTTTAGTTAGTATGTATACCATAATATTTGCCAATAAAATATCTTTTGAATAAACGCTTTCGATATCATTATATTTTAAATCTGACCAAGAATACATTTTTTCTATAATCCATGCAGCGACTCCAACTGGACTATCCATCATCCCGTAACTTAATGTTTGGGGTTTTGTTGCTTGTTGAGTTCTATAACCATCTTGCATAATTTGATCTTTATCAAATCTAATTTGCCAATCATCTTCTTCTTTAGATTGCGGGCCATCTGGATGACGCATGGTTAAACAGTTAATATGGATTGCTTTACAATTTTTTGAATGGTCATAAGCAATCCAATTAGCAATCGTTGCTCCCCAATCTCCGCCTTGAGCCAAATAACTTTTATAGTTAAGGTTTTTAATTATTAGCTTATTAAAAATATCTGCTATTTTTCTTGGTCCTATTGGTCTAGAAGGTCTTCCAGAAAATCCAAATCCAGGCAAAGATGGTACAATTACATCAAATGCATTTTCTTCATTACCTCCAAATTTTTCTGGGTGAGCAAGCTTTTCAATTATATGTAAAAATTCAACTATAGATCCTGGCCATCCGTGCATAAGAAGTAATGGTAATGGATTAGATCCGCTTCCTTTTTCATGTATGAAATGAATATCAATATCATCTACTATTGTTGTAAAATTTGAAAATTTATTTATTTGAGATTCATGCTTTTTCCAATCGAAATCACTAACCCAATAATTAGAAATTTCTTTCATGTAATCTAAGTTGGTTCCATACTCCCAGCCACCATCATCAGGCATTTCATGCCATGGGTATTTTTTTACCTTAGCATAAATAACTTCAAGTTCTTGATCTGAGATGTTTACTTTAAAAGGTTTAATCATTAATTATTTTCGCTATATAATTTTTTAAAATTCAAGTTAAATATATCTTATGCTTTCAAATAAAGAAATCATTTGTCCAAATAATCTATTAGATGTCGCTCCTTAAGTTTAAGCGGCCAAAATTGATGGGGGATACGATGGGCGACTATATATAAAATGACCACTCAGCAATCATCCAATTTCAGCACAACGATTTGTTGGAATTACATTAATGGCAATAGGTGTTTTAATGTCTGTCCGAGGATAGTTCATTTTTTAGCAAATTAGTATTGCTGCTCTGAATCATTAAAAAAACTTTCAAAACACATCCAAAATTGTCCCAGCATGACAGACGAGTGTCAGTATACATTTGCAACTAACTACTTTATGTATCAATGGGTGTCCCCAGACTCTCCCCCCCGGGGGTGGCAGATTAGAGTGCAGGTAGCTCCTGCATCTGAATTAATCCTGTATATAGGACCTCATCTGACACCTGACTGACACTCATGCCAGTTCGCTCAGAGATGTCAAGAAGAGATCGTTTAATATCTGGATGTATGGTTGCCGAAAGGACAGGTCTTTTCTCATAGTCGCTTCGCCGAGGCACGCGGGTCGTTTCTCTGGCAAGGCGTGGATTTGTAATTGTCATCTTTTTCTCCTTTTGATTGGTTGTGGGACTATTTTAGTGTAGACGATCCTTGTATAATTTGCTAGTATATTTTGACGTTAATGGTTATTAACGTTATTTTTTAACATCGAGGAAGAGGTGCTTCAGATGACCAAAAACAGCCTAGAAATCGGTAAGATACTAGTCCCAGATCAAGATGCAGCAAATCGTTTGAAGCAAGCACTGATTCAAAGTGCCGACTCAGCCTCTACGAGAAGGAACCGGCAGCACTTCTGGAAGAAGTTCAAGGAATGGTGTGAAGCACATGAAGTCAGCCCACTACCAGCAGAGCTGGTCACGGTCATTTTCTACCTCTTCGAAAAGGCTAGACATGGGCAGAAAAAGTCAACCCTTAACAACATGCGCTGGGCAATCGACACTACTCACCAGCAACAAGGTCTCACGGCCCCAACCGACGATCCTAAAGCAAAACGACAGATCAAAGGCTTGTTCAGAACCATGGCTGAGCAACGTCCCGAGCAGGTCACACAACGTAAGAAGAAACCGATTACCATTAACCAAATCAGGATTATGGATTTCCCAAAGGGTATTCTTGGGCTACGAGACAAGGCTCTGCTGCTGCTTGGCTTTGCCACAGGGATGCGGAGGTCTGAACTGGCTGCCGTCAGGAAAGAACACATTGAAGTCACAGAATACGGTCTGCGGATCCGAATCCCACGGTCAAAGTCGGATCAGCTTGGAGATGGAGACAGTGTAGATGTGATCAGGTCTGCAATGGGACGAAACCAAAAACACTGCCCTGTGAAAACCGTACAGGAGTTGATGGGTGAGAATCCATATGAACATCTGCTCGTCCGGGTCAGACGTGTCAATACACCCGGAGGATACCGGAAAAGCAAAATGATTTCAGAACCAAACCGATTCATCGACCGCCCATTGGACGGCAACGGGGTCTACAGGATCGTCAAGAAGTACGGTGCACAAGTTGGGCTGGCACCCGAGGATCTGGGTGGTCACTCACTCAGAGCGGGCTGCGCCACGTACCTGTTGGAAAAGGAGGTGCCTCCTGCTGCGGTGCAGAAGCAGATGCGGCACAAGAGCTTCAACACCA
>Ga0209501_10003930_pt1 | contig 14591 bp, 10 predicted proteins | sample ArcticOcean_MG_C_4_FD_187434 | JGI IMG/M metagenome (GOLD analysis project Ga0209501, IMG submission 187434) | Marine microbial communities from western Arctic Ocean - ArcticOcean_MG_CB4_134 (SPAdes) (version 2) | ecosystem: Environmental > Aquatic > Marine > Oceanic | place: Arctic Ocean...
TATAATTTGAATCGAATTTGCTGCGTTTAATCCAGACTTAATTCCAATTCCGCCAACATCAGATATAAGCTGAACAGAACCGGTACCTTCAGTGGATGCTGTTCCTTGATCAGCATGAATTCTAATTTTACCAGCAGTTCCAGCATTTTCTCTGAGGTAAATTGTATCTGCGGCATCAGCTGTACCTGTAGCCACTAATGCTGAAGAATTTGCTGTTAAAGTAGAATGTACAGCAAGATTGGCGTTCACATCCAATGTAGTTGTTGTAATATCAACTTCAGTTGTACCCGATAACAATGTATGAGTAGTATTAGCTGTAATTCCCGGCAGTCTGGTATTTGATGAAACCAATAAATCTGTACCGTTAATATATACGTTAGCGCCAGAAGTAGTTACATTAGCTGAAAATGTTGCATTTGATGAAATTGAACCAGAAGTACCAGCTAGGGTTACATTAGTAGAATTCGCCAGTAATGTTGTATGAACTGCCAAATTTGCATTTACATCTAATGTAGTTGTTGTAATATCAACTTCAATCGTATTTGCTGTAAATGATGGTAATACAACATTTGCCGTAGCATTCAATGTAGTTCCTGAAAACTCAACTTTAGCGGGAGAAAGAGTTACTAAAGTAGTATTTGCTGTAATTGATGGTAATCTAGTATTTGATGAAACCAATAAATCTGTACCATTAATATAAACATTTGCTCCAGAAGTAGTTACATTTGCAGAAAATGTTGCATTTGATGAAATTGAACCAGAAGTACCAGCTAGGGTTACATTAGTGGAATTAGCTAATAGTGTAGTGTGAACAGCAAGATTTGCATTTACATCCAATGTGGTTGTAGTAATGTCAACTTCAGTTGTACCAGACAATAATGTATGAGTAGTATTTGAAGTTAATGATGGTAATACAACATTTGCTGTGGCATTTAATGTAGTTCCAGAAAACTCAACTTTAGTGGGATTAATAGTTACTAAAGAAGTATTGGCTGTAATTCCCGGCAGTCTGGTATTTGATGCAACTAATAAATCAGTTCCATTAATATAAACATTTGCTCCAGAAGTAGTTACATTTGCAGAAAATGTTGCATTTGATGAAATTGTTCCTGATGTTCCAGCAAGTGTTACATTAGTGCTATTAGCCAACAAAGAAGAATGTACCGCTAAATTAGCGTTCACATCCAATGTAGTTGTAGTAATATCTACTTCAATCGTATTTGCAGTAAGGGAAGGCAATCTAGTATTTGATGAAACCAATAAATCTGTACCATTAATATAAACATTTGCTCCAGAAGTAGTTACATTTGCAGAAAATGTTGCGTTTGATGAAATAGATCCCGATGTACCAGCAAGAGTTACATTGGTAGAATTGGCTAACAATGTAGTATGAACTGCCAAATTAGCGTTCACATCCAATGTGGTTGTTGTAATATCTACTTCAATTGTATTTGCTGTAAATGACGGCATAGTAACATTCGCCGTAACATTTAATGCTGTGCCAGTAACTTCTACTTTAGTCGTATTAGCTGTAAATGACGGCATAGTAACATTCGCCGTAACATTTAATGCTGTGCCAGTAACTTCTACTTTAGTCGTATTAGCTGTAAATGACGGCAATACAACATTTGCTGTACTGTTTAATGTAGTTCCTGAAAAATCTACTTTAGCGGGAGAAAGAGTTACTAAAGTAGTATTGGCAGTAATTGATGGTAATCTAGTATTTGATGAAACTAATAAATCTGTACCATTAATATAAACATTTGCTCCAGAAGTAGTTACATTAGCTGAAAATGTGGCATTTGATGAAATAGTTCCTGATGTACCAGCAAGAGTTACATTAGTGGAATTAGCTAATAGTGTAGTGTGAACAGCAAGATTTGCATTTACATCGAAATTCGTAGTAGTAACATCCACTTCAATCGTATTTGCTGTAAACGAAGGAAAATTAATATTAGCACTACTATTTAATGTAGTGCCTGTAACTGATACTTTAATTGTATTTGCCGTAAGAGACGGCATAGTAACATTTGCTGAAACATTTAATGTTGTTCCATCAATATCAATTTGAGTTGAATTTGATGTAAAAATGCTATGTATGGCAACATTAGCGTTTATATCAACAGTCGTTGATGTTAAATCAATTTCTGTTGTACCAGACAATAATGTATGGGTAGTGTTGGCAGCAATTCCTGGCATAGTAGTATTACCAGATACAGCAAGAGTTTGTGTAAGTGTAACATCATCTACATACAAATCATTCCACCGATGGGTTGTATTACCTAAATTAAATGTACTATCGGTATTTGGAATAATACTAGAATTTACATCCCCTGTAAAAACCACACTGTCAGCAGTACTATCACCTAAAGTAAGTGTACCTCCCTCTGCTGTTAAATTTCCTTCTACAACAAGATTTTGACCAACATACATACTTTTAGTTACTGACATACCTCCAGCAACAAGAAGTGCTCCAGTAGAATTGCTGGAAGAATCTGTAGTACCTGCGACTTTTAAGCTAGTTCCTGAAAATGTTGCATTTGAAGAGATTACCGTATTTGTGCCGGCAAGAGTTGTATTGGATGTAGTTTGAAAATTTGTACTCTTCAATAATACATGAGTCAAATTCATTAAAGCGACTTCAGTACCCGCGGCATCAAATCTTATTGTATCCTCATCTGAGGACTCTTCCATTTGAATTTTAGTATCTGTATCGGCATCGTACATTTGGGAAGATGATACAACCGAACTATTGGCTAAGGCAAAACCACCTGCAGTAGATCCATCATGAACTACTAGAGTTTTTTTATCAGTATCTACTGTAATTTCACCCACTGCACCTGTAAAAGATCCGTGTTGTGATGTAGTACCTCGTCTAAATTGTATCTGAGTTGCCATTAATTCCTTGGTTTATGGTAAAAGTCCATTTGATATATCGACTGATGAACTAGCTGTTATTACACCCAAATCAAATGCTCTTGATGTCACTCCCTGTAAAAATTCTAACATTTGTATTCCCGAAACCAAATCTTCGGTGACTAAACCAAAATTTGCGATTTGTGGATGTGCATGACCAGCCTCCGTAAAGGGATGGGTAGCGATTTCATTAGTTATATCTAATTCACCATTAGTATCATCATAAATTATTTTCAACCCAACCATAGTTCCGGCATATGTAGATGACGGATCGGCAGTATTTCTTAACATTGCTGCAGTAACATCTTGAATACGTTCTTCAATACCAGAACCACTTACATGAGATGTTAAAACTACATTTGCGCCCGAAAAAGTTACATTTGCTGTTTGTCGAGTATTTGCTTTTACTAATAGGTCTGTTGTATTTATATAAACATTTGCGCCACTAAATGTTGAATTAGAATCTACTTTTAAGTCTGTGCCATTAATATAAACATTTGCACCAGTTGTTGTTAAATTTGCAGCAAATGTAGCATTTGATGAAATGGTTCCTGATGTTCCCGCAAGAGTTACATTAGTAGAATTGGCTGTTAATGTACTATGAACGGCAAGATTGGCATTTACGTCAAATGTTGTTGTAGTAATGTCAACTTCAGTTGTATTTGCTGTAAATGATGGTAGTGTAGTATTTGAGGTGACTTTTAAATCAGTTCCATTAATATAAACATTTGCGCCAGTTGTTGTTAAATTTGCAGTAAATGTGGCATTTGATGAAATAGTTCCTGATGTACCAGCAAGAGTTACATTGGTACTATTGGCTGATAATGTATCATGAACAGCAAGATTAGCATTTACATCCAATGTGGTTGTAGTAATGTCAACTTCAGTTGTATTTGCTGTAAATGATGGTAATCTAGTATTTGATGAAACTAATAAATCTGTACCATTAATATAAACATTTGCGCCAGTTGTTGTTACATTTGCAGAAAATGTTGCATTTGATGAAATTGTTCCTGATGTTCCCGCAAGTGTTACATTAGTGCTATTAGCCAATAAAGTAGAATGTACAGCAAGATTAGCGTTCACATCCAATGTGGTTGTTGTAATTCTAGTATTTGATGAAACTAATAAATCTGTACCATTAATATAAACATTTGCAGCAGTTGTTGTTACATTGGCTGAAAATGTAGCAGATGTACCAGCAAGAGTTACATTAGTCGAATTAGCCAACAATGTACTATGAACGGCAAGATTGGCATTTACATCTAATGTTGTTGTTGTAATATCAACTTCGGTTGAATTAGCAGTAAGTCCGGCACCCGAAAGTGAAGTTACAGCAATATCATCCACATATATGTTTGCCCATCGGTGAGTAGTATTGCCCAAATCATATGTGCTATCAGTATTTGGTATAATATCACTTCCAATATCGGCACCTATAGTAACAGTGTCGGTTGAATCATCACCTAATTGTAAATCTCCTGTGGTGACAATCGCTTGAGCATATACATTTTTCCAATATAATTGTGGGGAACCTAAATCATATGTTACATTAGCTTTGGGAACTGTGTTGGCGAGTGATGTTAACCCCGCAACATTTAGGCTGGCTGAAGTGCTAGTAATATTAAAACTTGAGACATTAATTGTAGCACTTGAATCTATTTGGGCATAATAACCTGTATTGGCACTGTTTCTTACAAATTGAATACCATTATTACCAATAGCTTTATAAAATTGTAAAGTAGAATTTGCTCCAGACTTTAAAGTACTAAATGGGCGATATTCAGAAGTACTGGGATTACCTAAATTTTCTCCATCTGGTTGTGCGCCACCACCTCCACCTACATATTCGCCCCATCCTGTATGTGTACTTAGGTGACCTGTACTTGACGCTAAAAGATTTAATCGTGTTTTTAATCTCGCGACTTGGCTCGATACCTCTGAAACATCTGCGTCGTCACCATCTATACCGGCAGGACCAGTAAGACCTTCAGGACCTTGTGAGCCCGTTAAACCTATAGGACCTTGTATACCTTGAGGCCCCATTTTTCCCGGAACACCTTCTGGGCCACGAGGACCCATAGAACCAATGGGGCCATGTTTTCCGTCTTCTCCTCGTTCTCCTTTGAGACCTTTTCTGCCAACAATTTCAAGAACTTTAACTTTTTCTCCAGTCGCAGGATCAGTTATTTCCTTAAAACCTTCAATTAAGTCTGTTTTTACTTTTTTTACTTCATTTCTTGTAAATTGTAAACTTGCGGCGAGAACTTTCGCGGATTCTAATTCATCCTTTGAAAGAGACTCTTTCTCATCAAGCATCCGTCCTCTCGTTTAATATGGTATCGAAAACATTCTGAATATTGTCTTTTAAATGTATATCATCTTTCATTTCATCAATCTTAAGATCAATTTTTTCATCTATATTTTGTTCATTAATTAAATCAAGTTTTTTAGAGTGATCTTTCTGTGAATATAGACCTCCTCCACCACCTTCATCTTCATCACTCGCATATCGCGAGTCTCCCTTTTCACCTGTAATTTCATTATCGATTTCCTCAATTTCATCTTCAGCTTGATGTAAAACATTCTTTCTAATCCAATTATGAGAATAATATTTACCAGCATATTCTGATATATCTCTGAGAACGTTCATGCGATCTTGCATAATCTCAGATTTTTTCAATTCTTCAAAATGGGAATCTTCTAAGAAATCATAATTTACAAACTGGCGTATCTGATTCCAATCTTCCTTGTTCATTATACCTTTAAGGGATAATTGAGTTTCAAGCAATCGACTAAAAAAGTGTACAAAACGGTGACGCAGCCTATCAACAAAACGAGCAAATTTTAATTCGTCTCTTGTAATTTCTGAGGCTCTTCCGAGATTAAAACCCGTTTCTGGTTCTAATCGAGAAATAGGAACATTAAGTGATCTGTAAAGTTTTTTCTGAAAATATAAAATATCTTCAATTTCTCCAAGGTTTTGCCCACCCGGAAGTGTTGTAATTTCTGTACCCCGTCCACCTTCACGCCGAGGAAGCCAATAATCTTCCAACATACTCATATGTTTTCTATCATCTCTAACTTCCCCAGTTGAAGCATCATAAACCATTTTATTTTTATAACGTACCATAATATCACGGAGATATTGTTCAGCTTTCAATTTGGGGAGATTTCCAACATCAATATAAAATATTCTTCGTTCTGGAGCTCTGGCTAGGCGATATATAACCAAAGAATCTTCAATCATTTTTAACTGATTAAGTGGTTTAACTGCCTTATGTAAATATGATAATACTCTTTTTCTTTGAGCATCCATTAATCCAGAATGAGTATAACAAATTGCATCAGTAGCAATTTTTATGCCCGTCTGAGTAGGGGCAGCATAACTTGAACCATCTATACCTTTATCATTGTAAATAAAATATTCTTCATATTTTTTTGTGAATGATTTTTCTGTAGATGGGGATATCATCAATCCTGGAGCATCTCTTTTTAATTCTCTAATTTTTTTAATCTTTCGTGGATCTAATGCTCTTAATTCCTGAATTCCCGTTTTTACATTCTTTTCATCAATAATAATATGATAATATAATCTACCATCGATATACCAACGCTTGAAAATATCATAAGCTTGTGAGCCAAAGTCTAATAACCTTGTAATTTCTTTAAATTCGTTTCTAATGCGCGCTTTAATATTATCGGTAACCTGCAATTTATCAAGGTTGATAGAAACGGGCTCATCTCCGCGGGAAGTAATGATAGATTCGTTGACAATATCATCCACTGCAGCGTCAACTTCATATTGTAATGTCATTTCTCTATATCGGTTAATCAATTCTACTTCACTTCTGGCAGTGCCTTCAAGATCAACATATTGACCAAAAACTCCACCACCTTCAACTACTGTAGCACCGTCATCAACTTCTGGTAATGCAAATGACTTATTTTGTACTTCTTTGTTTGTTTTTCCTATTTGGAAACCAAATAATTCTATAGCCATGTAAAAAGTCCTAGGGAGGGGTTTACTATTATTTTATTATATTTATAGTTATTAATATTTTGAAATTTGGAAGTCATAAAAAAATGTCGGGATATTCTATAAAAATACCCCGATTTCAAAGGATGTGATTTTTAGGTTGGTAATAATGTAATATTATGCGAAAGTACCATCAATAGATGACTTTCCATCTGGAGCTGCTGCTGTTGTAGCTACAACCGAGGGTGATGGAGCCCCGTAATTCACGCTCCACCAATCATAAGAAAAAGTAACTGTAAATTCTTCGATAGCATCAGTTGTGCCCCAATCTAGAGAAATTTCTGACAAGTCTGTGGGAAATGCCCCTTCAAATCGATAATTAGCAATTGCTGCCGCGCCTGTACCCGTAGCATCTGACGCCGCTTTTCCAAATTGTTTTACATGTAACGCTGTTCTATAATTTGATATGGGACGCACATTTGTTCGTGCGCTATTAAGTTGCTCCATCCACAGTTCAAAATCTTCTCTAACTCCAAAATTCTCTTTATTGATAATTGTAATTGTCCAATCGGGGAATGTTAAATTTCCCGCGGCTTTCCATTGGTTTCCAAAATATGGAGTATTAATTGCCCCTATAGTTTTACCTGGAAGAGAGGCTCCTCTAACCATCAACTTGTAGCTTTCTGAAGACTCGATTGTAGGAACCGTAAAAGAAACCTCAAATAAATTAGCACGGGCGCCGTCAAATTTAAATTCTGATCTAAATTTAGATACATTAAATGCCATTAAAGTTCTCCTTTATGCTGCTGTCCAGAACTGGTAAGACCAAGTAACTGTAAATTCTTCAATAGTATCGGTATCTCCCCAATCTAATGGAATTTCTGCTAAGTCTGTGGGAAATGCATCTTCAAATGTATATGTTCTTAATGCATTACTGCTACCAGCTTTGCCCAATTGTTTCACTTTCAAATCTGCTGTATAACCGGCTGGGCTAACTGCCTGTGCTGTTCTTACATTTCCTGGGTGAGAAGCTATACCTGCCATCCATTTTTCAATGAATTGTCTAACAGCAAAATCTTCATCATTAATGATTGTTGTCGTCCAATCTGCATATGTTCGATTTCCGGCAAACTTTAAAATTCTTCCCATATACGGTACATCTATTGCACCAATTGTTGCCCCTGGTATAGATGCGCCTCTAATCTTAAAATTAAAATCGGTAACCGCACCAGCCTCGATACCACTCGGTTTTGCCAATGCCACTTCAAATAGTGATGCACGTGCGCCATCAGCAGACATGTTTGACTTAAAGCTTGTTAAATTAAAAGCCATTTTTTATTACTCCTTAAACGTTGTTCAGTTAGACTTTTTAATTATTTATACTAAAACTGTCCGACAATTTCAGAAAATTCTACTCCAGACCGAACAGCTACAAAATTCAGCTGTATGAAGTTAATTGAACGATTAGGTTTCACATAGATATCAGCCCTAAATTCATTTCTGTCAATTACTTCGCCTGTATTATTTGAAGTATCACAGACAACTTTAAAATCAAAAATACCATTTCTGCCTTGTACATCTCTCAAAAATGGTTCAACTAAAGAAACAAATTGAGAACGTGTAAAGTCATCATTAAATTCGAACAATGAGAATTTTGCTGCGTTTGCGATAGCTTTTTCTAGAACAATGAATAATCGTCTTACATTAATTCTATCAAATGCACTTGGTCGTGCTAATAGTGTTTTGTCTCCAAACAATATTGTTCCAAGACCTCCTGTAAAGGTTACAATAGGATTTACACCATTTTTATATAGATCATCCCTTTCAGCTTGACGAGGGTTCCATGAAAGTTTGGTTGCCCCTTTAATACCTCCACGATTAAATCCACCGGGTGAATACCATGGATCGCGGTCGGTATCACTTCTTGCACATAAACCAGCAATATCTCCATTCAAAGGAACGTAACGATATACTGAATTATATTTGTCGTACATATACTTATAACCACCGTCCATAACAGCGTAAGATGAACTTCCCATCTCATTTCTTCGGGCTACTACATCATCTACTTCTGAACCCGAATTATCTACTACGTTGCCTTGTTCAGGTGAAATAAATGCGATACAATCTTTACGGGCTGAACTAATATTATCTATACAATATTTTGCGACTGTATTAGATGCGTCCCCTGTCATTAAGAGAGCTACATCAATTTCATCGGCATTACGAAATTTATCGTAAGCTGTAACAATATTTGCGTCTGTACAGGTCGAACCGGCACTTCCGTTAGAAAGACTATTTGTTATTACTGAACCATTTGCGTGATATTTTGTACCGGATGTAACAGTGGCACCCCATGCAGTAGTTCCTAATGATGTATTTGCTCCACCGTGAGTACCGGCTTCATGTGTACCCCACCACACATATTTGGATTTTCTATTAATGGCATTTTTGTAATATAAGGCAGAACCATCTTCTCCTGTTGCGTTATTTGCGAGTGAAAGTCCTGTATATGCTTCTAGAACTGAACCTTTAGTACCCGTCCATTCACCATCTTCATCTGCTACAACAACATGTATCATATCTTGTGTTGCTGTATTTCTTTCAGCAAAAGAAGTGTGTGTGGGTTCATAATCAAAATGATTTGCATATTCCCATTTTCTGGAATAAGTTCCAGAAGAGGCGGCATTGGATAGTACTGAATGAAGAGTAAGTGCTGTGGCACTAGAAACGGCATTAACTCTATGTTCTTCACTACCACCAGAAACGGTAATTTTAATAATATCACCGGCATTTACTTGTGAGGTAAACTTTGTAGTCGAACCCGTAACATTTGCGTTGCCAGCGGCACAAGTAACAGTCCCCATCATTTGAACAGTTGGAGTTTCAAATCCCGAATTCTTTTTTACTGCAACAGTAGCGCTACTATAAGCTGCTGTAGGCGCTGATGATAAGACAAATACAGTATTACTTGTAATGGAAGCTACCATACGAGTTTGGGCGGCGGTTTCTGTGCCATTATCGACAACATCACCAACAGCTATTTTTCCATATACGCTAGCAGAAGCAGTAGCGGTTGTAGTTGATGTAGAAACTGTAACTGCGGAACCATCTGCGCCTACTAATTTGGTGTCTGTATTTCCTTTTAAAGAACCATCATCTGCCGTATTGGATTTTGTAGGACCACATACAGAGATTTTTAAACTATTACCTAAATCACCGGCATATTTTGCGAACCAACTTTTACCAGATGTTCCTCCAGCCGTATCATAATTTACATAATACTGGTCATCATTCTTAATTAAAATATTAGCTGAACCTTGTGTATCTGAATTATATGCTGTAGCGTTTGCTGCGCGGGCAACTCTTAGTTTGTTACCATACTGTAAGAAATTAGCACAGGTGAAAAATTGTTTATATGTAAGGGCGTCTGGTTTACCGAAAACTTCTCTTAATTTATCTTCATTATCTATCAAAATGGGGTCGTTGACTGGTCCCCAACGAAAGCCCCCAGCAAATGCTCCATCGGTTGTAGATGGAGAGGGAACTATAGTTGTCAAGTCAATCTCTGAGACATTTACGCCGGGACTGATTTGGAATGCCATTTAAATACTCCTATAATTTAGTTTGGACTGGGCAAATATTTTATAACTACAGATATTTATAAAATCACGAAATTTAACAGTAATGTAATGTGACCTTACAAATAAATAGTTACATGATTAAAATCAAAGAACTACCAGCAACAGTTGTTTCTCGATTTCTAAAAAAAATCGATAGTGATAGTACTGATTGTCACCTATGGCAAGGAACTATAGATAGGTCTGGTTATGGTGTGTTTTGTGTTGGTAGAAATAAAGAAACCAAAAAAACAATGACAATTTCAGCCCATAAATTTGCATACTTACTGCATCGAGGTGAGATTCATAAAGATAAAATAGTGATTCAAGAATGTGAAAATAATCTATGTATTAAACCCGAACATCTTGTTTTAAAAAATCGTAAAGAATGGAAACGTGTTAAACCGACCATAGATTATCTAAGACAAATAAAAAAAATACGACCTGATCTAATAGATGACGCAAATATATTAATTAGAAAATTACAATATCCCAAAGATGATTATGATTTTGGTTTTGACAATTAAAAATATTTTCGCATTCCGGCATCTTGATGATCATCATAGAATTTCGCGTCATCGGCCGTCCAGCTACTATTATCCCCAGGCATTTTAACATATTTTTCCTGTGATTGCCCATCATTAACAACTCCAAATGGGAGCATATTTTCTTCCAATTGTTTAATTTTTTCTGAATACATTTTCTCTCGAATATCTTGCTCTGTCAATTCTTTGAAATATTGTTGTTGAACTAACCATGAAAATAATACCAATGTCATAACCAAATCATCATGTAATCCTTCTTCTGCTTCATATGATTGTCCTCTACTTACAAAAGTAGTTAATTCTGAAATGGTATTAAAATCAGTAATAAGAAGTTTATCATTTTCAATCAGTTCTTTAAGAGTAGAACAACCCACTCTTTTCACCTGCTTTGTAGTTGACACTCCCAATTCAGTATTCTTTGAAAATCCACTTCCGACTTGTTGCCCCGCGCGACCGCGGAAACTAGACATAATTATATTTTCATATTCCATATCATAATAAAGAATACTTGCACATTGCGCCCCTATACCATTAAGTTCAATAAGCACAAAAGCATCATTATAACTCTGAGCAATCGCGTTTATCATTGTTGGGAAAACCATAGGAGTAACTTCATTACTTCTATACACAGCCACTTGTTTATATGGTACCTGAGTAATATCAATTATAGAAAATGCTGAATAATCTAAACCCACTCCTTTTGCAACATCCGCTATCATAACATATGTTTTTTGTTTAATAGGTTCTTCATAAACATCAATACCAACATCAGACCTCACAGGTGGGAGAAAAGCCAACGATCTTAATTTTAAAGGAGAAATAAGAGTATTAACAGAACCAATAAATTGACATTCAAACTCTTGATTGAATTGGTCTTCAGAAGTGTTTGAAATAGTTTCTTTTTTCCATGTTTCATCTCTTCCAGGTACTTCAGACCAATGCACAGAAATAGGAATATATTTACTTCGTGATTCTTCAGCATCTACCCACATTTTATAAAACATATTCATACCAAGAGGAGTAGAAACAATCAAAACTTTTGTGGATTCACCAGAAGATATGGTAGGATAGACAGAAGTAAAGAATTGTTCAGCTATGTTTTGAGGAACGTGAGCAAACTCATCAAGAAATATAACATTTAAACTCAATCCTCGAATTGCGGAACTGGAAGTAGCTGAAGCTAAAATTTTACTACCATTCTCTAATTCAATATTTCCTTTATTCCATACTAATACACCTTGTTGTAACCATTGAGGAAGATTTTCATATGACAATTGAAGCCGACCAAGAATCTCTCTTGCTATTGCCCCCTTATTGGCTAAAACAGCAATGTTTGTATTTTCATGAAATAAAGCGTACCATAACAAATAACTAATTATAGTAGTACTTTTACCGGTTTGACGAGCCATTTTTGCTATTACAAACCTATTATTTTGAAAAGTATCAACCATATGTGATTGATAATCATACATATTAAAAGGAATCAACCCCTTATCTACATTAATAATCTTTACATAATTACGAATAAAATATGTGGGGTTTTTAGAGCACTTTAAGTATTGTGCTATAGACTCTTCTTCCCACTCAACTTTAACTCCAACAGATTTTAAATTAGGATTTCCTAAATAATTATCAGACATTTTACCTTTATGTAACTGCGCTAATAGTAAGCATAATTGCAATCCATAATAGTAAAATATTACAGACTAACAACTCAACCGCAAGAATTGTATGATACCACACCCATTTTATTTCATATTGTTTATCCCTTTCTATTTCAAGTGGGGACTTTGAAACTTCCTTTTGAGGAATTTGAGGCATCCAAATATTTTCCCATTTTATTTTTAATTTTTTAAACATATATTTTTGCCTTTAGTTTAAAATTATTTCTTTTTCTTTATCTTCTTCTGGCATTATATTTTTTTGTATATCTTTCTCCATTTGTGCTTTTAAAAAATTCTGCTGCGCTTCTATTAGTTTACCTTCATCATATGGTTTTAGTTCATTTATTTTATGCGCAACCTCAATTGCCTCTGCTGGGTCATCAAGCCAATTAGATTTCCACATACCTATAATTTTTACTGGTGATGGTCTTGGGTTATCATAAATAATACCATTATCTTCATTCACCCACCAAAGATGTAATACACCAATAAATCCCACCTCTTCATTACCAAATCCTTGCATAATATGTAAAATACCTAAAGATCGCAAAAATGGAAATGTTATACTATTATACAATTGATGACGAAATTGCACCTCCATTGCCTGTCTAAAATTTTGTAATTCTTCTGGCTCCATCACCCACCTTTAGTTTTTCTTTTTGTTTGGGATTGGTACTGTTAGTGCCTTCTCTCCATACATTAATTTGATTGGAACAGGAAATACTTTTAGAGTAATGTTATCTACCTGTATAAATCGTTTATCTCTAATAATATTAATACTGACTGTATCACCGATTTTATATTTTCCCAACTGATCGGCAAATTCAACATCATTGTTAATAGCAATATTATTAATACCTATTATAGTATCCCAAGCTCGTAATCCTTTAGGTAATGGATTAGTTGGTTTATTTTTATCACTTATCATCAAACCGTAAGTATTGGGAATTGATGTATTTATATCAGGATTATCCTTCAGTATTTTTTCTCTTTGATTATCTTTTCCATACAAAGGAATAATCATAATTCCTAATGCCGGGCGATCTACTTTCCCCCTTTCTAACATTATAGCAAGTGATTTTTCTGCAACATCTGCCCTAACTGCTAATCCTATTCCTGCATTTTGGTTTGTCCGCGATACCATCAATGTAGCAATTCCTACGATTTCACCTTTTTCATTGATTACAGGCCCACCGGAATTTCCTTTATTGATTGCAGCATCTACTTGAATTGAATTGATGTAGGGGTGTCTTGAATATCTTTCATTACTAGAAATGATACCTTTTGATAGACTCCACGCCATTCCCATCGGATGACCTAAGACAAAAATTTCTGACCCTAAATGAATATCTTCCAACTTAGCAAACTTCAAGTATGGGACTTTCCTTTTTAGTCCAATTACTTCAAGTAAAACCAAATCGGCTAATGGATCTTGGCCAATTACTTTTACTTTATATTCATGCCAGTCATCTTCATCCCAATAATACATATTAAGTGTTTTCTGTTCATACACACAATGAAAATTAGTCAATATATGACCTTGTTCATTGATGACTGATCCAGAACACAATGCATTACGGGCGTCAACAGGCGGATTTTCTAATTTATTTACCGATAGTAATACTACTGATTTTCTTATTTCTTCAATGACTTCTTTGGTGATGGCGTGTGCCGAAACACCGCAAAGTATTAATATAGAAAAACATAACAAAAAAAATCGAGTAAATTTTCTCATTTTTTTCCTTGTTAAAAATTTAATAGAGGCGCATCTTCTAGTGGTTCATTTGGTTGCTCTGGTATTGAGTCTGATGTCCCAGAACCATTGTCTGACTCCTCTTGTTGTTTTCGCGTGATTGTTTCATTATCA